>OGOJ01000168.1_pt1 | contig 65620 bp, 63 predicted proteins | sample 1552601 | NCBI WGS metagenome assembly OGOJ01 (sample SAMEA2580184, study PRJEB22360) | human gut metagenome | biome: human gut; feature: human-associated habitat; material: faeces | place: Denmark | collected 2008/2010
TACCATCGCCCTAGCGGGCTCTATAAGCGGTGTTTCGCACTTGCGAAACTTGAATACAATAATCGGCGTATTCCTGCGATAATTTATTCCTGCTTTTTGTAGTTGGTGTGGTCCTTCTATATTATCTTTGCAGCATAATTGCCCTATATGGAGAACAACCTTTTGATATATAATATTGGGGACGGTGCCCAGGCCTTTACTGCAGGCCGTGACGCTGTCCTCCCATGTCATGTCATTCAGCCGCACCAGACCCATTCCGTCAAAGTGGCCTGCATTGATGATCCCGGAATTACCAGAGAACAGCTGGAAGGTGTGGATGCATTGGTTACCAACCTGCGTGGAGTCGCCATCGGAGTCAGGACCGCTGACTGCATCCCCGTCCTGCTGTATGATCCTGTCAGAGGGGCAATCGGAGCTGCACATAGCGGATGGAGGGGCACGGTGAACATGATTGCAAAGAAGACGGTAGTAGAGATGATTCGCCTGTTCGGGTGCTCTCCGTCGGATATTCGTGCGGTGATCGGCCCGGGAATAGGGTTCGACAGTTTCCAGGTAGGGGAGGAGGTGGCCCTCGTCTTCAAGGAGTCCGGATTTCCGGTTGACCGTATCTGGGCCTTCAGGGGAGCAAGGGCAGAGAACTCAATGGAGGGAGGACATCACATTGACCTGAAGGAATGTGTGAGGATTTCGCTTGTTGACTGCGGTGTTCCTGCGGATAATATCCAGGTCTCGGATATCGACACCTATATTGATGACAGGTTTTATTCAGCAAGGAGGGAGGGACCTCAAACCGGCAGGAACATCAATTCCATAAAGATGGTGTAGGGCCCGTCGTTCCGTTAGAAACCATGACTCATTTTGTGGTCGAATTGACTTCATTCCAATATGAGCGACAATTATCAGTTTCTTACCCATGCGCCTGTCCATCGTGTGATAGGCGAAATGGCGATACCGACTATCATATCAATGTTGTTGACCAGCATATATAACCTGGTCGACACTTTTTTCGTGGGACAGATTGACACGCAGTCAACAGCGGCAGTGGGCATCGTGTTCAGCGTGATGTTCTTCATTCAGGCTTTTTCGTTCTTCTTCGGCAATGGCTCCGGAAACTACATCTCCAGACAGCTTGGTGCCCAGAAGGTAGAGGATGCAGAGACGATGGCAAGTACGGGTCTCTTTTACACATTGGCATTCTCAATCCTGATCATGCTGACAGGCTTGCTCTTTCTTGAACCTGTCAGTATCCTGCTTGGCAGTACACCCACCATTCTTCCATATACATGTCAGTATCTTGGCATCAGTCTTCTGGGCACGCCGTTTATTATGGGAACTTTCTGTATAAACAATCAGATGCGATTCCAGGGGTTTGCCAAGTATTCCGTATATGGAGTAGTCATCGGTTCCATCATCAATTGTCTGCTTGACCCTCTCTTCATCTTCTGCTTCTCCATGGGCGTTCGTGGGGCAGCATTGGCCTCAGTCATAGGGCAGTTTTGCGGATTCATGATCCTGCTCGTGATGAGTAGAAAGGAAGGTGTGATTCGTTACAGTCCCCGCAAAATCTCCTTCGAAAGCAGATTTGTGAAGGAAATCATTGCCGGAGGCACACCATCCCTTTCCCGGCAGGGACTTGCAAGTATCAGCAACATTGCCCTCAACAGCGTTGCCGGCAATTATGGCGATGCGGCCATTGCCGCCATGAGTGTCGTAAACCGCATCACTATGTTCATATTCAGCGTGATCATTGGCCTCGGACAAGGATATCAACCGATGTGCGGCTTCTGTTATGGTGCAAAACTTTACGATAGGGTAAAGAAAGGCTTCTGGTTCAGCACGAAGATCGGCATGGTGTTCCTTTTGTTCTGGGCCGTGGTCCTTATCATCTTCAGCAAGGATGCTGTCGCGTTGTTCCGCAATGATCCTGAAGTGATTGCCATCGGTATTCCCGCATTGCGTTACCAGATGATCATGTTTCCTGTATGCAGTTTTATGATGATGTCCAACATGATGATGCAGACCTGCCGGAAGACCATTCGTGCCAACATACTTGCCGCTTCGAGGCAAGGTCTGTTTTTCATCCCTCTGATCATCATCCTGCCTCACTGTTTCGGACTTTTTGGCGTGGAAATCTGCCAGGCAGTGAGCGACCTCATTTCTTTCGTGGTGACCATTCCTATAGTGTGGTCCGCATTCCGGGAAATGAAATGATTATGTCGAATGTTGATAAATATGTGGCGCTGATTCCGCGGGTCCAGTCAGTCCTTTCAGGTGAGACTGATGAAATTGACAGAGATTATCTTGAGCAGATAGTGTCAATGCTGTATGGCAAATAAATCCAAACCACATTATAAGTTACTTGACGGACTAAGAGGAGTGGCCGCCTTACTTGTCGTCTGGTATCATGTCCATGAAGGTTTTTCATTCGCAGGCGGCGGTATGATTACAGACATCAATCATGGCTATCTTGCAGTGGATTTCTTCTTCATCCTATCGGGATTCGTCATCTCGTATGCATATGATGACAGATGGACTAAAGGCTTCAGTCTCAAAGACTTTTTTAAGCGCAGAATCATCAGGCTTCACCCGATGGTCATAATTGGTGCCATCATCGGCGCCATTACATTTATGCTCCAAGGCTCTGTTCAATGGGATGGAACTCATATTGCGACTTCAGCGGTAATGTTGGCCATGCTGTGTGCCATGTTCATGATTCCAGCCACTCCAGGATGCTGCTATGAAGTACGTGGCAATGGAGAAATGTTTCCTCTGAACGGGCCAAGCTGGTCGCTTTTCTTTGAATACATTGGGAATATTCTCTATGCATTGATAATCAGGAGATTACCTAAAGCTGCATTGGTTTGGTTAGTGATTGTTCTGGGCATTCTTCATACAACTTTCGCGGTTTTGGACGTTTCCGGGTACGGAAGTATAGGAGTCGGCTGGACCATTGATACAATGAATTTCTTTGGAGGACTGCTGCGGATGCTGTTTCCGTTCACTGCCGGTATGCTTGTCGCAAGAAATTTCCGTGCAATAAACGTCTGGGGCGCGTTCTGGCTATGCTCAGCCGTTCTTTTTGCCCTGTTCTGCGTTCCGTACCTGCCTCAAACTTTTCAGGTCAATGATACTTTGGCATTGACCTTAAACGGGGCTTTCGAGTCATTCTGCATCGTCATTGTCTTTCCGATTCTTGTATGGCTTGGCGCATCAGGACGCGCATCTGATGGAGTGTCTGACAAGGTTTGCGGTTTTCTCGGTGACATATCATATCCTCTGTATCTCATCCATTATCCTTTTATGTATCTTTTCTATTCTTGGCTTATAAAAACGGAACAGTACACATTGATGGAGACTTGGTCAGTTGTTCTCGTTCTCTGTGCGAGTTGTGTTTTAGTGGCGTTTATCTGCTTGAGATTATACGACATCCCAGTGCGTAACTGGTTAAGACGACGCATGGGATAGATAATTGTTTCCTGCGGGTATGATTGACTATGCTTCATTAACTGAGGCAATCGCTGAAATCATCAGGTAGGTCATCGTCTTTTGTTTTTATTGCTTTTTCTTCGTGTCGGGCAGAAATCCGGCCACGATGGCAGAGCAGGCAGTGACCAGATTTATAAACATTTGAACAGAAAGGAGTTGGAAGACTTCAAGGCTTGGCTACGTTACCTGTGTGACAAATAACTTGGATGTCTCTTTTCTGCTTATAGAAAGTCGTGAAGACGAATTCGTAACTCGCTCAAAACTCGTGATATGCGGTATGCTACAGTTTTGGGCGAGATGTTCATTATATCTGCGATTTCTTTGTAACTCTTGTTCCGGAACCTATTCATCTCGAAGGGCTCCCGATATTCAAAAGGCATTTCTGCCAGGGCCGCTTCAAGTCGTTGTGCCAGTTCATTCATCAAGTCAATGTCCTGAATGGCAGATGCGTATGTGTTGATTCTTATCCGTATGTCTTCGTGGACTCTTTTCTGAATCATTTTGTGGTTCAATGCGGTGAGGCACCGATTCCGTACTGATGTAAAGAGATATGACCGGACACTATGTACATCGGTCGTCTGTCTGTTTTCCCATAGATAAAGCATTACATCCTGCACAATGTTCTCAGCCTCGTCACTATCATCGATAAGCTTGAGGGCAAAACTGCAGAGGATGTGATATGACCGAAGAAACAAGGCGTCAAATGCCGCCCTATCACCATTTTTAATTTTTTCAAAAAGTACAGTAAGATTCACATCCATAAGCAGTTGTCAATGTAGTGTCCCATTGACATTTTTAGTGTATTTGCCGACAAAAATAAGTAGTAGGAATCAAATATCATATAGAGAAAAATTTTTTTAGAACAATTTGTTTTTGAATAGTCTTATGTAAGTATTGAAGTATATTGACGACAATACGGAGCTGTTTTATCATTGATAAAAAACTGTTATATGGATAGAGAAAATGATGTTTTGGATTTTTTGATTGACGTTGTCGGCAACTCGAAGAAAATGGATTCGGAGAAGGCATTGTCTAAGGTTCATAAGCGTATTGCATTGGAAAGTAGGCGCAAATTCCTCTCGATAACATATAAGGTGGCAGCTGTACTCAGCATTCCGTTTGCTCTGTTTTCTGCGTGGAGTGCAGTTGCTCTTTTTAGAGATAGAGAAGAAATCCCTTCTTACATTGAAGTTAGAGCTACTTCAGGAATGATAGCGGGCTTGACCTTGCCGGACAGTTCCAAGGTCTGGCTGAATTCCGGTTCAACATTACGTTATCCGTCAAGATTCTTCGACACCAGAGATGTGGAACTGACAGGAGAGGCTTATTTTAAGGTGACCAAGGATAAAAGCAGAAAATTTCACGTTAAAACTTCCGATATGACTATCGAAGTAGTTGGAACAGAATTCAATGTGGATGCTTATGATGTTCCTGGCAGGTCTTCTCGGACTACTCTGGTGAATGGTGCGATAAACATGCATTATGAAGATGCCTCTGAAATGTCGCAGATAGTGAAGATATATCCTGGACAATGTGCTGTGATGAATTCAGAGGCTAAGACTGTGACATTGACGGCAGTGGATCCGAATGTGGCCTCATCATGGCGATATGGGAAAATATATCTTAATCATACAACTGCTGCTGAAGCTCTCCGCATGGTTGAAAACCGTTATAACGTGTTATTCGATATAAAGAGCGAAAAAGTTTACGGACATCGTTTTACCGGTCAGTTTATAGACCAGCGGCTTGATGTCGTACTCGAGCATTTTAGCCGTTCTGCCAGAATGAGATTTGTGCGGAAGAGTTCTGAAGGTGACGCTGTGAATGGTCGGGAGCGTATTGAGGTGTATTGTCAATAATTCTAAATAACAAACAACGTAATTATTACACTAACAGATATTGGTATGATACAATTGCGAAAAATGCTGTTTGGCATTTTCTTTCTAATCTTCCCGTTGGCAGGGTTTGCTCAAAACGCGGGAGTCACAATCAATGCGGACAGAACGCCGATAGGTGTTGTGTTGGGGCAGATTGAGAAACAGAGTGGTTGCACGTTTTTTTACAGTGATGATGTGCTTGAACCTTCTACTACAGTGACGGTCAGTCTTAGAAACGTAACCCTTAAGCAGGCACTGGATGCTGTCTTCGCGGACTGTTGCGTGCAATGGTCGCTGATGGGTAAGAACATAGTGCTTTCACCGGCGCCGGAAAAGAAACTTCAGGCCAAGAGCGTAATTGAAGAAAACCGCGTGGTGGTCGGTCGTGTTGTTGATGAAAAAGGGGATCCGGTAATCGGAGCGGTAGCGGTTTCATTGAAAGACCATTCAAAAGCCGCGGTTGCCGACGCTGACGGCAACTTTGAACTTGAGGTCGAGGATGGTGAGGCTGTCAGCATTTCCTGTCTCGGCTATTCCGAGTTGAAGTTCACAGCACAGTCTTCACCTAAAGCTCAGACATTTGTCTTGAAAGAAGACTTCCAAAAGTTGGATGAATTGGTGGTTGTCGGTTACGGTTCGCAGAAAAGAAGTGATGTGACCGGTGCAATAGCATCTGTCAAAGCTGATGTTTTGAACCGCACTCCTACGGTAAGTGTTGGTGAGATGCTTCGTGGTGCCGCAGCCGGAGTGCAGGTCAAGATGAACAGTGCGGAGCCTGGTGGCTCGTCTTCTGTCTTGATACGAGGCAGACGCTCTCTCTCGGGGGACAATTCGCCTCTCTACATTGTTGATGGTGTTCCGATGAGTGGAATTGACGACATCAACTCGTCTGATATAGAGAGTATGGAAATTCTCAAGGATGCGTCTTCCCAATCAATCTATGGCGCAAGGGCAGCGAACGGAGTCATTTTGGTTACTACCAAGCGTGGAACATCAGACCGCTTGAAGGTCAGCTACAATGGATATGCTTCAGTTCAGGATATAAGCCGCAACTGTGAATTTTATAATGGAGAAGAGTGGGCAGCTTATAGAAAAGAAGCTTATATACAGGCATATGGCTCTTACGATGAGGCAAGTTGTTTCCCTGGACTGATGGGAGATGTCAAGAATTCAGGGGAATATGTTGACTGGGAGAAACTGATGATACACAAGGCTGTCCAACATAAACATGATGTTCTTGTCCAATCTGGCAACGAGAAGACAAAATTAGCCTTGGGAATAGGAGGATACTTTCAGGATGGTATGGTCATTAATTCAGGCTTTCAGAAGGTTTCTGTCCGTCTCAATATAGACCATAAATTAACCAAGACGTTAAGTGTCGGAGCGAATATCAGTTATTCGCACGCATGGAAACAAACATCGGACGGTACATTCAATACTTTTATTACAATGCCGCCTCTTGCAAAAGTCTATGAGGATGACGGAACGACTTTACGTAAGGATGTGACTGAAGCCGGCGAGTCTCATTATAATCCTTTATGGAATATAAACAATTCAAAATACCGTGTATTGACTGCTCGCCAACTCTATAACTTGTTTGCGGAGTGGAAGATCGTAAAAGGGTTGTCGTGGAAAATCAATGCGAGTATGAACTCGCGGAACGTGGAGTCGGATTCATATCTTGGTCTAAAGCATACTTCTTCAGTGTCGGCAGGTCAGAAAGGACGGGCTTCGGTGACCAGAAGTTCGAATTATGATTATCTTGTCGAGAATATCCTCAATTACAGCGGTAAGTTTGGCGGTGGTCATCGTCTTGATGCTACCCTTATGCAGAGTGTGAACATAATCACCTGGAAGAGTATGGGCATAAACGGATCGGATTTTGCAAATGATGACCTGTATTATAATGCAATAGGATCTGCTCAGAACTATGGCATTCCATCTTACAGCCTGTCTGAGCGCAGGATGGTTTCTTTCTTGGGGAGAATCCGCTATAACTGGAATGACCGTTATCTGTTCACGGCTGCCTTGCGTTCAGACGGCTCTTCTGTTTTCGGTGCAGATCATAAGTTCGGAGTATTTCCATCTGCTTCATTCGCTTGGAGAATCAGCCAGGAAAGGTGGCTAAAAGATGTAAGCTGGATTTCCAACTTGAAATTCCGGTTGAGTTGGGGACAAGTCGGAAACCAGGGGGTGTCTCCTTATACGACTCTTGGACTGGCAGACAAATATCTTACAGAGTTTAACGGGACTGTGGCGGGTTATCTTCCCGGCAGTACGCTGCAGAATCCGAAACTCAAATGGGAGACATCTTCTTCTACCAATGTCGGTTTGGATTTCGGTTTCTGGGGAGGACGATTGGGAGGAACAGTAGAACTGTATGACACTCAGACTACAGATCTTCTTGTTTACAGATCTCTTAGCCAATCTCTCGGTTATGTGAATCAGCTCGTGAATATGGGTGCTGTGCAGAACAGGGGAGTGGAAATTACGCTCAACACAGTTCCTGTGAGCCTGAACGGATTCGAGTGGGGAGTCAATTTGACTTATGCAAAGAACAAGAATAAAATCAAACGTATTGACGGAAGTCTCGATAATTTCGGCAAGCCGGCCAATGATGTGAATAACAAATGGTTTATAGGGCAGCCTATGAACGTGTATTACGATTATGCATTTGATGGAATCTGGCAAATTGGTGATGACATTTCGTCTTCTTGTATGCCGGAGGCGAATCCTGGGGATATAAGGATTCGAGATGCCAATAATGACGGGAAAATTGACGCGGATGACCGTGTGGTAATGAATCGCGATCCTGATTGGATAGGTTCATTGTCAACTTCCTTATCATGGAAGGGAATAGATTTGTCTGCCGAGATATATGCTTCTGTCGGCGGTACACTTTATAACAAATACCTCACTTCATTCGAGACTGGAGGCGACATGACCGGCAAACGTAACGGTCTCAGGCGCAATTACTGGACGGTGAACAATCCGTCAAACGAGGCGCCGGCTCCTAATATGACACAACCTCCGGCATACATCTCAGCTCTCGGGTATCAGGACGCAAGCTACATAAGGCTCCGTAATTTGCAGATAGGCTATAACTTTCCGAAGAGCATCATAGAAAAAGCATATATGCAGAATCTTCGTCTCTATATGACTTTTACAAATCTTTGGACGCGAACTGATGTGCTCGGGTATGGTCCAGAAGGTGATACAGGCGCATATCCGGAACCAAGAGTCTTTCTTTTAGGGCTTAATGTCACATTCTAAATGAAATCAGATATGAAAGGAATTTTCAAATTGGTGTTCACTATTCAAAAAGTGATATGCTGCATTATGATATATGGCGGAATATTCTGTTCTTGTACGAAATTTCTTAAAGAGGAGAACAAGACCCAATATTCAGTCGATTACATTTATTCTTCGACAGAAGGATTGAAACTGTCTGTCAATGCTCTTTATGCGCTCCAACGCAATCTGTTCAATGATAATAACGGAAATGAAAGTCCGACTTGGTGGGCTCTTGAAAGAGGTACAGACATCGTGGCAACTTGCGGTGGTACAGGTAATTTCTATGGGATTTATGATCCGGCATATCTTAAACCTTCTGCTGCTCAAGTAGGCATTTTATGGAAGACTCTTTATCAGATTATAGGACGTTGTAACGAAATCATCTGGTATGGAGAACAGATGGAAGAAAGTGATGATTTGAAATGTGCAATAGCGGAAGCCCGTTGTTTCCGGGCACAGTCTTATTTTCGTCTTTTCAGAATTTATGACAGAATTTGGCTGAATACTGAACCGGTTACGGCGGAAAATGTCAATAAGGCTCGAGAGTATCACGCTGCAACAGCCGCTGAGGTTTATGACCTGCTGTATAGCGATTTGGAATATGCGGCAGATAACCTTCCGTGGAAGTCATACGAGCCTGGACGTTTTAATCAAGCGGTGGCAAGGCATATTCTTGCTAAGGTCGCGCTTTGCAAAAAAGATTATAAGACGGCGCTTGACCAGATTGACGCTATTGAAGAATCTGGACAATTCAGTCTTTTAAGTGAGCCTTCAGCAGTTTTCAATGCGGCGGATCTGAATCATTCGGAGTCGCTTATGACTCAGCAGTGGAGCGACCAGCCGGGAGGTAATTTTTCAGCAGCAAATCCCAAGGGCAATCAGTTTTGTGCTCTCTTCATTGCCCAATACAGGACTGCTTTGGGTGGTGGCGATGATGTCTCCTGCTCTGCCGAGAACTGGGGATATACCTTCGGACGAATTCTTCCGAATCCATATCTGCTCTCGCTCTACAATCCTTTGAAGGACAAGCGTTATACAGATTGGTATATACATCGTTATCGCAATACCCGCAATGTTGAGGTTACATACAATAGTATCAAAGTTAAACCTGGAGAATATCTGCCTGCACACACTGGAGGCAGTGGTGACCCGCGTTATACGATGCCTGGATGTACAAAATGGGGCGATGTCTGGACTAAAGCTCCTGCAGAGAAACGTGGTTTCAAAGACGTAATTCTCTATCGTTTGGCAGACAGCTATATAGTTGGAGCCGAGGCTGCATTACGTCTCAATGATCAGACCAAGGCGAAATACTATTTCAATAAGACGTGGCAGCGTGCTGGAAATGACGAATTTAAAGGGACTCTGTCTATGCAGGACATCATAGACGAGGAAGCAAGAGAGTTGGCTTTCGAAAATGACAGGTGGTTCTTCCTTAAGAGGTTGGGAATTCTGATTGAGCAGGTTTCGTTATATGCTGGCAATCCAATTTATGCCGCTTCACTAAAAGGCAGGACGAATCTTCCGGCTAATCCTCAGTTCGTCCGTTGGCCGATACCTGAATCTGAAATCATAAATATGGGCGCGGAAAATTTCCCGCAGAATCCAGGATATTAATCAATTGAAAACCTTATATTGAATATGCGAAAATTGTTATTTATACTTTCATCGGTCTTGGTGTCATTGTCGTGCCTTGCGAAGACTGAAAAATGTGATGTCTGCGTATATGGCGGAACTGCCGGCGGGGTAATGGCGGCAATTCAGTCGTCAAGAATGGGTTGTAAAGTCATTCTTGTTTCTGAAAACGCGCACGTAGGCGGAATGGCAACATCCGGATTAACGGCAACAGATATAAATAAGCATCTGGCCGTAGGCGGGCTAGCCGAAGAATTCTATCGCGAAATATATTTTCATTATATGAACGAATCCGCGTGGCGCAATCAGACGCGTGATGAGTTTATGGAATCTACGAAAAAACGAACTTTCTCAGGAAAGAATGACGAAAGGAAAATGCAGTGGGTATATGAATCCAGTGTAGGTGAAGAGATTATGAGGCGTATGCTGACTGACGCTGGGGTGCGTGTCATCTATAAACAGCGTATTGACAGCCCTTCATCCGTGATAAAACGAGGTGCGCGCATATCTTCGCTCAAGTTCTCCGACCTTTTGTCTGTAAAGGCAACAGTTTTTATTGATGCCTCATACGAGGGTGATCTTGCTGCATTTGCCGGTGTAAATTGTGTTATTGGACGTGAGGGAACGGATAAATATGGGGAGAGTCTTGCCGGGATACGTTCTCACCAATTGCTATCAGTTTCTCCATTCAAGGCTGACGGCTCTCTTGTCTCGGGAGTTTTGCCCGAACAGGGATACGGCTCATTCGGCTCTGCTGACACGCGTACACAGGCTTATTGTTATCGTGTGTGCCTGACAGACGACCCTGAAAATATGATTCCATTCTCGAAACCTGTAAATTATAAGGCTGAAGATCACGAACTTCTGCTGCGCCGTATATTGTCCGGGGAGAAAAAAGAACTCAAAGACATCATCACTTTTACTCCGATGCCGAACAGGAAAACAGATACCAATCATCTTGACTATATAGGAGCAAGTCAGAATTATCCTTTTGGAAATTGGGCTCAGAGGGACAGTATTGCGCTCGAACACAGACGTTATGCAGAAAGCTTGCTTTGGTTTCTGGGGCATGACCCTCGTGTTCCGGAAGTAATGAGAAATGAGATGAACCGATGGGGATGGGCTGCTGATGAATTTACCGACAACGGAAATTTTCCATATCAACTTTATGTGAGGGAATGTCGCAGAATTGTCGGGAAATATGTTATGACACAGCAGGATGTCCAAGGTGCTCGTAGTGAGGCCGCAGCATCTGCGATAGGACTAGGCTCGTATGCTCTGGATTGTCACTTTGTAAATTATCTGGCTACTACGGATGGGGTCAGAATTGAAGGCGGAATGTTTGTAGGGACCAAGCCTTATCCTGTGCCTTATGGAGCAATCCTTCCTAAAGAGGACGAATGCTCCAATCTTCTTGTACCTGTCTGTATGTCAGCATCTCATGTGGCTTATTCTTCACTGAGGATGGAACCTGTCTATATGGTTTTAGGCCAATCGGCTGCAATTGCAGCAGTGCTTTCGCTCCGCGAGCGCTGCATTCCGCAGGAAATTCCTTATGAAAAACTGCGTGAATCTCTTCTGGAGAACGGACAGATTTTAGAATATGGAAAATAAGAATAAAGATACAATGAATACGATTTTCAAGACTTTTATGATTCCGCTGGCGGTTCTCTTGTGCATCGTTTCCTGCGGAAAGGCGCGTACCACCATTATTCCTCCTGGTTCTGAAGTGAATGATGCCACTGTTTTTGAATTTAAACAAAATGACGGCGTTTGGAAAATGTATAAAAACTCGCAGGAGTTTTTCGTAAAGGGTGCTGCTGCCAACAGATATTATAAACGTGTGCGCGAATATGGAGGGAATGCTTTCAGGACCTACAGTACTTCTGAGGAAACCACTCCGTCAATTCTTGGAGAGGCATATAGGAATGGATTATATGTGAATATGGGCCTCTCAATAGGGCGCGAACGAGATGGATTCGACTACGACAACGAGGAAAAAGTCACTGCGCAGCTTGAGCGCTGTCGTACTTTGGTGCGACGTTTCAGAAATCATCCTGCCGTGATGTGCTGGAGTATAGGAAACGAAGCGGAGTCAATGTATAAAAACACGAAACTCTGGACTGCGATTAACGACATCGCCGCTATGATTCATGAAGAAGATCCGAAGCATCCTGTTACTACGGCTCTTGCAGGAGCCAATGTGAATAATGTTTCGCTCATCGTCTCGATGGCTCCCGAACTTGATTTTCTGTGCGTGAACTCATACTATCCTAATCCGTTGAACATAGAGTCTAATCTTGCTTCGGCAGGGTGGACAAAGCCTTGGATGATTACTGAGTTCGGGCAAAAGGGAACTTGGATGAATGTCCCGAAGACATCCTTCGGTACTCTTATAGAGGAAACCAGTACCGAAAAGGCTGCAAGCTATAAAGAAATCTACGAAAAGGCGGTGCTCGCAAACATAGACAAGGGCTGTGTCGGTTCTTTTGCTTTTGTGTGGGGATATCAGAACCACGGAGATGTGCTCACCTGGTATGGTTTGTTTGACAAGAATGGCAACTCGTTTCCTGCTGTCGATGAACTGCAGTATTATTGGACTGGAAACTATCCGGAAATGCGGGCACCTGTAATTGCTGACAGAAGTTGCATGTTGCTTAACGGGAAAAAGGCTGATGAGAGTCCTGTTGTTGCGATAGGCTCTGAAAACCAGGCATCTGTCGAGGCTTCATCTCCTTGCGGGGCAGAGCTTAAATACAATTGGCTGATATATCAAGAGGGAACGTCATCTACAGACGGCAGTCTTCCTGATGGTCTTCCCGGACTTTTTCAAGACAATAGTTTGGCATCTGTGACTTTCAATGCTCCTTCTTCTGCGGGTAATTATCGACTATGTGTTTTTGTTACTGATTCCAACCATAAGGTTGCCTTGGCTGTCATCCCATTCTGCGTAAAATAAGATAACAATGCTGGTATGAAAAACAATTTTTTTAAATATATATTAGGTCTGTCACTAGTCTGTTCCCTCTTTTCTTGCGGGAAAGAGACATCTTCTCAGCAGAAGCCAACTGAAAAACCTGCATTTGAACTTGTCGGAAAAGCTCCGATCGTAGCATATCCTGATGATAATGTGCGTTATCATTTTGCTGTATCATATCCTGAAGGACTGAAAAGTGTAGGAACTTATGTTGATGGCTCTCTTGTGGAGGGTTCTTTGGTTGAGTATGAAGATGGTCCGGACATGACGGACTACAATTTCAATTATTCTTTTATGTCTGAACAAGTTGGACAGACTATAGATTTTGTTTTTGTTGCCGAAGGAACTGATGGCATTAAATCATCCGTGGATTATCCTGTGTACGTTCGTTCCATTTCCGAAACAGTTACTGTTACATTGCCGGATTTGCTTGAGAGTGAAGCTGTTATTGGAGATAAAATAGAATTTGACGTCATTGTTGCAACAGGTTATCCTTTAGCGAAAATCAGAACACTTAAAAACGGAATTGAGCTTGCGGAACTTACCAAAACTGGGAATTTCCATGAGCCAAAGGCTGATATCTACCATTTTTCATATCTTCTGCCTAAATCTGATGGTGGTTCAGTCGTGAAATTTACTTTTGAAGGAACCGATTCCAAAGGTAATTTCGGAACCGCCGAATATCAGTTGTCTGTGCGAAAAGGACAGCCGAAAGTGCTCTATACGGAGGTGTTTGATACTCAGATGAGGATTTCCAATACAAGTGAATTTGATACTTCTGTCGGGGGAATTACAGGAACGTCTGCAAGCGAATTTGTTCCTGGGAACATCGCTCGTTACAGCGGAGCCGACCCTGAGGTTACGGAAGGCGTAAAAGCGGGACTTACAGTGTTCGATGGCGACAAAACATCTGTCAACTATAGTTCAGATGGTGCTGAAGTTTGTCTGACGAAGTATAATTATTCTGCGATGAAACTTATTTCAGGCACATATGTCTGGGCAAGAAAAGCCAAGAAAGGCTGGATTGCCGTATCCGGAATCAAACTTCATGGTTGTACTTCTCTCACACTCTCTTATCTCCAGTGCGGAGGGGCTGTAAAAGTCGAATGGTCGTCTGACGGAGAAAAATGGGCTGAGATATGCAAATCTTCTGTCACTGATGAACAGCGCGTTGATTTTACGGTGCCGGAAGGAACGGAAAGCATTAGTCTGAAATTTACAGAAAATGCCGGTGCCGCTCATCTCAGATTCGATAACATCAGTCTTAAAGGAGAATAGAAATGAGAAAAGCAGTTCTGATATTTTTGAGCGTTATTCTTCTATGCTCTTGTCGAGAAAAGGAGTATGACGTCTGTGTCTATGGTGGTACGTCCTCAGGAGTCATTGCCGCATATACTGCAGCCAAAAGCGGATTGAAAGTGGTGCTGGTGGAGCCGACTGAACATATCGGCGGGATGACTACAGGAGGACTCGGATATACTGATATTGGCAATAAACAAGTTGTAAAAGGCTTGGCGAAGCAGTTCTATCGTAAGATTGGTAAGCACTACGGGGCTCTGGAACAGTGGATTTTCGAACCTTCAGTAGCAGACAGCATAATGCGGGACTATCTTTCAGAGAAGAATATATCTGTATTGACAGGACATCGTATTTTATCTTCGTCAATGCTAAATGAAAGAATATCATCAATTATTGTCGAGCAGTCATCATCGCCTCACAAGACACGGGAAGTGTTTGCGCGATATTTCATAGATTGCTCCTACGAAGGGGACTTGATGGCGCGTTCAGGTGTCAGTTATACGGTCGGGCGCGAAGCTAATGAATCTTACGGAGAGACTCTCAATGGAGTGGAGCTTATGACCCGACATCAGTTTCCTGATGGTATAGACCCCTATAGGGAACCGGGAAAACCCGAAAGCGGTCTGCTTTGGGGTATATCTGATGAGACCTTGAAGCAGAATGGAACTGGTGACAGTAAGGTTCAGGCATATAACTATCGTATATGTCTTACAGACAGACGGGACAATATGATTCCGATCGGCCGTCCCGCAGACTATGACTCTACCCGTTACGAACTTCTTCTGCGTCTGATGGCCGCGTGTCCGGATAAATTGTCGCTTAACGACTGGTTCATCTGGAGCCGTATGCCGGGAGGCAAAACGGATATCAACAACAGAGGTGGTTTTTCAACAGACATGATAGGGATGAATCATCTTTATCCTGAAGCAAGTTATGAACTGAGAGATTCGATAATTGAAGCACACACCTCTTATACAAAAGGTTTGCTGTATTTTTTCGGTCATGATTCACGAGTTCCTGCGCTGTTGAGAGCAAAGATGCAGCTTTGGGGATATCCTAAAGATGAGTATGTGAGAACAGGGCATTGGACTCCACAACTTTATATTCGCGAAAGCCGTAGAATGATTGGAGAATATGTGGCGACTCAGGCTGATTGTGAGGGACGTGCCGTGCCGTTTGATGGTGTGGCTATGGCTGCATATCAGATGGACTCACACAATTGTCAGAGAATTGTCATTCATAAAAATGGTTCAGCAATGGTCAAGAATGAAGGAAATGTCGAAGTTGGTGGAGGATTGCCATATCCGATATCTTACCGTTCATTGACTCCGCACCGTTCAGAATGTACTAATCTGCTTGTGCCGGTTTGTCTGTCTGCCAGCCATATCGCCTATGGATCAATTAGAATGGAACCTGTCTTTATGGTGCTAGGCCAAGTAGCCGCTCTCTCTTGTGCGGAGGCTATCCACAAAGAGAACTGTGATGTTCAGGATGTGGACAGCCGGGCCATAAATGTCTTGATTGATGAAAATCCGTATATGGACGGTTCGCAGCCGGATTTGCTTATAGATGATTCGGATTCCGGAGTTATTGCGTCTGCTGCTTGGATACACCGCGAAAATGCAGGAGGATATGGGCTGTCTTATTATGAGTCTGATAAAGGAGAAGATGCGGGAAGTGTGCGTTACACGGCAGTCATTCCGTCAGATGGATTGTATTCAATCTATACCTACCAGCCGGTCGGCAGGAAGTATTCCTCAGTATTGTCTGTTGACATTGAATTCTCGGGAGCGGTTCACCACGTTAAGTTGAAGCGTTCGGAAATGAACATCTCAGGACAAACTTCGACGACGTGGGCTGAAATCGGCAAATATGAGTTCAGTTCAGGAGAAGAGGTTGAGGTTTCTATTACGGGCAAGGACTCTGACGGTCTGTTGCGTGCAGATGCTGTACTTTTTGTTAAAATGAAATGATTATGAGAGTGGTTGAATTACTTATTGCTTCTTTTTTTCTTTTTAGTGGTTTTGATGCCGGTGCGTCAGATGTTATATCTTCATCCTGCTTAAGTCCTACTCGGAAAAATGATGATGATTCAAAGATTGAGCAGATTCTGTCGCATATGAGCATTGAGGAAAAAATAGGACAGCTCAATCAACTGGACGGGAGGACGGATTTGACAAAACTGTCAGAATGCATAAGGCGTGGAGAGGTTTCCTCTATTATGAATATTACTGATAGAACAATAGTGGATTCATTGCAGAAAATTGCAATCGAAGAAAGCCCGTCCGGAATTCCTATAATATTTGCGCGTGATATTGTTCACGGATTCAAGACAGTGCTGCCTATTCCTTTGGGACAAGCTGCATCGTTTGATCCGGAGCTTGTTTCGAAAGCGGCAAGGAATACTGCTCTGGAGGCAACAGAATGTGGTATCCGTTGGGCATTTGCTCCAATGATGGACATCGCCAGAGATCCGCGTTGGGGACGCATTGCAGAAAGTTTTGGAGAAGATCCTTACCTTTCTTCAAAGATGGCAGTGGCTGTTGTGGACGGCTATCAGGGAAAGTCTCTTTCAGACTCGAAATCAATGGCTGCTTGTGCAAAACATTTCGTTGGATATGGTGCAGCAGAAGGGGGCCGTGATTATAACACGACATACATTCCGCGTCGGGCCTTATATGATACGTATTTTCCTCCTTTTAAAGCATGCGTTGAAGCAGGAATCGCGTCTTTCATGTCTTCGTTCAATGATAATGACGGCGAGCCTGCTACAGGAAATGGCTGGCTGCTGAATGATGTGCTTCGTGCTGAATGGGGATTTGACGGTATGGTCGTCTCTGATTGGGGCTCTGTTGGAGGACTTGTCCCCCATGGGGCAGCGGCCAGTAAGCGAGAAGCGGCAAAGACATGCATTGTTGCTGGTTGTGATATGGATATGATGTCTTATTCTTATCTGCGGAATATAAAGAATCTTATTGACGATGGAGAACTTCAAGTGTCCGTTTTGGATGACGCGGTTCGTCGTGTCTTGAAGTTGAAGTTTCGTCTGGGACTCTTTGATGAGCCATATAGCCGTAAGGTGGAGAAAACAGCCATTTATTCCTCAGATGTGAAAGATGTGGCTTGTGCTCTTGCTGAAGAGTCAACTGTGCTTTTGAAAAATGATGGACTGTTGCCTTTGGGAAATGATGTGAGACATATTGTCGTGACGGGGCCGATGGCAGATGCTCCATATGACCAGCTGGGAACATGGTCTTTGGATGGAGACAAGTCGTGCACAGTAACACCTCTTGCCGCAATGCGCGAAATGCTTCCTGAGAATATCCGTCTCGATTACATTCCTGTACTTGACTATCCTCGCGATGAGAATATTACGGATTTCAAGCGTCTTCGCAAAACTGCGAAAAATGCGGACGTAGTGATTGCATTTGTCGGTGAGGAACAGATGATGTCAGGAGAGGCCCATTCATTGTCGTCGTTGCATCTCCAAGGGCATCAGACTGAACTTCTTAGAGAGATAGCGGAGAGTGGAACACCGTTGGTGACTGTAGTCATGGCCGGGCGTCCGCTTGTCATGGATGAGGTGACAAGTCTGTCCTCTTCACTTCTCTATATGTGGCATCCCGGGACTATGGGAGGGCCGGCCATTGTCAACTTGCTTTGGGGACGCGCATGTCCAAGTGCCAAATTGCCAGTGACATTCCCTCGCAATGAAGGTCAGATACCGATGTATTATAATCACAAGCACACCAGTCATATTGCAAAAGGAACCGAAGGCGACCTGTCTCGAGTACCTCGCGAAAAGCCACAGTCGGTAATGGGACATACATCTTCCTATCTTGATGTGCCTCCGACTCCGCAATTTCCTTTCGGCTTCGGATTGACTTATACGAAGTTTGAAATCGGTTCCCCTCAACTTGAATCAACTGAAGTGAATTTGGACGGTATTCTTAAAGTTAGTGTAGAACTTGGTAATGTCGGTAAAATGCAAGGCACTGAAGTCCTTCAATTCTATGTTAGCAAGAAATCTGCTTCCGTAACACGTCCGATCAAAGAACTTAAGGGCTTTGTCCGGGTGACTCTTGACGCTGGGAAAAAATGTGTTGTCGAATACGAAATACCTGTCAAGGATCTTGCGTTCTGCCGGAAGGACATGACCTGGGGAGTCGAGTGTGGAACGTATAGTTTGATGGTCGGAAATGACAGTGAGCATTTGAAAGAGGTGAAATTCAAAATAATGTAACTATATAAAAACACTGAAACTATGAACAAAAAAAATCAAAAGCGGAGCTATGTCGCTCCTGAGCTTACTGAGACAATTTGTTTTGTCCCTGAAAAAGGATTCGCAAATAGCGAAGTCAAGACAAACAGCCCTTATAAATGGGAAAGTGGAAATGAAGACTGGTGGAATTATTAATACAATGACGTTATGAGAAATAAGATTGTTGGAATTTTTGCAGGCTTTGCTGCTATTTTTTGTATTTGTTCCTGCACGCAGTCTTTGGACCCTAATATTCCGGCAGACAAACCATCTTCGTCAGATTCTGGCGAGGAATTCGAATTGTTTGCGGAGGTTACAGAAGGCTTTTCAGCAGATGTTGTGCAGTCAGGGGCTACAACTAAAACAATTCTGAATGATGATTGGACAGTTTCGTGGAGTGAATCTGATCTTATGTCTGTATTCAATAGGGGTGCCGGTGAGAATACTTGGTCTGACAACTGCCGTTTTGTGGTCTCGGATCCGGCTAGAGGTGGTTTTGTCAAAGATGCTTCAGAATCGACTAAAAAGCTCATAAGCGGCAAAGACTCGTATGATTGGTATGCTTGTAGCCCTTGGATGCAATATGGCGCCAATCCCTCCGGGACAAAAGGATATACTGTCAACCGTACACCGAGACAGATGGGATACGGCTCAACTGCGCATCTTTCCGAGTCCGACATTGTGGCCGGCAAGGCATTGGCTGTCCCGTCGGGAACTGCACCGGAGCTGAAACTGTATCATGTCTGTACTTTGTTGAAGTTTACGGTGGTGAACAATACCGGTTCTTCTGTTGCGATTACTTCCCTGACTCTTGATGCCTTGTCTGGTGGTTCGTATATAACAGGATCGTTTACGATGGACTGGGGGCTCGGCAATTCTGATATGCCTTGTTTGGATGCTACAAAGATGGGGTCGTCAAAAGCTTATACTTGCACCTTGAACGTGGTGGAAAACAAGGGCGACGAGACAACTCCGGAGTGGTCAGCCATCACTCAAACTGTAGCTGATGGAGAAAGTGTTGACTTATATATGATTGTGGCACCTTTTACTATTCCTGCCGGAGGTAAAATGAAACTTGAAATTACCGGTTCTGCCGGAACGTGCACTCTTGAGAAAACTATGTCAAAGGAAATACGTTTTACGGCAGGCTCGTATAATACTGCAACGATTTCTTACAGCAAACCGGAGAAAGTACTGTTTGCGGAGAATTTTGGAACCAATGCGATTGGAACTAATAATATCCCAAAATATGATAAAGCAGGTTTAACAACCTTTTATCCTGAGGACAAGAACAATTATAGTTATGGCGTGGGTAATAATGCTTCAATTCAGACTGCCCCATATAGTTCTCAAACAACGTCAGGGGCTTATGTGAGATTACCAAAAAACAATTCCATGATGGCAATAAAGGGCATAAATCTGCACGGATCGAAGAGCCTGAGATTTTCATATCGCAAGGATTCTGCAAATGACTGCAGTACGACTCTTTATTACAAATTTTCTGATGTCTCGTCTTGGACAGAACTTGCTTCATCTTCCAGTACTGGACTCATAAGCCACGATTTTACAATAGAAAATCCGGACGGAAAGACTATAGATATTCAGGTGAAGAACAGGTCAGATGTGACGGATAAAAAATATCCTGTTGTGGATGATTGGAAACTTGTTGCACTTGATTGACATATTGAAAAGGGCTGCTTTAATCAAAAGTATTTGGAACTTGTAGATATATTTCACAGCGCATTGTGAATTTCTTGAATTTTTCAGATAAAAATTTTACTTTTGTTCGAAATTACCAATCCGCTGTGAATATGAAGACTTTAGGAATGCAGATTAAAGAACGCAGGAAGGCCCTTAAGATTACTCAAAAGGAACTCGCCGATTTAGCAGGAATCAGTATCAATACTGTGGTTGCTGCAGAGCGTGGACAGGGGGATCCTAAGATTTCTACATATCTTGCTATTTGCAATGTTCTAGGACTTAAATTGATTGTACAGTTATGAGACAGTGTGAAATCTATTTGCACGGAATAAAGTGCGGCTTGCTTACTGAAGAGGATGACAAGTCCTTCACATTTTCTTATGATAGTGTATATCTGCAAAGAGCTGATGCGGATCCTGTCAGTCTTACTCTTCCTCTTCAGAGGGAACCGCATAAATCACCCTATCTTTTTTCGGTTTTTGCCAATATGCTTTCTGAAGGAGAGAACCGTCAGGTTCAGTCCGTGTTGTTGCGGATTGACCCGGAAGACGATTTTGGAATTCTTCTGGCAACTTGTCAGGTGGATACTATAGGAGCTATAACAGTCAAGCCGATTCAACTATGATTAATTTGAATATATGTCCGTCCACATTGAAGGAAGGGTTCAGTACTTATTGTCCGGCTGCGGTCAAATCGCTTTTTGACGGGAACAAAGTCTCTCACATTTTTCCTGGCGCAAGCCCTGAAGATGGAGGCTCTGCGGATTCGATAAGAAATATCGGTAGAATATCTCTTTCAGGCGCCCAGCCAAAGTTTTCGGTCATAATAGGCGAGAACAAACAACTGAGATATACACGAGAAGGCGAGCAAGGGACATATATACTCAAACCACGTCCAACTGGTTATCAGATTGCCAATAAGGATTACTGTGCAGCTAATGAGCATGTTACAATGCAGATAGCATCACAGGTTTATGGAATTGAGACAGCAGGTAATGCACTTTGCTTCTTTGAGGATGATAAGCCGGCATATATTACAAGACGTTTTGATGTTTATCCTGGAGGTAAATACAAGCAGGAAGATTTTGCCGCATTGCTCGGCTGGAGTAAAGACAATGGTGGCGCTAACTATAAATATGACAAAGTAAGTTACGAAGAATGTGCTGAGGTTATTCACAGGTATGTGAAGGCTGCTTTGATTGACATCAGGCGATTTTATAGAATTATATTGTTCAACTTCGTGTCTCTCAATGATGATGCGCACTTGAAGAACTTTTCGCTCATAGAGAGAAATGGCGAGTACCATCTTTCACCAGCTTATGATCTTGTAAATACCTCTCTTCAACTTTATGAACCTCGGATATTTGCCCTTGACAAAGGTTTGTTCAAAGAAGGGATGAACAAGGCCGATACTCATAATATCGGTCATGATGACTTCGTGGAATTTGGAAGGAGGATCGGACTTCCGGAAAAAGTTGTTCATCAGGAAATTATGATGTTTCAGAAGGTGAATCCCATGGCAGTCGAACTTGTCAAAAAGTCTTTCTTGTCTGAAGAACTAAAAAAACAGTACATCACAGCATACACCTATAGGTGCAAGATGCTGAACTTCTGACACTTTAATTCGGCAGTTATTCCAATATAATCGAGTAGGAGTAAAACGAAGTAGTTTTTCTCCTACTCGATTACTTAATCATCTAAATATCAATGTCATGAGATACGCATCTAGCGGTCTTGGGGTAACCCTGGAGACGCTTGCCGCGTCCCGCCGCAAATCCCCTTAAATCAGGAAGGTATTACATCATTTCCTGCAATAATCTGCAGGCGGATCCAGTCAGTCCTTTCGGGTGAGACTGATGAAATTGCAAGGATGTCAAATATGACGGCGTTGCTTCACTTTGAATTCGGCTTCAGTCTCAAAGACTTTTTTAAGCGTAGAATCATCAGGTAGGTCATCGTCTTTTGTTTTTATTGCTTTTTCTTCGTGTCGGGCAGAAATCCGGCCACGACGCCGAGAAGTGGCAGATAGGCGCTGGCATTGAAAATGAACCAGATGCTTGTCTTGTCCGCGAGCCATCCGAAGAATATCGATATTCATTGTCTATTGTCTTGACATAAAACACAAGGTCTTCAGAAAGTGCCGCAAAGGTCGCTTCTATTTTATCTTCAATGTCCGCAGATAATCCTTCTGACCGGGTGTGATCCTGTAACTCTCGATGGCCTTCTGGATGGTCTTGTTGTGAGTCCATGGGGCAAGCCGCTTCTGCTCGATGTAGGGAATCGTTGCGTCCCATTGCTTGGCAAGAGCTGTAGCGAAGAACCAAGCTACCATCATCTTCACGTAATATTCTTCGCTCCTTACTGATGCCGGAATTTCAAGATATTCAGCCTTGAAGTCTTTATCCAGGTAATGCGACATAAGTGTCTCTATACCAAACCTGCAAGTGAAAGTGTGCCGCGAGTTGCACCAAGTGTTTATCTTTTCTGTCAATGCTGCCTTATGTTTTGCGAAGACTTTCGGAGACATGATGTCGCAGACCGCCCAGTTGTCCACATAAGGAAGAAACGCATCTGTCAAACTGATGCATTCTTCATAGTCCTTGACCTGTGAGATAATCAAGCTGTGCAGCATGTTCTCGTCATAGTATTTGTGAGGCAACTGATGCACAAAATCATTGACCTCAACCTCTTTCGCGAACTCCTTTGCGAACTTGCGCAGCACAGTTACGCGGACTCCAATGACGCTTTCCGGCGGTACGCCAGGCGTCAGTTTCGACTGGAATTCGGTATACTGCCTATCCTGCATGGCGAACAGCCTTTTTTGTAGTGGGGTAGTCTCCATCAGATTTTAATCTTTTTCCACTAAAATCCTAACTCCACATCCTTGCCGAATGGTGCGAGCGAAAGCCCGGCCATCTTGAAGTGTTGCTTTCCCCAAGGAATGCCGATGAGCGTGATGCATAGGAGCAAACCAAAGAACAAATGCATGAGGCAGGACCACAATCCGCCGAAAATCAGCCAGAGTAAATTCAACGGGATGCGAATGCAACCTGTCGGGCAATCCGTGTCTCTCAATGTGGAACCAAAAGGCCATAGGCAGAGCAGACCGATCTTGAAAGTCTGCAACGCAAAGGGAATGCCGATGATGGTGCATGCAAGGGCCAGACTGCCAGTGAAATAACCGATGGCTGCTTCGAGACCTCCGAAAAGCCACCAAAGTAAGTTTCCTATAATTCGCATAAGATTATTGTTTTTTATTCTTGTTGATTTCTTGCCATTCTTGATGCTCTTCCGGAAATTGGCGTTGGAACCGAACCATTTCCGGCAGTTGTCACCTGAACGGAGAGGGGCAAAGCAAATATATGCAAATTATGTGATGTCGTCAAGAATGTTGACATTATATGCCGATGAAATCCTTGAACATGCGAATAATGCGCTTGCTCTGATTCTATGAGAAGTCTTCGTCAATGCGGGAGAGGCGTCTTATCCTTTCGGGAATGCCGAACCGTTTGTTGAGTTCCGCTTCAATGATGGCATTGATCTCGCGACGCCTGCGGGCCTGCTCAATGGCGAATTTGCGGCTTTCTCGGCGATGTGCCTGATATTCTTTCCATTTTGTCCGGTTTTCAGCCAGCATTGACTCAATCTTTTCCATTGTATTTTCAATGTCGGATTTGCTGAGTTCGCATTCCCAGATTGTGATTGCGCTCCAGCCGATGGATTCGAGGCGCTGGATATTGACGAGGTCCCGTTCCTGATTCCGTGCAATCTTATTCGCCCAGAATTCAGTCCTCGTTTTCGGCATGACGAATTTGCTGCAGCCCTTGTGCCCATGCCAGAAGCAGCCGTTCACGAAGATGCACGTGCGGTATTTGGGCAGCACGATGTCGGGAGTCCCGGGCAATGTGCGGACACATTTGCGGAACCTGTATCCCCGGTGCCACAATTCACGCCTGACCGCCTGTTCGGGGCGTGTGTCCTCCGAGTGTATGCTGGCCATGCAATCGTGGCGTTGTTCGGGTGTCATGCGGTCCGGCATGGTTCAATGTCTGTCGATTATTTATCTTGCTGAATAACTGCTATGCTCTGTAAAAGGCTGCTTTGGGTTTCCATATCAACTATTTCTGCTTGAAACCACACGTATGGTCTCAATACAAAGTTAGCGAATTTTATGGACTTGACAGTTATCCGACGTGCTTCCGATGGGACATTTTTACATTGACCTGACCCACTACGTTTTCTGGATGGAATCCGCAAATGAAAACCTGGCGGATCAGCTTGTGGGCTGACCGCCAGGCAAACCTGATACCCGCATCGTTACAAGAATTTTTTGTGGCCTTTGCGGGAATTTATTTATGTCAATCTGTCAGAATGCCACTTCCATCGGGTCAAGAGTCTTTATGCGTTCGGATGATTATTCTTCAATATGTTTAACGGTTCTTGGGAAGACCGTAAGTCTGAGCTCGGTAGAACCATATGGTACAAGGTCCAGCCATACAGTTTTATCCTTTATAGGTTCTGCAAAGCCTCCTTTGGGCATAACAGGGGTATATCGGCTGGAATCCAATTGCCACTCTATTTCTTTTGCCGGAACCTTCAGAATGTATGGCGAATTGCCTTCATCATATGGATAATCACCAACAGAGTAACTATCATTCTTCTCTGTTACAATCTCTGAGGCATGACTTAGATCAAGAGCATAGTTCCATTTCCCTGTAGGAATCATAGACCAACACTTGAAATCAGGATTTCCTGGGACTTTGCCATTCATGTTTGCATATACGTTCGTATCCTCCTCTTTTGAGTGTGGGACACTGAAGGAATAAAGCAGGGGGCCTCTTGTGATGAACAGGCCTTGATTACGAACCTCAGTAATTCGAGGACTCATATCCAAAGACAGTGTGATGTGATCACCATCAGAGAACTCTCTCTCTATCTTGACAAAAGTTCCCGGAACCATTTCCATATCCATCAACTTTCCATTCACCCGGATTTGAGAATCTGCTGACCATTCTGGAATCCTCAGACAAAAAGATAAAGTCGTCGCCGCAGATAGAGAGAATTTGAAATCTATCAATCCGTCAAATGGATAAAGAGTCTTTTCCTCAATCGTACAATCAACTGCATCTTTTGTTCTGAACCGATACGTTGTAGGCGCGTATAATGCTGCTGTAATCTCATCATGATTGCCACGCAGCCAAGTATATGCTGTATAATCCGGCATAAAACGATGTACGTTTCCTGAACAGCATTCTGTTTCATGTGTCGGTCTGAAAGCCATCCATGTAGAACCGTGGAAGAATTCATTGTGGTTGCTATTTCCAGTAGCGATTACTTGATTGACAGATGAAAAGTACTGGAGAGACTTGAAGTCTTTTGTGATAGCTCCAGGGCCAGCATTGAAGACAGCACGTTCTATCTTATCAGCCCACTTTGCATCTCCGGTTACCGTCAAAAATTTGATCAGGCTCCATGTATAGTCTGTTATATCACACGTTTCATGACTGTTAATAATGTTATCATTCCCGACAAGGGCCTCAGCGCCGGCCGGAACACCATCAGGAAGCATATGGTCGCGGGTCAGTTTGTATTCTGCATTCAACGCCAGATCACGGTACATCTCATTTCCTGTGTATGCATATAACAACATCGGCAATTTCAATTCTTCGGCACAAGTTACACCATGCATCACCAATCTATCATCATTCCTACATGTTTCTGGAACAAGATCAATAAAAGTCCCGGCATTCCATGCTTTCTCACACATTTCAAGAAGTTTCCGGTCACCAGTCTTCCCATAAACCCAGAGCATTCCCTCCAAGCTGACAATATTTCGCCAGTTACCAATTTCCTCAATCGTGAAATTCAGATAATGTTTGTGGAGTGCATCAATGACTCTCTGGTCTCCAGTTCTTTCGTAATATGCCTCAAGGACACGAAAATACACGCACATAGGCCACATCGATTTAATTTTAGGATTACCAAGTACGCCTTTGTCTGAGGCATGCGCCAATGTGTAGTTTATCCCATCTACTGCTGTGTCAACCATATCTTGATCATCGATCAGGTAACCAAGTCTTATGAGCCCGTCAGTATAATATGCCGTTTGCTCATAACGCCACCAATCCCTACCGTAAGTTCCGGTATTACGTCCTATTTCTCCGTTCCATAAACAGGAATTATAAGGATATGATAAAGCTTCAGGATGCCCTGTCATACCGGATTTCTGTCTCAACAGAAACTCTTTGAGCCATCCCTCCGGTCGTATATCAGAACCTGCTCCACCCTGAAAAACGGAAAAATTCTGCGCAGATGCAGTAATCGCTGCTATCAGCAATAAAAAGGTTATCAATGACTTTTTCATGTTTATGTATTGATGCTTATCTATATTTTTTTTACTCTGTTATCATAAATCTGACCACTGGCGCACATAAATGTTGAACGCCGTGTTGGTGCTCATACCGAATTCTTCGCAAAGACTTGTCGAATTGCATTTTCAAATCGGAGTCCAATCTAATTGTAAGAGCTGATTATGCCCTAATTCTTAGTGTATTCAACAAAGGTAGCAAAATGATTGCAATGTGCAACTAATATGTATTGATTTTATTGCTAAAAATATAAATAGCAAATTCGTATTGTCCAGAACGACAGGTGTTTTTGTAGCCTTCCCTAAAAGGGATGCCTTGATTCCCATCAATCTGACAGATAACTTGGAAAAATATAGTCAATTAATCGGATAGTATTGCTTGGTATTATATGGTTTTCGTCAATATTTCGTCAAATCGTATTCTCTATCCTGAAGTCGTTGATTTGGTAAAGGAAGTGTTCCTGGCCATCCTGATCCAGGCGATGAGATCAACCGGCGAAAGCAGGATGACAGATCAATATCGTACGGTTATCAATGGTCTTTTGCAGAAGAACCAGCCAATAGATACGTTTGAACAGGATTTAAAGGTTGCGCAAGTATGCAGAGTGGAGAATGAAGAACAGCCAACAGTATGTTTCCAAGGTCCTCAAGGGGACAGGAGAACCTCTCCCTTGAGACCGAAAAATCGATGCTGACAAGCAGATTTCTGAAAAATAGTTTGTTTTGGCGCTAAATCTTTCCGTCTGTGTAAAATCATACGGGAGAAAAGATGTATATTTACACCGATAAATTGCAATTTGGCAAACAGAAACAAATATGAAATACCGAGACACTGACCATCTTTCTGCTTCTGTTGGCAACAGTGTTATTTCGCTGTATATAAATAAGGTATTATTCCAGAAGCATGAATAAAAGAAAACATTTTAATATCTGAATCGACATGAACTACCATCAAATACTTGAGAATATTTACATGGACATCCGTCCATATGCACAAGTGGGCAAGCAAGCCGACTACATTCCCGCTCTTGCCTCGGTAGATCCCGACCAATTCGGCATCTGCATCAGCACACTGCAAGGCGATGAATATGCATTGGGGCAAGCCGACACGCGTTTCTCCATACAGAGCATCTCTAAAGTGTTCAGTCTTGCCTACTGCATGAGCATCCTTGGTGATAATGTATGGCTGCGCATGGGCAAAGAGCCATCGGGCACTGCGTTCAACTCACTCATACAACTAGAGCTTGAGAAAGGCTATCCACGTAATCCCTTCATCAATGCCGGGGCCATCGTCATGTCCGACATTCTGCTCAGCCACCTCTCACATCCCCACGAAGACTACATCGCCTTCATCCGCGAGATCAGCCACAACGACACCATCAACTACAATGACGAGGTGGTGCGTTCTGAGGAAAGCCAAGGATACCTCAATGCGGCCATTGCCAATCTGCTGAAGTATCACCACAACATCGACAACGACATCGCCGACGTTCTGCATTTCTATTTCCTCACCTGCTCCGTTGAAATGAGCTGCAAAGAACTGTCGCAGGCATTTCTGGCCTTTGCCAACCATCGGCAGTCGTTCGACTATCATGGAGTGAGCCTCACCTCATCGCAAGTGAAGAGAATCAATGCCATCATGCAGACATGTGGCTTCTACGACGAGGCTGGCGAGTTCTCCTACCTTGTAGGACTACCCGGAAAAAGCGGTGTGGGCGGAGGTATCGCCGCCATTTATCCATCCCGCTATTCCGTAGCGGTATGGAGTCCGCGACTCAACGAGAAAGGCAATTCGGTCATGGGAATGAAAGCACTTGAACTACTCACCACCGAAACGGAAGAGTCTATTTTCTAAGAGTGTATGCGGCATATATTGATAATCAACATGTTATATATAACGCGGTAGAAAAGTCCTATTGAATTCGTTTTTAGGCTGTAAAATAATAGAGATTTAATGTTTTTAACTTGGATTAACATGCTGCGAATATGCCAATTGAAGATTACATCTTGTTATATTTACTCTTGAGCAATGAAAACATAGCATTTGGCTGCTCAAAAGTATCATTTTACAAATTAAGACCACTGGTTTGTCCGAAATTCTTAAAGTTTTTCGGACTTTTCTTACCAAATCAAGATAAAATCAGTTATTTTGCACCGCAATTATATTAGGTAGTATTATGTCGAACGTTTTAACAAAGCAAATAAGGAAGGCATGCTTGTGAGAATATCACAAGGAATTTACCTTTATCCTATGCGCAACCGTTTTGGTATATTGAAGCCAAGCATCGATGACATTGCTGTTGCCATTGCTCAGAAGGATAAAGCCGGAATCATACCATCTGGACTTACAGCGCTTAATAAACTCGCGCTCTCCACTCAGGTGACGATGAATGCTGTATATCTTACAGATGCAACAGCAAGGGAAATCAAAATCGGAAACAGGACAATAGTCCTCAAACAATTACCATTGTTCCACCTCCGGAGGCAGATGCTATTCTCCGCAATGACTATGAGCAGATGAAATATGGTTTTATCTACAAAGATGCACCTACGTATGAGCATCTGATTGAACGACTAAACACTTTGCAACAAACATTCAGGCAGTTGGATTGGAAATAACTGACACAAATTATACTCATGGAGTTCAAACATATACCTTGCCACGAATCGTTGCGTCCCTTCATCCGCAACTACTGGATGCTAAGTTCTTGGTGTACAGCAACAGGCACACAACAGGTATTCTCGAATGGTGCCGCCAGTCTGCAATTCTACCTTTCGCAGGACATTAGGATTGACGATGGTGATAGACGCTATCGTACGGTTCTGTATCATCAGAACACGCAAATGGTTGGGGTGGTAACTGATGAGGGGACATTTAACACCTTTGGCGTCGAGTTTGTGCCTTTCTGCTTACGGATGTTCTTTCCTAATGAGATGACAGGTAACTATGCATCACCAGAAGACTTATACGATGAGGAGTTCATTACGCTGAGCAAGAACATTTATGAAGCCGAAAGCACAGAGAAACGCGTTGCTCTTCTTGACAATTTCTTCTTGAAACGATTGGTGGAGTTCCCCGAAGGCGATATTAACATTGAGCGCCTTAATGATGTCTTTGATGGCATAGTGCCGACAGATGGTAGCAAGGCCCATCCCCCTGATTTTTCGCCAGCTGACCTCGCCTCTACAGCTTGTCTGAGCCAAAAGCAGTTCACGCGCGTATTTAATAAATATGTGGGCATGAATCCGAAGTCATACCTACGATTGTTGCGATTCCACAAGGCTTTGATGGAGATTCAGTCGTCCTCCGACAATTCTTCGCTAACCAATATCGCATGGAGTTGTGGGTATTATGACCTTGCACACATGACATCCGACTTCCGCGACATCTGCGGTTTCTCTCCTTCCGAACTCATCCGGCATGGCGAGGAACTTACCGAGGCCTTCGGACTGAAGTTCAGCGGATTGATGAAAAAGAAGATAAAGATAGAAAACTTGATATAGTACTCCCTGAATAGACATTCTTGCACGACGAGGCAAGGATGTCCATTTTTTACATATCCGTTCGTCCAGAAAGCAATACCTTTGCACCCGCTAATCATTACAAGGCAGTGATGAATAAGCAGTAAACGTTAACAAAAAAAATAATCATGGAGCAAAAATTTTGTCAGAGTTGCGGAATGCCGCTCACTGAAGAAATACTCGGTACGAATGCCGATCATCCCATGAAGAAGGTCTTCATCGAGGAGGTCAATGCTCTTGACATCCCTGAGCTTCAAGTTGACAACCTCTACGTCTTGCAGGGCTCCTTCATCAATCAACCTTACAACATCAATGGCAATGAAGTAAAGCTTCTTGATGATAATTCTACCTACTGGGGCAATCAGGTAATGAAGTCTGATGAGAAATGCTACGGCATTGCCTGCTGTGAGAAGTTCATCCTCGTCAGTGAGTATGGCAAGGATGGAGCTGATGCAGAGTTAATCATGTTAAAAAGAAGAGAAAAATGAAAAGAATTATTGTTATAGTAGCTGCCATTATATGCTGCATAGAGATGATGGCTCAGGACATCAGTCAGTTTAAGGTGCTCAGCGACTCGATATTTCATGCGAACGAGGCTTACGTGAAAGGCAACAAATATCAGCGTGATGCGATGCTCTTCGTTGACATGCTTGCCGACACACACCCCTACTATATAAAGAAGGAACGTCGTGACGAACTCTTTGGCCGCCAGACAGAACTCATGAAGGCATGTGCCACATGCGGAAGTGATTCGGCATTCGTGGAACTGCTTATCCAAACACTGGGCGACCTGCGTGACAAGCACACCGATGTCATAGACCTTCAGCAGTTGGAGACAAAGAAGAAGGCGAAACAAGAGTTGCAGGCTTTGCAGCCAACGGATACAAATGCGCTGATGGCCAACAAGGGAGACCTGTTCCACTACCAAATCATTGCCGAGAAGGGCGTCTGCTATCTGCAGTTCAACCAGTGTGCCGATGCCAGGACCCTGCGCGACGAGTCGTTGCCTCGATGGGACACTATGCTCGACGAGATGTTTGCCAAGATGAAGGAGCAGGGCATAAAGCGTCTCATCGTGGATGCGCAATACAACAACGGTGGCAGCAGCATGCTCTGCGATGAGTTGCTCATTCGCCTCTGCCCGTTAGAACATTTGCAGACCTTTTCTACGTATCTGCGTTTCTCACGCCTGATGGCTGCCTACAACCCACGCATTGCCGTTGCCAAACAGAGTTGGGAGGCTGACGGACACATTGACGAACTCTACCTCATGCCGTCGGGCAAGGTGAGGCCCGACTTCGTGCAGCCCGAGGTGTTCGACGGCAAGACCATCTTCGTGCAGAGCGAAAAGACATTCAGCAGTGCCGGCATACTTATGACACTGGCCAGAGACAATCACATCGGCCTCATCGTGGGCACAAACTCCACATTCTCGCCCTCACACTACGGCGAGGTGCTGCCCTATAGATTGCCTAACACAAACGTCATCGGCACCATCAGTTGCAAGTACTTTGCCCGTCCTGACAAGGAACATCTTGACGACAAGAGTCTCATGCCTGATGTATATCTCGATCTTACAGACAAGGAAAAGGCGTTAGACGCGATTCTTAAGCAATTAACAATTAACAATTAACAATGCATATTCCCCAGCAAGTTACACGCGAACAGCTGAAAGGAAGTTACAGCGAAGGCGAAGCCCTGGCTATATATAACGAGGTGAAGAAAACGGGACAGTGGCTCTCGTTTCTGAAAACCTTTCTCCATGTGTTCTATCCGGAGCTGATGGACGAACTGCGACGCAGCCTCGAAAGCATGGACAGGGCCTACCACCAAAAGAAGTACCACTTCGTCCGCTCATTATGGGGCATGCTCATCGGACTCATCCCTTGTCTGCTGGGCGCAGCGCTATACGCTTCATTTAAATAATTGTGTCACAATCCTTTTTGTCTGTGGAATATTCATAATGACGATGGGACTTATTAACGATGAAGACGAAAATGAACATACGATTAGAATAACCCGCAGATTACCGTAAGGTGGAGAATCTTACGCGAAAGGCATTCTGGAATGTGTATGCACCAGGATGCGTGGAGCATTACGTGCTCAACCTGTATAGAAACAATCCGGACTTCATACCGGAACTGGATTTCGTGATGTAAAAGGATTCCTTTCAACAGACTCAGTACAATCTTAGCTCACCAACCGGAAAGAAGATTATCGGTCATGTGATGTTCTGCATGATACGTCCGCTATAATAATACATCTTCAGCCTCTCATCCGGAGTACCATGATTCTCATAATACCTCACCGCCGGAGCAATGATACTGTCAGATTGCAGGAACAACGCCATTACCAGCATCATTCCAGCCTATAAAATTCTACTTGCGAATTTCACTTCTAAATCATAACTTTATGAACTATAAATTGCACTTTTTGTCATCATCAATCCGTTCTTTATAATATATAACGATATGAAACGAATATTAACCTTCTTTGCAGCTATAGTACTGTTTACATTTCAAGCAAACGCACAGACCGGTACATGGTCTGGCAAACTTGATGTGCAAGGCACTAAACTCTCTCTTGTGTTTCATTTTGACGGTGATAATCCTACAATGGATTCTCCTGATCAAGGAGCGAAAGGGATTCCGATTCAGATTGAAAAGAAGAGTTTTGGTGGAATCATAGTCAAGATACCATCATTAGGAGCAAGCTATGAGGGAATGTATCTGATGCAGCAGATTGCAGGTACATTCAATCAATCCGGTTTATCGTTGCCATTGACTCTTATGCCAGGAGAAGATAAACCGAAACGTCCTCAGACACCTCAAGGCCCGTTCCCATATGCCACCGAGGAAGTCACTTTCATGAATGGAGATGTCGCCCTCAATGGTACTCTCGTGCTCCCTGAAGGATATAGCCGCACTACTCCAGTTCTCATTATGGTAACAGGCAGCGGACAGCAGAACCGTGATGAAGAAATCTTTGAGCATAAGCCATTCGCTGTGATTGCTGATGCTCTTGCAAGAGCGGGAATCGCAACCTTGAGATATGACGATAGAGGTTTCAGCGGATATAAAGGAAATATCAACGACTGCACGACTGAAGATTTCAAGAACGATGCACTTGCCGGTGTTGAACTTCTCAGAACACGCTTTGATAAGGTCGGTGTAATAGGACACAGCGAAGGCGGCACAATAGCATTGATGCTTGCAGCTGAACAGAAAGTTGATTTCGTAGTCTCCCTTGCTGGAATGGTTATATCAGGTGCAGAAACTCTCGTATGGCAGAACAAAGTCGCACTACAAGAATCAGGATTGAAAAATGAGCAGATTGATTTATACTGTAAAATGCTTGAAAAGGCATTTGATGTAAGGGCGCACGGAGGCAGAATGCCTGATCCTGATGACTATGATGTTCCCGAAGTGCTGATGCAGAATTATTGGGCTGTAGTAGCACAGATTCAGATGCCATATATGATACATTTCCTCAGATTGGATATGCGTCCATTGCTTGGTAATGTAACCTGCCCTGTTCTTGCTCTCAATGGAACAAAAGATGTCCAAGTGGAGTATGAAAGCAATCTGTCTGCTCTTCACAATACTCTCCCATCAAACTCAAAGAACCAGATTGAAAGCGTTGATGGAGTCAATCACCTTTTCCAGCACTGCAAGACAGGAGCAGTGACTGAATATCGAGATATAGAAGAGACCATATCACCTGCAGTGCTTGAAACAATTATCAATTGGATTTCACGCATTCAATCTTAAACCGACAAATCGAAATTTACCGGATATAAACTCAGGTAGATAATTAGTTAAATTCACATTTAGCGAGCAGCTCATCTAATATTATGATAACAGAAGAGGAGACCACCAATGGCCTCCTCTCCTGTCTTGTATAAATCCGATCTTACTCTGCCGGCTGCCACTTGCAGCGGACAGGTGATACGATGGCCCCGTCCTTCTTGAGCTGGGCGAAAGCCTTGTCCACCTCCTTGCGGTCAAGTCCGGAAAGGGTGGCCACTTCTCCTGCAGACACAGGCTTGCCTGCGCTGCGCATGGTCTCGAGAACCTTTGCTGTTGTTTCCATACGGCCTAGAGTTCAGCGATTGACTGTTTGCGGAAAGCCTTGCCGAGTTTCTCAAGCTCGAGGGTTGCCTTGCGTGCACGGGCGGCAGCGGCCTTGTTGCCTTCTGCGGCCTTGGCGAGGTCTGCCTGAAGTGCGGCGATGACCTCATTGATCTTTGCGATTGTCTCTTTCATTGTTGCAGTAGTTTATTTGATGTTGTTGTTCCTGTGTTCTGCCGTGATGTCCCGGAAAGAACGGTGACCTTCGATGTAGTCGGCATAGAGGTCTTCCGCCTCGCGTCCCCTTAGGAAGCTACACTTCCCGCAGATGGGGCAATTGCCGAGACACTTGAACTCTTCGCGGATGAATTCAAGTCTCTCTTCCCTTGTCGATGTCTCTATGTCTGGCGTCATCATTCTTCGAGGATGATTTCTACACAAAGGTAACATTTTGATTCCAGATTTCCCACGCTGTTCATAAAATCGTGGTTTTTTACACTATTGTCAAAGCTATTGTTGTGTATCCTGAAAGATGTCTATATTTGTATAATAATATGTGCGGAAATCATAATATAATACCCGCCCATTTTTTCTTTGGAAACTGTTCGATCCAATGTCGTATAAGTATGGGTAATAACATAATCATAGAAGAGTCCGGAAAGGGCGGAATCATTCTCTATCAGACTCCGGACGGTCAGACCAGTCTTGAAGTGAAACTGGAAAATGAAACGGTATCATTTTCAGACGCTGGGCCAATTCCGTCGATGAGATTTCAAAGGCCACCGGCATAAGCCGTTCGACATTGTATAAGCATGTAAACCTCCGCAAGGAGAATCAGAATAACAACTTGAATCATGATAGAAACTGATAGACTCATCCTACGTCCGTGGCTGGACTCCGATGCGGAGGCGCTTTTCCGATACGCTTCCGATCCGGATGTGGGCCTTAGGGCGGGATGGCCGCCGCACAAGGACATTGAGGAGAGCAGGAGAGTTATCCGGGACATCTTCACCAATGACCGCACCTGGGCTGTCACTCTGCGCGAGACCGGGGAGGCGATAGGTTGTATGGGGTATTTCATCCACGGCGAGAGCAACATCCCGATAGGGGAGGAGGATGCCGAAATCGGCTACTGGATAGCCAAACCTTACTGGAACCGTGGAATCGCCACTGAAGCTCTCCGGGCGATGATTGATTACTGTTTCAATGTCAAGGGCTTCCTCACTTTGTGGTCGGACTTCTTCATCGATAACCCTGCCTCAGGACGTGTTATGGAGAAATGCGGATTCAAGGACACAGGAGAAATCAACTGGTGCAGTCATCTCTTTCACGGGGAAGACAGGCCGGTACACATAATGAAGTTGAATTACGCACTTTAGAAGGAGTTGGAAGAATATAGAGGAATTCCGCAAAACGCCTAACTGTCTTCATCTTGGGCAATGCTTGGGAAAACAATTGGTTCAGTTATATTATGAAAAGTCGGGAAGGCTTTATACCTTTATCGCTCTGTTTGGAAAAATCAAAAAACGAATATACAAATGAAAAGAAACGAAACTATCTACGAGAGCCCGGCAGTGGAAGTAGTGCTTCTGCAGCCGGACAGTGCAATGCTTCAGACCAGCAGCGCCGGTGCATCAACCCAGAGCCTCAATGAAGAGGATTATGAGTGGTAACCACTAAACAGACGATGCTTATGAAAAGGATACTATTATTCGCTTCTGCGGCACTGCTGTTTGCCGGCTGTTCAAAGGAGAACCTCACTCCGACAGAAAACCCAGACAACTCCCAGAAGGGAGACATCACCCTTAGTTTCAGTGCCTCCCAGACCGGATTCGGCACGAAGGCTATCATCGGGGAGACCACTACGGATGCGGAAGGAGCCAAGTCCACCCCAATCAACTGGCAATCCACCGACCAGATCAGCGTATTTGACGGCGCGAAAGAGAATTGTCAATTCAGCACCAAGGGCTTCAGCACAGAAGCCCCAAGCTGCACTTTCGAGGGCAATGTGACTCTCCTTGCAAATGACTATACCGCAGTGTATCCGTACACAGAAGGCGCGACAATCAGCGAGTCAGGAGTCATCAGCGGAGTAACCCTCCCGGCAACACAGACTGCCGTAGCGGGCAGTTTCGACCCAAGCGCCGCTCTGATGGTCGCAAAGACTGTGGAGGGAGGAAGAGCTCTGGCTTTCAAGAACCTTGTGGGTTATGTGAAGGTGATTACGGATTTCGATTGCAAGCAGATCGAGCTCTGTGCCGCTTCCGGGGAGAAGCTTGCAGGAGCGGGCACGATTACTTTCACTGACGGCACCCCGAGTTTTACCCTTGATGAGGGTGCAGAGTCCACCATTACCCTTCTTCCTGCGGGAGATGGTACTCTTGCCGCTGGAAAGACCTACTACATCGCAGTGCCTGCTGGCACTCTCCATGCAGGGTGGAATATTTCATTTACTGCCACAGATGAGAAGGTCTATTCACGCCAAGGGACTAAGCCGATTCAATTTAAAACGAACACTGTCACCAATCTCGGAACAATCGAACTTGACGATCTGATTCCATACGTTACTTTCACGGCTGAAAGCGAACAGACATTCAATATGTACTGTAATCATTTTTCCCTGGGGGAGAATGAGTATTTCGAATACTCTGTAGGAGGCGGCCAATGGGTAAGATTTAGAGAAATCATTGAGAACATCAAATTTGGAGGCAGCCATGGCAACCTCCGACTCCGCGGCAAGAGCAGTAAGGGTACGTCAACTGATGATGATGATAATTATTTTTTTCGGAAATTATATTTACTACAGAAAACTCTCCTGTAGATTGCACTGGCGATATCCGCACGCTCATCGACTATGAAAACTACGCCAATGCAAATACAACCAATGCCAGGTTCTGTAAATTGTTTTGGAATACCCCATTGAGGACGGCTCCTTCGCTTCCTGCTCAATCATTGGCAAGTCGTTGCTATCGTTATATGTTCAGCGGTTGCACCTTACTCGCAACTGCGCCAGAGCTTCCTGCTGAATCATTGGCAAGTCATTGCTATGAATATATGTTCAACAATTGTCACGCACTCACAAAGGCACCAGCGCTTCCTGCTAAAACATTGGCAAGTAGTTGCTATTCTGGAATGTTCAGCGATTGCAAAGCACTCGCAACGGCACCAAAGCTTCCTGCTGAAACATTGGCAGAACATTGTTATGATGGAATGTTCAGCTATTGCACCGCACTCACAACGGCACCAGAGCTTCCTGCTCAATCATTGGCAAGTAGTTGCTATCAAAATATGTTCTACGGTTGCACCTCACTCACAACGGCACCAGAGCTTTTTGTTAGCGAATTGGTAAATTATTGCTATGCTGGAATGTTCTATGGTTGCTCCCAACTCTCAAGTGTAACTATGGGGGCATTTGATGTCCGTGCATATATGTGTTTGGAAAATTGGCTTGATGAGGCAGGAACAAAAGTTCACGAGCCCCATAAGCCTACATTGCACTTGCATCCGATGGTCTACGAATACGAATATAAAAATTCCCCCGAAGTTTGTTATGAGAATTATCACATTCCTGAGTATTGGGACGTTCAGCCCTTATAGTAAATAATCATTCAATCCCATCATAAAACCTTGGAGGCTGCAAGCGGCATAGTAAATGCCATTTGCAGCCTCCATTTTTTTCCGGGCTCCCGGAATCAGTCCTTCTGGACTTCTTCGATGCGGAACCACTCCACGTCCCTCTCTCGCAGGCCGAACACCGGCAAACCCGGCTATCTGTTCATCGGTGCCGATAACGATGGAAAACCCTCCGGTCTCCACTATAACGACGACCTCCAGAAAGACCTCGCCGGTATACGTAGCGAAGGAAACATCCTCCCGCAGCCGGTGATGCAAGTGTACAAAGTCACCCTTCCGGAAGGAGATATTGCCGTCATTGAGGTTCAGCCCTCCAAACTCCCTCCCGTACGCTTCCGCGGCCGCATCTGGATTCGCGTAGGAGCCCGCAAAGCAATCGCCAACGAGGAAGAAGAACGCATCCTCATGGAACGCCGGGAATTCAATACACCCAACTTCGAATCCGAACCCTGCCTGAGCGCTACACTGGACGACCTGGATCTGGACATCTTCCGCGGCACCCGTCATGTCGAGTGGACGCTACTCGAAGATTAGTCATACCTAAATCAGTATTTTATGTTAACTTTGTAGAAATTAGGTATTAATGAAGAATCATTTATCATCCATCATCGTAATCCTGCTTTTCCTCGCCGCGATATTTTCCGGCGAGCGAAGCTATAAAAATGCCCGGCACATCATTGTAAGCGACTTGAACCAGGCGCTGTCCTCCACGCTGGCAAGTTCGCAGGACGAAATCATCACACCTGACACCGTCGCCCTGATGCGCGACAAGCTCACCCTGCCAGTCCTCAAGGACAGCACCTATATCGCCTATTGCCTTCCCGGAGACAAGCCTAAAGGGATCTGCAGCGACATTATGCATTTGGAGGATGCCACCATCCGTGGATATGCCGATGTTTCCATGGCTTCAGTTTTCGGTCTTGCCGACAAGCGGCTGCCCGCCGCATTCAGCCTGATGGCCGTATTCTGGCTCATCGGCTCGGCGATGCTTACCCGGAAGAAGCGGATGGCACCGGCGCTCCAACTTACCCCCATGCAACGGCAGCTCCTTGACCTGTTCGAAGCGGCTCCCGACGGCGAACTTTCCAAGGAAGAAATCTGCCGTACCCTCTGGCCCGGAAAGCCGATGACGGACGATGCCATGTACTCGCTCATCCGGCATCTGAAGACTTCCCTGGAAGGCAGTGGTTATGAAATTGAGACCCGCCGCGGCATCGGGTATAGCCTGAAAAAACGCTGACAGACAATTGTCAGACAAATGTCAGGGAGTTCCTGACAAGCCTTCTGCTCCTTCATTGTAAGTTTGCGCTGAAAAATGTACAATCAAGCAATGAAGAAATTTTTATTTATCCTTGCTGCCGTGTTGCAGGTGGCGATTGCTGCTGCCCAGCAGGTGGACACAACGGGATTCTATTCTGAAAAAAAGGACACATTGAAGGCGGCAGCTGTTACTGTCCGGCGTGATCTTGTGACGGCTGATGCGGATAAGCTGACGTATAATGTCCAGGCTGATCCCAAAGCAGAAGGGAGCAACCTCATTGACATTCTCCGCACCGTTCCTATGCTCAGCATCAATGGTGACGAGGAGGTGCTGCTGAACGGCAGCAAGGATTACAAGGTGCTCGTGAACGGCCGGTCCACTGGGATGCTTGCCCGGAACTTCAACCAACTCATCAAGACCATTCCTGCGTCATCCATAAAGGAAATACAGGTCATCACCAATCCGCCGGTGAAATACGATGCGGAAGGCATCGGCGGCATCATCAATATAGTGTTGGCCAGGCGCCTGAAATCAGGCTACAGCGGTTCTATAGGAACACAAGGCAGCAATCTTGGAACAGCAAGCGGAAACGGTTACATAAATGCTCAGTTGGGTAAGTTCACTGTAAGTGCGAATGCAAGCGGCACAAGTTTCCGTAATCCAATTGTCTATGGCGTAACAGATGTTGAGAACTATACAAGCGAAGACTACCGTTACCAGCGTCTTGATTTCAACAGCAACAATAGTTTCTCATCAGGAGCATTCTCTCTTGAGGCCAGTTATGAGCCTGATTCGTTGAATCTCATAACCCTTTCGGGTTGGGCAAACTTCCAGAAGATGCTTAGCGATGATGACATCACGGAAACCTTCTGGAATACCGGCCATCTCAAGACCATCGAGATGAACGAACCAACTGTGCGCACCAACCGTTATAAAACTTTCTCCGGAGAGCTGGCATACCAGAAGACATTCAGGAACGATGGAGGTATCCTTACATTCAGTTATGCCATTGATGGAAATCCTAACAGTACGGAAAACGATGTGATAGTGGTTCCGATCTTGAACTATCCTGACTATCATCGTCATTCCTTCAATACGGAACACACGATCCAGCAGGTCGGTCAGATTGATTATTTCGCCACCCTTCAGAAGACGCATCAGATCGAGTCCGGTGCAAAATATACACTACGTTCACATGTGGCAGATTCGCAGGATGAGCTATGGGATTATGCTGAAGAAAAATGGGTTATTGATGATTCAAATGTCAATGACCTGGATTATCAGCAGCATATTTTCGCCGCCTATGCAAGTTACGGATACAGGTTCTCAAAACTTACCTTGAAGGCTGGTACAAGGCTGGAATACACTCTGAACCGAGGTCTTTCCAAGAGTGCTTCCGGAAATCTGACATTCGACAACGGCAATTTCAATATCGTTCCATACCTCAATGCAGCGTGGAAGATTGACTCCAGGAATACTCTTTCCGCGTCTTATACACGTCGTTTAGGCCGCCCTAGCGTCACTTACCTCAATCCATACATCTTCGAGGAATCACCATACAGCAAGATGCACGGCAATCCGGATCTGAGAACCGTAGTGTCTGATGCCTTGACTCTGACATACAGGACAAGAGGGGAAACCTGGGATCTTACTGTCAGAACTTACGGCAGCCTTTGCAACAACAAGATTGAATACCTCTCCAAGGTCTATCCGGACGGCCTCAAGGTCTCCACCTATGAGAATGCCGTTACCTACAATCATATTGACGAGATGGTGAGTTTCAACTGGAATCCGGGCCAGCGGTTCAGCCTCCAGTCTTCGGCGAAAGTGGGCTATAATTACTTCTATGCACCAAGTTTGGACCAGAAGAATGACGGTGTGGAATGGGCTTTCGACCTCAGCAGCAATGTCGATTTATGGAAAGGAGCTATGGGATTCGTCGCTGGAAGTATATCCGGTGGTGAAACAACTCTCCAGCGTACCTATCACGGCGTGGACTATGTGTATTCATTGGGCCTGCGTCAAGGCTTCCTGCAGAACCGTCTGATCCTGACTGCAAGGGCTATGATGCCATTCCAGAACCGTTATAATGGCTCCACAAGGGACACATATGCCGAGAACTATCACCAGCATAATGTGTACTGGTATAATCCCCGTCAGTTTTATTTAGGCCTGACCTGGAGGTTCGGCAAGACCACAATCAATCTCAGACACGCGAAGAAGACGCAAGTGAGCGATAAGTTGTAGCATATTAAGACGTTGGTGCGGCCTGTTTTCAATACGGATAGTATTGATTGGTATTATATGGTTTTCGTCAATATTTCGTGAAACGGAAAATTGATTATTTTGTTCTGTTGTTGCGTAAATACTAGTATTATTATTTGCAGGTATAAATTTTTTCAAAAATCTTCTACTTGGAAACGATGCGTATTGTTGATGACATAGAGCAGCAGATAAAAAAGAGCGAGTTCCTGGCCATCCTGATTCAGGCGATGAAATCAATCGGCGAAAGCAGGATGACCAATCAACATCGTAAGGTTATCAATGGCCAAATGCCATGTCAGAGTATCTTATAATGTAGTCTTGAAGATCTCTTCCAGTTTTGCAGCCTCTTCCTCGAGTTTCTGGGGATTCTGTTTGGCGAGCTTTGCAAGGTTGAGAAGTTTCCACTTGACTGACGGGTATTCTTTGAGATACTCGAACTCATAGCCATCCCATGCGGGAGTGCCTTTCTCAAAGCTGACAAGAAATCGCTTGTCTGCGTCGGTCATCAATGCGTTGACATCTGCAATGAGTCTTGTGCGGGTATCTTCAAATTCCTGATAGGTGAAAGGTATCTCGGTCATGCCGTCGAACTGGTTTGCCAATGCTTCACGCTGGTCGATGAGTCGCGGAGCAAAAGACTCGTGTATCGGGCGGTCGCTTCCGAGAAGGCAGAAGATAAGACCCTCGCAGTACAGGCCGAATTCCTCCTGGGCTTTTTCGCTGAGCGGCTGGGATACAATCGGACCGCTTACGATTCCTCTCTTGGTCTGGTTCACTTCTACCTTTACCTGCTTGCCCCGATATTCGCAGAGAAGCTTGCAGGTACTGTAGTTCGGGATTATATGCATTCCTTTGAATGCTTTTACTGCTTTCTCGCAGATGGATGCGAGGTGCTTGTTGATATCAGCAATACTTGTTTGCCTGTCTGAAAGTGGGATATAAGTGAGGTCAATGTCAACTGAATATCGTGGAAGATCTTTCAGGAACAGGTTGATGGCCGTTCCGCCGTGTACGGCAAATACTCCTTCGTCCATGATGATAGGCATCAGGCGAAGCAGGAGTTCCACTTTCTGGGCATAGACTTATGTGTTGATATTTTTGTTATTCATATTCAGCCAGTTCTTTAGGGATTGTCATGTTGTATTTGGCGATATACCTGCCAGTTGGCACAATCATATAGCGTGATGTGCCGAGCGGAATAGAGTCCAGGTTCAAGGTTCTGAACCACTGGTGTCCTGCTTTCTCTGCCATGTAGAGGAAGATCCTTCTTACTTTCTTTGATGTGCATGTCTCCAGAAGCGATTGCACGAGTTTGGGCCGTAGAGTGGTCAGGCTTTCCATTATATAATACAGATCCAGCAGAGAAGCAGATGACTCCGGAAGGTTAAGGCACTCCAGCATTGCTCTTTCCGGCGATGAAACAAGCAACTCGTTGCCGTCTGAGACGAAAGGCTCTACGCCCTTGCGGTCATCGCCCAGAAACGAGGTTACCATGTACTTTATGGTCATGTCCCATTCCCTCTGCGTCAGCCATGTAGGGAGTTTGTCGTCTTTGCCGGTAAACAGATATGCCTGCGGCTTACCCATGGACAGGTAGTGCGAGTATCCTCTCATCTCGAGCGCTGTGTATGCACCTACGATGCATTCTTTTGAGAGCTGGTAGTTGTATGCTGAAATGGTCTGCATCAATGTAGGAGTTGTGCCCTGAAGTGCATATACACCTTTTGACAGACGAGAGAGCCAGCCGCTTTTCATATATGCATACTGACTTTTGGCATCGAGCCCCTGACGGGAAAGCCATTCTCCGAACAATATTTTGGTATCCGGATTAGACTTAAGTATTTGCTGTATCTTTGTTGCCATATTCTATAAATGTGCGAATTTGAGAGTAAATACTTAGCAAATATATGACTTTATCCCTAAACTGCCAAACAATTCTTTGGCCTATACAACACATCGGTCACCCGGTGAGGTGGCCGCTTGGTATTGGAGAGAGCTGCGCTTCGCTTGCCTCTCCCACGAACCCGCTTGCGAGAACTACCTTGACTGTGCCTATTCTGCCATAGATGAACAGTTTTCAAGGATGAGCTTGTTACCTTGAAGTTGTAACATACGTCCAAAAAGGTTTACAACTGGTGACCAAGGTATGTTATTATTTGGAATTCTCGTATATTTATAAGCAATTGATTATCAACAAAAAAGCCCTCTGCTTAATCGCGGAAGGCTGTACACCTGGTGTACATATAAATAATTGATTAACAATAGGTTATGCGGTTCTATTATCGCTGCTCCCGGACAGCGTCTCATATCCATCGACCATAAAGATATCCCTCAGGGCGCTCTCAAGAGCCTTTCTAAGATACGGCCTAAAAGCACCCTTGTCTGGATTGAATGCGCCTATCTTATTGGCAGTGATGAAGATAGCATAGTTGGCCGCCTCGAAGGCTTCGGCGTATTCCGGGTGGTAATCCTTTGAACTGGCAGGACGGGGACCTACGGATTTTCCCTTGATTCTACAGTAAATCGCGACGGCTTCGTCAATATAGTACATTAGCATATCGTCCTTCAGTGACTGGACAGCCTGGATGAAGTGCTCATATGTAAAGGGCTTAGGGTCCATGTTTTCGTGTTATTGACACCAAATTTAAAATTAATCTGTGAGAATTGGTAACGATAACGAATAATGGCGGTATTAATAATTGAAAACATCGCACGACTATGGCAACAATCAGACATATCAACGAGGAAGAATACGCAGCAAAGGCGCTGGAACTCCTGAATCACAGGCGCGAGGGCTATGTAATCTACGCACTTAGTCTTCTCAAGCAAAGCATGTCCCCGGGACAGGCATCAGAAAAGCTGGAAGATAAGGTGAAGGATGAGATGGAAACGGTTCTATTTGAGTATCTTAAACATCGTGGGATCGTTTGTGGTGAGGTCCGGTATCTGTATAACATCAATGGATACTGCCGCAGGATTCGCCGTACTCCGTCCAAGCACGAGGTGCCTTCGAATCTTCTGGATATCGAGCAGACTCTGCCGAATTACGAAGAGGTTATCGGCAACATTATGGTGGATGCAGAGAAACTCTGGACTATCGCTGAAATTGAAACTATTACTAAAGAAGCAAAGGAGAATAATCATGAAGCGTAATTATGAAATCATCGACGGCAGATGCGTGATTCCACACGGCGTCAGTCATATTGTTTATAAGGAGTTTGAGAGCGCCTACAGCCTTCGTGAGGTCGTGATTCCTACCTCCGTGGTCATGATTTGTGCTTATGCCTTTAGCGATTGTCTCTCTCTGAATGGGATTGAACTGCCGTATTCTCTCACTGTCATAGGGATGGGAGCGTTCAGCGATTGCCCGCTGAAGTCAGTTAAGCTGCCAAAGAGGTTGCTCGTCATCGGTAGCAGGGCATTTGCGGGATGCGAACTGGAATCGGTTTATATTCCCGAGAACGTGTTGAGAATCGATGAAGGAGCATTCAGCGGCTGTGCCTGGCTCGAGGGCATTTCTGTAGACGAGAAGAACCCGAATTTCCGTAGCGTCTCTAACACCTGTCTCACGAAGGATGGCAAGACGGTGGTTTTCGGCTGCAAGAATTCCTTCATCCCGTCCGGAGTTCGTCATATCGGTATACAAGCCTTTGAGGACTGCTGGGATCTGGAGTCCATTACTATTCCTGAGGGGGTTGTCAGTATTGGAGACATGGCCTTCTCTAGATGTCACAACCTCAAGCGCATCAAGCTTCCCAAGACTCTTAAAACCATCGGCAGGGAGGCCTTCAGCTACTGCGAGAAGCTGATTCGACCGGAGATTCCTGCTGGTGTTACATGCATTGGCGAAGACGCCTTCTTCCTTCCTAAAGATTGGGATCGGGATGAACTTCCGTTCTAATAAATGGGCTTAAACGTATCATTGAACGGATATTAGCGCTAAATTTACGAATCAAACACTAAAAACTATACAGCTTCTAACAATAGTTCGTTAATTTTATAAAAGTTACAAAATTCCGAGGTCTTTTTCAAATATAATTACGTGATAATCAATATATTAAACAATATTTTGACAAAATTGTCATATACTAAGGTTAAAATTTTTAACGAGTCATTGAAATATATTATAAGGAAAGATCCTGGAATACGGTGGCATCCAAGGGCAGGACGTAGTCCAGTTTTCCATTATCTCTGAGCTCCATCAGTAGCCGCCCCATCAGGTTGGGGCCGATGTATTCCTTCCCGTCACCGGAAAGTTTTGCGCCCCAGGTGTCGGGATTCTTCTTAGGGAAGGATGTCTGGTCCTCGACGATGAGAAGGCCCTTGCTCTCTTCCAGGGCCTGCCGGAACTCCGCGCTTTGGCGGTATTTCTCCGCGATGCAGAACTTCATCGCGTCAACTATGATCTCTCCCCAGTCGGCTCTCACGGTGCCGGCTTTTTCGAAGTGCTTGGCCTTCATCTTCATGGTCTGGCCCTTGGCCAGGTAGACTTCCCGGCGGGAGACCTGGTCCGCGAACTTCATCACCTGGAAGACTTTCTCCGAGCAGTCGAAAGCGATGCCGTCGATTACGAGGGGGGTCCTTCCGAAGTTGGAGAAGATTCCCCACGGCCCGTCCACCTTGCAGAAGGGTGCGGTTCGCTCCGCAGGGTATCTCTCGATGGAGTAGTACTCCGGGTAGTTCCTCTCTATGAATTCCCTTACGTGCATGGCCCTTTCAGTATTTGGCTACGGTCTGCTGGGACCCCTCGATGAGCTTGGCCTTGTCGTCGAGCAGGACCCTGTCCACCTGGAGGATGCGGAACGCGCCGTAATCCATCAGCGCGTAGTTGTCCCCGGCTTCCGGCTTGGTCTGCGCTGTGGGCCAGGCGAGGAGAACCACGCCTACCGTGGGGAGGAAGGCCGATGCGGCTTTCTCTGCCTCCAGAGAGGCTGAGCCAGTCATCTTCTTGACCGTGCCGGTGTTGCCCGAGAGGAGGTTGCCGAGCCACTTGCGGAAGAACTTGCCGCTGGTGGCGGCCTCAGCGGGGATCTCCACGCCGAGCCTCTCAGAGACTCGCCGGAGGATGTCCGGATGGACGGGAGAGAGGGATCGGAGGTGGTTGTCTGGCGTGAGGTCCGGAATCTGTACCGTGTAGACGTAGTGGTCGGGACTAGACGTCGCGCCGGAGTAATGGGCGGCAGTGGTGTAGCGGGATGTGAGGTAGGCCCCCACTCCGAACTTGAACTTGCCGTCACCCTCGAGAAGATGGCTGGGATCGAAGCGGTCAAATAAGGCCGATGAGCCGTGATATGCTGTTGCCATAATGAATTATTTAATGCAAATATAACTTTTGGAGTGGAATTCAGGTAACGATAAATGGAGAATACGATATTATTATAAAAAAATGTTTAACTTTATAGTGGATTAATACATCATGTATATCTCAAAAACAAGATTCATCAATTGGACACGCTGTCCGATGTATTTCCCAATGGATTTGAATTTCAATCCTACGGGGAAGGCCGATATTGACGATGAACGTGAGCGCCGGGAGGAGAGACTGGCTGAATTGCGTGAGGGCGTGAAATCATCCGATGGCTTTGATGCTGAAGATGAGGAATTTGATGCCCAGCCTGGGCCGGAACTGGAGGCGCTTCTCCCTTATTACAACAAGGTTGAGGAGGAAGCGTTGAAGGTGGCAAAGAAGTATTTTCGTGGTACTTTCATTGCCAACTCAAAGGATGTTCATGGACAGAAACTCTTCGAATACGAACTCCACGGACACACTTACCGCTGCTACGTGGATATCTACAACGAGAACGAAGAGGAGATCAACATCATCGAGGTGAAGGCCACGACCAACCGCAAATATCTTGATGCCAAGGAAAAGGCCCTGCTGGACCGCTTCAGCGATGTGGGCAAGTATCCTCATGACCTGGCATTCCAGCGCTTCGTGATTGAACATGCTCTTCGCAAGGTTGGTGATACCCGTCCCGTGAATTACTATTTGGCTGTTCTCAATTGCCAGTACGAGTATGATGGCGTTAGGGATGCAATGGGAGAGTGCGTGTACAATAAGATTAACGGCCAGGAGATTATCGTATTCATGAACATGAATGAGGTGACGGAGAAGTATCAGCCGATAATTCTCGATGAGGTAAGCAAACTTGAAAAGTTCATTAGTACTCCTCACGACATATCTGCCAAAGTTCCTGTCGGCAAGTGGTGCGCCTGGGGAGGCAGGACGGAATGTTTGTTCTGCAGCCACTGCTTCAAGCGTCTCAGAGATGTTCCGGATACCAATAAGGCCAACAATTATCTCCATTTCCGCGGTTTCAAGTCTGGTGGCATCAAGGATAAGTATCAGCTTATCAATAAGGGCTACTGGCAGTTAGATGATGTTCCGTCAGGATGGTTGACGAGTGAGAACCACAAGATTCAGCGCGACTGTTTTGACAACGGGACCGAGCATATCGACAAGGAGAAGATGCGCTTTTGGCTTGATAAAATCGAGTATCCCATCTACCACTTCGACTTTGAGACATTCCCTTGCCCTTTGCCTCGTTTCAAGGGCGAGACGCCTTATCGGCAGTCTGTCTTCGAGTTTTCGCTGCATATCGAGCGAGCGCCGGGTATCTGCGACAAGCAGAAGGATAATTTCATTTTCCTCAATGCCGAGTGCTATGACGACGAGCGCGAAGCCCTGGTAAAAGCAATCGTTGACCATTTCGAATTCAACGCGGACGGCACGCTTCACGGCACCATGCTCGCACAGAACACCTCATTTGAGAGAGGTAGGCTGAAGGAACTTGCTGTCATTTATCCGGAGTACGCTAATAAGCTACTGGCAATTTGCGACAAGTCGGCAGACCTGATTGATTTGCTGAAGACGAAGAAGGAGTTCTACGAACCCGCCTTTAGTGAGGAACGTGCCAAGGCCATCAACTACTACCATCGGAATCTTTCTGGCAGCTATTCCATCAAGAAGACCCTTCCGTTATTGGTCCCGGCGCTCACATACAAGGGAATGGATGTCGGCAACGGCGTACAGGCATACATCACCTATCTCAACTACGACTCCCCGGACCCGACATTCGGCATACTGAAGACCAAGGCTAATCGCCGCGCCGCCCTTTCCCGCTACTGCCAGCAGGACACCTGGGCGATGGTGGAGATTCTGAGGGCGTTGAGGGGGAAGGTTTAATGATTCAGTTAATTCAGTAGTTTTTTTAATTATGGACAACTCAGAAATAAGACCTCTTCTTACAGCATTCAACCTTGATTCAGAGAACGATGCAGTGAAATCTTTCTTTGAAAAGGATAATATATGGAAGATTCTTGATATTCAGCGATATGAACCATCTCATAGCGCTTTCTTGGTTTGGTTTTTCAGCCAGAAGATATCGCAGTCTCCACATATAATGTACCTCTTGAATCTTCTTGTCTCAAAAGCCGATGAGAGAATTTTGTCGAATGGATGGAATGATACAGATGACATGAAGTTGTTTGTCAATGCTATCCTAACAGGTTCTTATTCAATAAAAACGGTATCTGTTATACCTGAAGTTATTATAAATAAACTGTCAATTATTCCGGATAGTGACAGATTGGATGTGTTTATTCGTTGTGCTATTTCAGTAATTGATAATAGTGGCATTGAACAGGAAAAGAATCTAGAGATTATCATAGAAAACAAAGTTGATAGCAGTGAGGGGAAGGAAAAGGTAAAAGACCTTTCGAAATGCCCAACGGAATATCAACGTCTCCAACAGACGGAACGCTACTACTATGCGTGTAGCAAAGAACACAAAAATAGATTAACAGGCACTGTTGACTATCAGTTTTTCGTTTTTCTGACGCCCAACAGAAAGCAATGCAGGAGTGAAAACTATGTTCTAATCTCATATCAAGACTTGGTAGACTATGTATTCGAGAACTTCTTGAAACGCAAAGATGTAGAAGCTAATTCAAGAAGTTTGATTGAAGCTTACCTTCACAATTTGGGAAACCCTTACAACAAGAACAATAAAGAAATAATAGCCATGGGAACAGAAGAAAGAAACCTTTTAGTCGACTTCTATAATCGTAACAAGAGCCTGTTTGAGGCCACTATTCAGGCCATGATACAGCAAGCGACAAGCGATGGTGACGAAGAATCTGCAAGAGAATTCGAGAAGGTCGCTGTAGGTTTGAAAAATGCAGGTGTCGGGAGGCGTTTTTATCAGATTAATGGCACTGGTAAATACTCAATGCCCGAAATCATTGAGGAATATATCAAGTTTAAACTTGATTCTGGTTCGTCTTTCGCTAGTATTTCTCCGATTAAGGGGAAGTTTATTTCTGAGTTTCCCAATGGTGTCAGTATCGGCAGTGCCCCAAATGCGAAACCGTATTCCTTCAACTATAAAGGTAAGGACTATTATGTCACAACGCAGTTGAGAGATAATGATGAAAAAGATAACTTTAGGAGATTCAGGACTAGAGTGAGCGCTAATGAACCGCTTTTTAGAATTACAACTTTATAAATCAATATGCCAATGGAACTCACAAACTTGACAGACATTTTTTCTGTTTCTGACGAAAAAGAGGCTAAACTCATAGAGGGGTTAACGTCAATAGAAAGGGGAAATATTCATCGGTTTAGACCTGACTCCAAGGGGCCTTTTGGAACTCATATCGTTATTGATAACGAAACAAATCTTTGGGGGCTGATATCCAATGATAATGAGGAAGTACTTCCGTGTATTTTCGACGAAGTGAATGTTACGTTAAGCGGCTTTATCGAAGTCCAATTCAAAAGGAGGTACTATTCATTCATGATATTGTCGAAAGACTTCAAGCCTGATCACGGCTCGGATAGTTTTGTTTTCTACGGAGGTATATGGTACTATCAGTTAGGAGATAACAAGATAATTAAGAATTACGAGAATACCGGTATTGATTATTCTTTTGTTGAATTAGATGAAATCACCCAAAAGCTCATTTCTCTGCTGACTGTGAGTCATGCTCCCCAATATATGCAATAAATAATCCAGACAAATGCTTTAATTCTGTTATTATGGCATTTAAATACCACTCGGAGAACGGAAATACATTATCATCATCTCAGGAAGAACTGCTTGAGATGATCGAGAATCTGCCATCCCCTTTTGAGGGGATTTCGAGGCTGAAGGACCTTAGGGTAAAAACTAAATTGCTGGTGTATGTGTCTGACAGTAAAGACATGCTCGAGTCCTGTGAAAGTTATATGGAGCAATACAAATCTCTCCATGATGTCTTCTATCATGGCGAGCACTGGCAAGCATGCCACGGGCACCAGGGAGAGATTGGAGAAAGACGAGATTTTATAGATTGGCAAGTCAAAAAAGGGAAGGAACCGGAAAACGAGTTTGTCCAGGACATGGTTCCTATTCTCGGCCTTTATACGAGAACGTATTACTGGTGGTGTGGGACACATCGACCAAAGATTGTGCTGATAACTGACAACATCCGGAATTACGCACACGAGAACCAGATGAGTGAAGATGACGTATTCGGGTTCGTGTTCATCCAGTTAATGATGCACGCATACTTCAGCGCCTTTAACGGGGAAGGATATCCTTCGATTCTGTCCCTTGAGTATTCATTTGCCGAATTGGGTATGCTTACCTTTATCGCCAGATCCCCTTCCATCCGCCACATGCTTTCAGATGCGAGGTATTATGTTGCCTCGAGAATTGGCACGAGGCCATGGGGCTTCGGCTATGGGGCCGAACTGTTCAATCTGGCAGGGACAGGCGCTGCCAGGTTGATCAACAGGTATAAGGACATTTCCAACTGGACTGTCTATTCGACAATAAAAGATGCCGGCATAGATTACTGGAAAGACTTTGATGACTATGAGAATGACCCGGGTGAACAAAACAAAGCCATGGCCGTTTTTAATGATATAGTCGGCATCCTTGATGTGGAGTGGAAAAAGCCGAATGACCCTATTCAGTCAGTTATAGGCAAAGTTAGTTTTTTTAGTGACTCAAGCAAATAGCTCCACCAGTATATCCCTGCAATCGGCTTCAGAGAGACCTTCGATGTCAAGGTCAAACGCTGGAGCCGGTTTTCTTGCTTGCAGGAATTCCAGTGTGTTTGGCAATGACGTTTGCTGCCGATAACTCTCCCGTGTGTGCCCAGCCTCGCTTAGTTTCTTTACGATATCGGCCTTAATAAGGCAGATCCTCTTTTTGGCGTAACCTTCGCTGAATCCGTACTTGTCGTGAGCCATTTTAGTGAAGGGATCCTTGACATGCTTCTGTGCACTTATCGTCTCCCACATCCTGTAATCCTGGTCCGAGAAGTCAAACTGGAATTTCAGGTTGAAAAGCCGCTGGTCGGTAGGGGACATCCTGGCGACGATTTCACGGATCTTCCTGACATAGGTCATCTTTATCTCATGGCTTTCCTCCAGGGCCTTGGCCTTCTCGGCACTGTAGTGATAGAGGATGACACCGTCGTTTGCTTTCTTTGGATGCCTTTTGGAAGAGGTGTCTGAAGCGGCTTCATTGTCCGAGTCCTCCAGAACGGACGGCTCATCGTTGTAATCCCTTGGGCCGAACTCTACGGCCGTGCCCTCGTAATACTTCCCGAGCCGCTCATCGAAGACGGCCCTGCCGGAATCACCGCCCAACTCTCCCAGTCTTTCGTTGAATGCCTTTTTGATCCTCCACCATAGAAACTCCTGGAAGGACTTCTCCTTTTCATTCCTGAGCAGCCCTTTGGCGAGATCTTCCCTGGCCAGTTCGATTCCGTGCATGGCAACATCGTTGACGAAAAGATCAAGCGACATTCCCGTGTACCCGGGGTCCCATTTCAGTTCCACCCTGCTGATCATTGACCCAATATTGTAACGGGCGTAATCTAGAAACTGTTTCCCGGTAGGATTCTGCACGAAGTCTTGCTCCGTCAATGGCTTTCTTGCTGTTCTTGGCATAAGAGGAAGAATTATATGGAAACAAATTTACGATTTTCCGGAGTTATTTCCAAAAATGCGGGTAACGATATCCATGAATGCCGGTATGAATAGCAGGTAAAATAAATGGATTATGAAAAGATTTGAAATCATCGACGGCAAATGCGTCATCCCCGAGGGGATTAACTACATAGAGGATTATGAGTTCTACTGCAGCGACGACCTTCGTGAAGTCGTTTTTCCGGAGTCCCTTTCCAGCATAGGGCGCGAGGCGTTCAAGGGCTGCTGGAACCTCAAAGAGATTCACCTTCCGGCAGGCCTTGTGGAGATTGAAGAGGCAGCTTTCAGCGGATGCTGCTCCCTGGAGGTCATCGAGGTGGCAAAGGGAAACCCCATCTTCGGCTCTGAGGGAAACTGCTGCCTCACGGATGACGGGAAGACGCTGGTATTTGGGTGCAAGGCATCCGTCATCCCCGACACGGTGGAGACCGTCGGCAGGGCGGCTTTCCAGTGGTGTGAGACGCTGACGGGCATCTCGATCCCCGCCTCTGTCCGCAACATCGAGAACAGGGCCTTCTATGGTTGCCTTGCACTCAGGGACCTCAAGTTCTCCAGTGCGGGGAACCTCCTCAGGATAGGGGCCGATTCCTTCTCGCGCTGCGCCTGCCTCCGCGTGGTCACCATCCCGGAGAGCGTCAGGAAAATCTGTGCCGGGGCCTTCTCGGAGTGCGTATATCTGTGGTGCATCAATATCCCGGACGGGGTCACCTGCATCGCGGACGGCACCTTCTTCGGATGCCGGATGCTGTCGAAATTCTCCCTTCCGGACTCTGTCACCGAGATCCGCCGCTATGCTTTCTGCGGGTGCCGCAACCTCGAGGGCTTGAAGATCCCCGCGTCAGTGCACACCATCGGCTCGTATGCATTCTCCGAGTGCGGCAGGGATGAAGGCGTGAAAATCCCCGGGACAGTGCGGCTGCTCGGGCGGGAAGTGTCCAGCATCTACGTCCCGGAAGAAATTGATGACGAGGATCATCTGGTAGAAAATGATCTCCCTTTTGAAATCAAAACTCAGTTATAATATGAAAGCAACAACAAAATACGACATCGGGGACTGGGTCTGGTCCCTCCGCGACAACCGGGCGGTCAGGCTTGATGTGACTAGGGTCATCGTCTCTATCGAGGGAGACGGCCTCTGCGAAGTGAGCTACTCGCTGCATTACGGCGACGAGGAGATCCCCGAGAGCAAACTGTTCAAGACAAGGGAAGAACTTTTAAACACACTGTAGCATGGAAAAGACATTCGATATCGGCCTTGGGGCCGAAGTATGGGTGATTCACCGTAACCACATTGTGAAAGGTACGGTGAGCAAGGTTTGGTACACCAAGTTCATCGACCCTGTGGATTTAGAGTCAGTGGTGGAATCGGAGTGGTACTTCGTCTGCGATGCTGACGGTAAAAGGATCGATTCCTTCAGGAAGAAGGATTTGTTCCTGAAAAAGGAGAATTTGATTAGTTCATTGTAGGAAAATAGTTAACTTTATAGGCGCTAAAACTATACATTTCACTTTATTAGATTCATAGAAGTATGGATAATATCAATTTTATCAACGGAAAGATCCTGGAAGGCGAGCAGATAACGTTCGACGGATTCAGGGTAGAGTCTTACGCAGTTTATGAGGATGAAGAGGATGGGCTCCTAGTTGACCTCTATTTCAAGTCCGGCAGTTTGGTCACTGTTTACGCCTATGCGGACGAGGAAAGTGAAAGCAGCGAAATCGTCGACAGCCTTCTCGAATGTGAAATGGCTTTGAAAAAGAATCCTGAACTTCTGGTCAAGAATTACCCTTGCGAACTCATCGGATGTGATTCATTAAAGAATAAGGAGTATTTTTTTGACGGCAACTCGGTAGAATACTACACCCGCGATGAATGTGCCGATGAGGACCTTGTAGAGTTGCATTTCGCTTCCGGTCATGTCGTAGCGGTGTTCAACGAACTTGACGAAAACCTTTACCCGGGAGAGAGCGTCGAGACCCTGGTGGACGACTGCATATGCAGGTATTTCAAAGAAGACTGAGAGCACGATGATACATCTATCCGAAACATACACATACGAGGGCCACGAAACCTGGTCAACCGGGAAAAGGTGCACTGCCCAAAAGAAGATAAAGACGGGTGATATGGTAAGAATCACTTTCCTTGGAGCAAGCGAGGAAGAGATTAATATAAACCATTGGAATGGCATCTGGGAAATGGATGAGACCATCTCTGTGATGGGCGAGAACTTCTATTTTGAAGTGGTGGTTAACGGAAAGCGTGCGTACTATGCCAAAACGGCAGGCTACCGTTATACCAAAGCCTCAGATACGCTGGGAGGCGGTGCGAGACTTACCGTGACCCGTACGTGCATTTCCGACAAGGAAGTCCGGGACGCTCTCCAGAAACTGAAGGGTTGGCTGTACGACGGCGCAAAGGAAAACAACTACTGGCACGGAATCTACAAGAAGACGGAGTTCCCGGAGAAAATCGCGTATGGTATGCCCGGAGAGGAAGCCGTCGTTCCCGCTACCGAAACCGTGTGGAAGGTGGGAGATGTCATTGAGGAAGGTGACGGCGTATTCGTCTTTGCCGGCATCCGCTATGAAGTTTTCAAGGATTATGTCTATACCGACGGAAACAGAAAGGCAGTGTCCGCGCTGAAGGTGCTGCCGCTTAAAAATGACACCTATGCCGGAAAGGTGACAATCCCGGAAATCGTCAGTTATCATCGCCGAAAACTTTCCGTGACCAAGGTTGACTACCGTGCATTCAACAATTGCCCTGAACTGAAGGAAGTGGTGGTGCCCAAGTCGGTTACATCTTTTCCTTCCATATACGGGAGCCCTGAAGTTGAACGTGTGACAGTTGACAAGGAAAACCCGGAGTATCGTTCTCTGGATGGGGTCCTGTACGCCCGGGGGCGGTTCCGCAACGCAGATACGGATGGCTGTACGGAATTGATGTATTACCCGCCAGCCCATCCAGGGGAACGCTTTGTCTTCCCCGAATTCGTAGACTCCATTGCGGACGGAGCCTTTTCCGGTTGCGAGATGCTCAAGTCAGTCGTCCTGTCGGACAAAGTGACGTATATACCCAGTGGAACATTCGCGAACTGTATCAATCTTGAAAGCATTACCTGGGGAGCCGGTCTTCGTTCCATCTGGGGCAAGGCCTTTGAAAATTGCACGGCCCTTAAAAGCATTGTGTTCGCCGATTCGATAGAAGACGTATCCACCAGCGCCTTCCGCGGTTGTGTCAACATATCTTCCATTACCTTTGCAAAGGGGAAGTACTTTGATCTCGATTCTCTTCCTAAAGAATTCTTCCCCTGGGGACAAAACGCATTTACCCTGGACGGGGTCCGCTATGCCCCGTATAAGGCTTTCGACAGGGAGGAGGCAGCCCTGCTTGCCGTGGTGGATCTTCCAAAGGACGCTGATACAGTCTTCCCGGACATCACAACGCTGAAAATTCCGGCAAAGGTTGAACAATATGGCTTCATATATGAAGTCAGCGAGTGCAAATCGTCCTTCAAGCAGTTCCCTTCCCTGAAAAGGCTTGAACTCCCTGCCACCATTAAGAAGGTCGACATTGCAGAAATCAAGAATCTGCAGGAAGTGGTTGTGGAAGAGGGTAATACTGAGTTCTCGACGGAAGATGGCGTACTTTTTAACAAGCAAAAAACCGTTTTACTCTCCTTCCCTCGCAGGCGCGATGTCAAGGAGTATCTAATCCCTGACGGCGTGGAGCAGATTGCAGAGGAAGCCTTCCGAGGTCAGCCTTATATCGAAGAGATTGTCTTCCCGGACAGCACCATCGCTATAGAGAAACGCGCCTTTGCAGATTGCCGTTCCTTGCGCGAAGTGCACCTTGGCAAGAATATCAAAAAGATCGGCATAGAATCTTTTGCTTATACTGCTATTGAACGTTTCGTGCTTACCCCGAACGCGCGTTTTGTAAATCAGCATACGTGGGACGGCAAAACTCCTTTCTACGGGTCGAAGCTCAAGGCCTTCGAACTGGATGGTGAGAATGAGCTGTATGTCGTGATCGACGGCATACTGTATATTAAGAACTCGTGGGGCCTCAGGCTGAAGTTCTGCCCGCCCGCCTATGAAGGCCATCTCCAGATACCGGAGGAGGTAAAAGTAATCGGGTCGTGCTCTTGCTGGGGCTGTACGGGAATCACGTCTCTCTTTATCCCGGAGGGAGTTGAAACAATAGGTGATGATGCATTCTCCGGTTGCACCAAGTTGGAAAGCGTGGATATTGACGGTCATATCGACTCGTTGGGCAGTTGGTGTTTTGCAGGTTGTACTGCCCTCAAGGAAATAGACTGCATCGGCGTCAAGAATATTGCAGACACCGCTTTCGGGGGCGACAAAGGACTGAAACTGAACCTTCCTTTCGCCCTGGAAAAAGACCGCTCGAAGTACGAACAATTTATGAACAGATAATATGGAGACATACAAAGGCAAGCCAGTGTTTGAAGCAGCAAAATGGATGGAGTTGAAAGATGCCGTTGCCCGCTGCAGCGAGAAAATCGAACCGCCATATGTCGTCAAGATACCTGCCGGCACGAAGGCGGTCGGGAGTTATGCTTTCCTAGACAGAACCATTGGGACTGTTATCCTGCCTGATTCCGTCGAAGAGATTGGAGAGGCGGCATTCTTCCTTTGCAGAAGTCTTCTCGAGGCAATTCTGCCCGTCGGCATCAGGGAGATCAAATACAAGGCATTCGGCATTTCAGCGCTCGAGAAGATTGACATACCTAGCTCTGTTGTAACGATCGGCCCGTATTCGTTTGAAAGGTGCAGGAATCTTGAATCTGTAAATATCCCTGAATCGGTGCGGGAAATTGACACCGGGGCGTTCTCAGGCTGCAAGAGCCTTCGGACCCTCCACATACCAGGTTCGGTGACGAGCATAGGATTGGCGGCCTTTTGCCCTTGCTCGGGACTTGAGCATATAGAAGTAGCCTCCAATAACCCTGTCTATGACAGCAGGGAGGACTGTAACGCTATAATTGAGACTTCGACAGACAAGTTGGTCGTAGGTTGCAAGAATACAATCATTCCGAATTCCATAAAGGTAATTGGCGGATTTGCTTTCTGCCGATGTTCTTCTCTTACCAGTATCCATATCCCGGATTCCGTCACTTTAATCGAAGACGGGGCCTTTGACAAATGCAAGAATCTCACTGAAGTCTATATTTCGAATCCGTCATTGCTGAAGAATACCCTCTTGAATGAAAATGCACAAATTATTGTCGAGAAAGACGGGAAGAGGAGCATCTTGAAAATCGGAGATCTGACGGGTCCTGTAGAAACTGACGACGAATTGTACGATGGGAAACCTGTATTTGTTGCGTCTTCGTCAAAAGAACTGGCCGCTGCCGTTTCCCGCTATGGAGACCAGGTTCAACCGCCGTTTGTCGTGAAGATTCCGCCTGGTTCCAACCAGGTGAGAAGCTATGCTTTTGCCGGAGACAGAACACTTGGGGTTGTTATATTGCCCGATTCTGTCAAATTGATAGGAAACGAGGCATTTGGAGGTTGTGAAAATCTTAAAGAAGCCAATATCCTGGACTATGTTTCTGAAATTAGAGAAAGGTCTTTCCAGTACTGTGACCTTCGCAGCATTCATTTTCCGAAATCCGTTGTGAAGATTTGTTCGAATGCTTTCTGGGGATGTAATTATCTACGGGAAATTGATGTGGACGCTGCCAATCCGGTTTACGACTCCCGTGAGAATTGCAATGCCGTCATCGAGACCGCAACCAACAGATTGCTTTTTGGCTGCCGCAACTCTATCATTCCCTCTTCCGTGGTTGAAATATCTGACCACGCTTTTAGCAGGTGTGAATACTTGTGGGAAATCACTATTCCTTCCTCTGTAGAAAGAATTGGGAATAAGGCATTTAACTACTGTAAAGGCCTTAACGGCATAAAGATTCCTGATTCTGTGAAGGAAATTGGGAGTTATGCATTTAATAATTGTTCTTCCATAAAGAGAATCCGAATCCCGGACTCAGTTAAAACAATTGGCAAAGGTGCCTTTTATAACTGTAAGAATCTCAAGGACATCTATATCTCCGACCCAAACCTGCTGCAAAACGCATTGAATGATCCAAGTGTCACTATCATATCCGGCTTCAAGCATACGCCTAAAACAAAGACGGCGCTCATCACTGCTATCCGCGAGGAGATCAAGCGCCAGGGCTCCCAGGCGGACCTGAATTGCATCGATACGTCCGCAATCAAGAATATGCGGGAGCTTTTCAATAAGTTCAAGACATTCAACGGTGACATCAGCGAGTGGAATGTCAGCAATGTGACGGATATGGCGGACATGTTCAACGGCAGCGATTTCGACGGCGATATAAGCAAATGGGATGTCAGCAACGTGAAAGACATGACAGGCATGTTCGACAGCAGCAGATTCCGCGGGGATATCAGCAGCTGGAACGTGGACAATGTGGAGTGTTTCTTCCCGATGTTCTGTTACTGTAATTTGGCCGACGACCACAAGCCCGAGCGGTTCCGGCGCAACCGTCCGGCAGACGCCCCCTTGCTGGAAGGTAAACTGAACTGGATGGACGATGTCTCATTCTCGCTATCGGGCGACGGCGTCTGTGTCGTTTCCGGCGATCTGAGTGAGAATCATGAAAACTCCATCTGGAATGGATGTGACCTTGCCAAACTCCCGGTAAAACACCTTGTGATAGCGGATGGTGTAACCGAAATCGGGGACTACACATTCTACGAATGGAGCCCGATAGTGGAGTTGACTCTTCCTCATTCATTGACCAGGATCGGTAGCAGCGCGTTTGATTGGTGCAGGAACATCAAACAAATCCACTTTTCCGATGGTCTGCAAGAAATCGGAAGCGACGCCTTTGGCTCGTGCCCTGTCTCCAAACTCGAGTTGCCAAAGACATTGACGAAGATAGGAGTGCGTGCTTTTGACAGGTTTGAACAGTTGGTAGAACTGAACCTGCCGGATTCGATCGTTTCAATCGGCACCCGCGCTTTTTATGGTTGTTCCTCTCTGCGCTCGGTAAAACTGCCTGCCCGTCTGAGAGTCATTTCCGAATCCTTGTTCAGCCAGTGCAAGGCATTGGAACAAGTGCAGATGCCCGAAGACCTGGAGAGGATCGAAGCCTATGCCTTCGCGGATTGTCTGAACCTGAAATCAATAACGCTGCCGGGCGGCACACAGTATATCGCCCATAACGCTTTTGAAAGCGAGGAGTTCGACGAGGGTGGTCTGCATTATAGCATAACCAATTATGTCACCAACATCAATGACTGCACGGTCAGTGCCAAAGAATGGGACGGCAGGCTGGATATCCCTTCTTCCATCAGTCACGGAGGACGGGCTTTTATTGTAAATGGCCTGAATTTTTACGGTTGCAAGGGGCTTACGGCTGTCCGCATACCGGACACGATTTCAACTTTTCCGGAGTGCGCATTTTCCGGTTGCAAATCATTGCGTGAAGTAGAAATCCCTTCGTCGGTGACTACAATAGGTGCCGAGGCTTTCTATGGCTGTGAAGCGCTCAGGTCGATTGAGTTGCCCGATGCGGTGACAGAGATTACTGAGAATCTGTTCAAAGGGTGCTGGAGATTGAGGAAGGTGAAGTTAGGTCCCAACGTCACAACCATACGTGAGAGTGCTTTCGAAGGTTGTGAATTCCTCCAGCATCTGCCTCTTCCTGACTCGGTACGACGAATTGAGCGTTCCGCTTTCGAAAACTGCAAGAACCTGGTGGACCTCGGCCAGCCGGCATCCCTGGAATTTATTGGCCTTTACGCACTTGTGGGAACGGCATTGCCGTTTATGCAGGATGGGCCTGTATATTTAGGCAACGCCTTGTGCGGTTTTCATGGGAATATGCCGGATCATTCGTGCCTTGAAGTTCGGGACGGTACAAGGACGGTTGCCGAAGCGGCGCTTCGCGGGCATAGACAACTGGAAAGTATCATCTTTCCCGAATCGTTCAAGAGCATTGAGTATGAAGCATTCAATGAGTGCCGAGACTTAAAGCATATCCATCTTCCCAAGTCTCTGGAATTCATCGAAGACGGGGCCTTTGACTGGACAAAAATCGAAGAGATAGAGGTTCCCTGGGAAAACCCGATAAAGATTGGATACCGGCCATTTCCCGATGGCACTCAGATCTATGTGCCAGTGGGGACTCTCGCAGCATACAAAGCGGCGAAATACTGGAAAGACTATAAGTTGCTGGAAAAGGAGAATTGCGCGTCAAATCCTTTGAGGTTCGTCACTGATGACTCGATAATAATCGGAAGGGAAAGGAAATATAGCGTGGTTCTTATGGAAAAGCCCCAGAGGAAGTCTCCGTGGAATCTATATGGTGCCATTGTGCCCGCAAATCCGGATGTCGATGCCCGCAAGATTGTAAAGGACCTGCTGTTCGAGGCTTTCCGTGATACCGCCAGATATCTGGACCTGACTGACTGGTCGGGCGACAGTTACAGCCCTGAGGAAGAGATGGATTACGCCAGCCAGCGCTTTGCGGTCATCGACCTTCCCGATGATGCAAAGCCCCAGACCCAGACTTTTGACGGTCGCAAGTATCTGACGGACGAGGCGTTCTATAATTCACTGATCTCCGGCGGAGTCGAGTGGGAGCCTCTGAATAATGAATAAGAATTAAGGAATGCCTTGCTTGGGCGGAAAAACAACAAGAGATGTTCCGTCAAAACGCCAGCGTGAAAGACCATCTCCCAGGGTAACGATATTATGTTTCTCCAGTATAGTTAGTAGGAATAAAGAATTCACAAAAAGATGAAAACGACAGAGAATATCAAATTGACCACCGCGGGGAAACTCCTCGGAGAACTGGAGAAGTATAAGAAGAATCATTGGGACGACTGCGTAGTCGCCTGGCTGAAGGATGACGAGCTGACTTTCGGTGTCGTCGGCATGGGGAATGACAAAGACGGAGACCTTCGGATTATAGTTGAAGAGGTGGATGATGTGCTGGAAGGCTTCTGGACCGTTGAGGAGGTGATTTCCTCACTGGAATGTAAAGGGAAGGATGCCCGGGTGTACCTTGCTGGTGAAGGCCTGTACCTTGCCATCGACAGCAGGGGTGACATCTTCACTGAGGCCGATGACGATGACGCGGTCGGGTGCTATGTAACCGTCTTCGGCGAGTATGAAGAGAGGCCGCAGAAGGCGCCGGCTCCCGGGAAGGCAAAGGGCAATCGGGGTGAAATCATCGCGCTCATTGCCATCACGGCCGGAAGCGCCCTGCTGGTTTTCTACAAGGCATACACCCTGATAACCGGAACAGGAGGGCCCGTATGGGAGAGTGTTCTCTACATCGTCGGTGCCTCGATTGCCGCGGCGGTCTGCGGAGGAACTCTTCGTTACTCAAAATAAAGACAATAATTACAATGGGAAGAATACGCAAATATGACTACGCCCATGACTTCAGCGAAGGCATGGCCCTGGTAAGGCGGGATGGAAAATTTGGTTTCATCGATACGACCGGCTATGAACTTGTTCCATGCATTTATGACGGCGCGAACGATTTCAATGAAGGGATGGCATGCGTAGAGCTGAAAGGCAAATGGGGCTATGTCGACAGATGCGGTCACCTGGCCATTCCGTGCATCTATGACCAGGCCTATGATTTCAACGACGGTTTGGCCAAAGTATGTCATGATCCCGTATCCGTGGATGGCCTCCCTTTCGGACCGTCGGACAGCAGGACGTTCTTCATAGACGAGCATGGCACGGAGGTCCTCTCCGACGGAAAGGAGTTGGATATCTTTTCCGAAGGACTTGCCCGGATAAGCCGGAACGAAAAGACCGGGTTTGTTGACAGGTGCGGCCGCGAAGTGATTGCCTGCAAGTATGACGGCGCGACGATATTCCGCGAAGGCTTTTCCCGTGTGAGTGAGATACACCTGCTCCCGGAAGAAGAGCAGACGGACGATATGGACTACTACACAAAAGAGGGATTCATCGACATCACCGGGCGGGAAATTACTCCGTGCATCTATGATGATACCGGGGATTTCCATGATGGCATGGCTCTAGTGTGCAGGGACGGCATGTATGGCTATATCGACAGGACGGGCCAGGAAGTCATCCCGATACAATATGACTGGGCGCACGATTTCCATGATGGCCTCGCACAGGTGCAGACCGGAGAAAATGCCTGCTTTATCGACAGGGGCGGATGTGTGGTGCTGAACCTTTCCCAACTGGGTGTGCTCGCGGCATACGATTTCAGTGAGGAACTTGCCGTGGTAGTCACCGGGCGCGGAGGTGAGCGGGGCTATATCGACAAGACCGGCCGGCTGGTCATCCCGTGCAGGTATCAGGAAGCCTTTGAGTTCCATGACGGCCTGGCACGTGTCATGGTTGGAAACGAGTTCCGTTTTATTGACAGAACCGGGCGCGAACTGGACAAGACAAAGGAAACCTCCGTCCTGCTTTCCGGAACCCGGGAGACGATCATCCGGATCTTGAACGGGGCATTCTGGATGTGCTCAAACAAGGAATTCAGGATTGCCGATGGCGACAGCCTGGAAGTGATCAACCGCAAGATTGACGCGGCGAATAAGCACATGGCGGGTTGCCAGACCGGATTCACGTTGATGGACTACCTTGACGACCGTGCCAGGGTGGACAGTCCGTTCATGGAACGCGTGTTGTGGTATATCGATGTGGAAGAGCCCGACGGCTCGGAGAATTACGACGCCAATCCTGCCGGCGTGACGGCCGAAGGCGAAGAGTATACTCTGACAATTGTCTCACGTATCCGTGAAGGCCAGCATACCTACTACCCGGAGGACTGGCACTACTGGTGCGGCATGATGTCTGTTTATTACGACTGCCTCATCAAATTCAATAAAGAAAACGCATAAGATATGGAAAAGACTGTCATAGGAACCGGAATATTCAATCTGGACATCATAGTCAAACGCGATTACCCCGAGTGGCCGCAACTGAGGCCCTTTACGGACAACGTGGTAATGGAGGAGGTCGGCGGGACCTGCGGGAATGTGATGTGCATGCTCTCATGGATGGGCTGGGATGCCCGGCCCATAGCGTCCCTGGACGATTCTCCAGAGGGGCTGAAGATCACTGAAGACCTCAAACGCTACGGCTGCGACTGCCGGTTTGTGAGTAACATCCCGGATGGGGGTACGACCATGCTCAGGTGCACGCACAAGAAGACTGCGGAGGGTGGACGCAAGATGAGTGTCCGTGCCGGTTCTCCGGGTGGAAGCCGGTTCCCCAAGCGGCATTTCCTCAGGGCCAGGGATGAGGCCCCGGTTTTTATGGATCAGTTGATTGATGTCCCATCGGTATTTTTCTTTGACGATCCCGCTGCGGGTCATCGTTACCTGGCGAGGGAGATGAAGCGGAAGGGATGCCAGCTCGTGTACTTCGAGCCATCCAAAGTCGCCACCAATACCGATCTTGAATCCATCCGGGTCAGCGATGTCATCAAGTTCTCCGACGAGAATGTGCCGGATGTCTCTTTCACGGAGTTGTTCCCGGACAAGGTGTTTATCCAGACGATGGGGCCGAAAGGAGTGCGATACAAATACAAGGGACGGCCATGGGAGGTGGTGGAGGCGCTACCCATCCAGCACGTTGTTGACACGGAAGGCGCCGGGGACTGTTTCACCGCGATCTTCATCAATGCCGTAGCCGAGCGTGGCTTAACCCTGTCGGGCATCCCCGCTGCCATACGTGAGGCAATGGAAAATGCCTCGCGCAGCGTGGGCTACTTCGGCAGCAAAGGCTTCATTCGCGAAGGAAGTAAGAGAAATTGCCGCGATTGAGCACAGGACAGCTCTTAAGCTTCCCTCCCAAAGGGCATCCGCGTGATAGGGCGCAGTACATTCAAATGCCACCGTAAAAAACTGCATTTTCCAATAAAACAAACCCTCTAAAAGCTGCGTTTTACCTGTTGGGATAGATCAGGAGCCAAACTACCGTGAGAGGCCTGGAATGAAGCCGCAGGTCGCCGCTGATGACTTGTGATTGAATCTTCCCCTGCTTGAGGTAATGCCGTACCTGATCGTAACTCATGCCGTAATCATTCATGGCTTCCTGCACTGAGCAGAAATAGCTGCCGCCGGAAGCCCCTTTTACGTTTATGATTTCCTGCCTTGAGTAGTATGTCGTGTTGCCCGACGTCCTCCGTGTGATCTGGTGAACCGCCAGCTGAAGCCGCGCAAAGGACCTGTTCATATGGAATTCATTGCAGACCTGCTCTATGGTTATCCATCCTTTCTCGGGCAGTGTTACAGAGGTCTGTGCCCATACCTTGTCAAAGAGGATCTTGTCATAGTGCCTGATGCCGGAATGGCAGGTGTGAGTGATTCCGTTCCTCCTGAGAGAATTGAAAGTCCAGGATCTGGAGCGCCCAGTCATCTTCATGATGTCGTTAAATGTGTAGAAATCGGCAGGGGAGAACAGCCTCTGCGCAATCATGGTGGATTCAATGTCTTCTCGACTGATTCTTGTGGCCTTGGATGATAGCCTCGTGGCCTTCAGGCGCCCGTCGTATATCATCCGATAGACAGACATCCGGGACAGGCCCAAGATTGATGCGGTCTGTGTCACGCTGAAATAGCAGACCTCTGGCATGAGCCCATGGCTTCTCTCCAATGTCTTGACAGCATCGGATTTCTTCTTCTCCTTAAGTCTCATCTTGTAGGCGGCTCGTACGCAACTCTTGCTGCAGTAGCGGCTCAAATGAATAGGTGTTGTGAACTCTGTCCCACAGAACTCACAATGCTTTGTGTAAGTGATCTTGTTCATACCTTCTATGCTTGATTGGTTGATACCTCAAATGATGTCACGCATTGTCACAGTATCTCATACGGTCTATCACGGTGTCAGACAATGTCCACAAATTCACCCTCGATGAAACATACGTCCAAAAAGGTGTACAACTGGTGACCAAGGTATGTTATTATTTGGAATTCTCGTATATTTATAAGCA
>OGOJ01000179.1_pt1 | contig 64117 bp, 59 predicted proteins | sample 1552601 | NCBI WGS metagenome assembly OGOJ01 (sample SAMEA2580184, study PRJEB22360) | human gut metagenome | biome: human gut; feature: human-associated habitat; material: faeces | place: Denmark | collected 2008/2010
TCTTTTAAGATTAGGGGACCAGCGATGGAATCGCTGGGGACGGGGGCGCAAGGGGGAAAGGCTCTTTTTACCCTTTTACCCTTTTACCCTTTTACCTTTTTACCCTTTATTCATGGTGGTAAGGCTCACCTTTTATAATAGTACATGCGCGATAGAGCGCCTCGGTAAAGATAAGGCGCACCATCTGATGCGAGAAGGTCATCTTGGAGAGGGAAATCTTCTCGTTGGCGCGGTCGTAGACAGACGGTGAGAAACCGTAAGGACCGCCGATGACAAAGACGAGCCTTCTTGCCGTGGCCTGCTTGCGCTCTATCCATTTGGCAAACTCGATGCTTCGGAATTCCTGTCCATGTTCATCCATCAGCACCACCGTATCCGAAGGCTGGAGGAGTTTCAGAATCAGTTCTCCTTCCCGTTCCTTCTGCTGCTGTTCGCTGAGACTCTTGGTGTTCTTGAGCTCAGGAATGGTTGTTATATTGAAAGGCATATAATGGGTGATGCGCTCGGCATAATCCTTGATGCCCGCAATGAAATGCTTGTTTACGGTCTTTCCGACCAGAATGAGTTCTGTCTTCATTTCGTTGGCGTTTTCTTCCTATACACTTTACACTTGAATTGACTTTCACTTCGTCCGTCGAACGTTGTTTCTTCGTTCTTCACTTCTTCTCGTCCCTGTAATATCCTATTCCTATTCTTTTCGGATTCTTCGGGAACCAGCCTTTCTCGCAGCGTTGTCTCTGTTCGAAGAGTTCACCGATGCTCCAAAGGCATGAAGCACCTACTACGCCCAATATGGCAGAGAAGAGCACGTTGGCAACCAGAAAGGCAGCTCCTATGCAGATGATGCCTGCAACGAGGAAAACCCACCAATAGCGGATGCCCGTATAATATTCCGTCTTCATGACGATAGGGTGAAAGATACCTATTATTAAAAAGGTGGATACGGCGATGATGACGCCCGTGTAATATACTTCCATATTCTATTGTTTTTATATTTTGTTCATTCAACTTTGCTATCTTACCAATATAATATTGCTAAATATTAGCTTTATTCTATTTTCAATTCCATTTCAAAGTGCAAAAATACAAAAAAAACTTCATTCTTGCTTGGTTTATCAAAATTTTTATATAACTTTGTACGCAAATAGAGAAATTATGCATTGTTTTCGTGCACATCCTTCTCGATAAGAATTAATTAATAACATAATATAATCAAACTATGGCTAATAACGCAGAATTGATCAAGCAGTGTGAAGAAAGAGCACAGCAGTGGCTCACACCTGCTTTTGACGAAGAAACCCGTAAGGAAGTAAAGGCAATGCTCGACGCAGAGGACAAGTCTGCTCTCGTTGATGCATTCTATCAGAACTTGGAGTTCGGTACTGGTGGTTTGCGCGGTATCATGGGCGCAGGTACCAACCGCATGAACAAGTATATCGTTGGTATGGCTACACAGGGCTTTGCTAACTACATCCTCAAGGCTTTCCCTGGTGAGGAGAACCTTTCTGTAGTGGTAGGTCACGACTGCCGTAACAATTCCCGTCTCTTCGCTGAGACCGTAGCTGCCATCTTCTCTGCCAATGGCATCAAGGCTTATCTCTTCGAGAGCCTCCGTCCTACACCAGAGATTTCTTTCGCTATCCGTGAGCTCGGTGCCAAGGCTGGTGTCAACGTAACAGCTTCTCACAACCCTAAGGAATACAACGGTTACAAGGCTTACTGGAGCGACGGTGCTCAGGTTCTGGCTCCACACGATACAGGTATCATCGAGGAGGTAAACAAGGTTACTATCGACCAGGTGAAGTTTGAGGCTAACTGGGATAAGATCAAGATTATCGGTGGTGAGATGGATTACGACTACATGACAGCCGTTCATTCTGCTATGATTGACCAGGATGTCATCAACCGTCAGAAAGACCTCAACATCGTTTATTCAGCTATGCACGGTACAGGTCGTGTCATCGTTCCTCTCTGTCTGCGTTCTTGGGGCTTCCAGAACATCAATGTAGTTCCTGAGCAGATGGTTGTAGATGGCAACTTCCCAACAGTCGTTTCTCCAAACCCAGAGAATGCAGAGGCTATGACTCTCGGTATGAAGCTCGGTACCAAGTTGAACGCTGACCTCGTGGTTGCTACTGACCCAGATGCTGACCGCCTGGCCATCGTTTGCCGCGACGACAAGGGCGAGTGGATGATCATCAATGGTAACCAGACAGCCATGATGTTCTGCTACTACATCATTGAGAACAAGAAGAAGTTGGGCAAGTTGAAGCCAACAGACTTCCTTGTAAAGACCATCGTAACAACAGAAGTTATCGCTGAGATTGCCAAGAAGAACAACGTAGAGTTGCGCGATTGCTACACCGGTTTCAAGTGGATTGCACGCGAGATTGCTATCTCTGAGGGCAAGCAGCAGTACATCGGTGGTGGTGAGGAGAGCTTCGGTTTCTTGCCATACGATAAGGTACGCGATAAGGATGCTCCTGCATCTATCTGTCTGATTTGCGAGATTGCAGCATGGGCTAAGGATCAGGGCAAGACTCTCTACGACCTCCTGATGCAGATTTATGCAGAGTATGGCTTCAGCAAGGAGTTCACAGTAAATGTAGTTCGCCCAGGTAAGACCGGTGCTGACGAGATTAAGCAGATGATGACAGACTTTCGTGCCAACCCTCCACAGGAGTTGGGTGGCAGCAAGGTGGTAACCTGGAAGGACTATCAGTCTTTGGAGGTTAAGCATGCTGACGGCAGCGTAGAGAAGCTCGATATGCCTGCTACAAGCAATGTACTCCAGTGGTTCTGCGATGACAACACCAAGGTAAGTGTCCGTCCATCAGGTACAGAGCCTAAGATCAAGTTCTATATTGAGGTTAAGGATCCTTCATTCAAGTGCGCTGGTTGCTACAACCGCTGCACAGCTGCTGCAATGGATAAGATCGAGGCTATCAAGAAGAGCCTGAAGTTGGATTAATTTCATAGGAAATCATATCATGGCGCTCCGGTAATTATTGCGGAGCGCTTTTCGTTTCAGTAGCCGTTTATTCTTCTCGAAATAGGGTAGCAAGTTACCCTCATAATCATGTTTTTATAGAAAAAAAGCAAAAAGACTTGCATATTTTCTGATTTTTATTTATCTTTGCACCCATATTACAAAATTATAACATAGAATTATACTCTTATGGGAGGCATTTTCGGAACTATTTCCAAGAAAAGCTGTGTCGCTGATCTCTTTTACGGCACAGATTACAACTCACATCTCGGCACACGCCGGGGCGGTTTGGCAACCTACAGTAGTGAGAAGGGCTTCGTGCGCTCTATCCACAATCTGGAAAGTTCATACTTCAGAACGAAGTTTGAATCTACACTCGACAAGTTTGAAGGAGCTACATCGGGCATCGGCGTGATTAGCGATACAGATGCCCAGCCACTCATCATGAACTCTCATCTTGGCCGCTTTGCCATTTGCACTGTAGCTAAGATAGTAAACAAGGATGAACTTACTCAGCTTCTGCTCGAAAAGAACATGCACTTTGCTGAAATGTCTTCGGGTAGTACCAATCCTACTGAGTTGGTGGCTCTGCTCATTATTCAGGGTAAAACCTTCAGAGAAGGTATCGAAAACGTTTTCCATCACATCAAAGGTTCCTGCACCATGATGATCCTTACCGAGGATGGCATCATCTGTGCGCGCGACAGTTGGGGACGTACTCCAATCATCATCGGCAAGAAGGAAGGAGCCTATGCGGCTTCCAGCGAAACCACCTCGTTCCCTAATCTCGATTATGAAACAGCATATGAGGTAGGACCAGGCGAAATCGTGAAGATTAAAGCTGATGGCATGGAGCAGATCCGTCCTGCCAACAAGAAGATGCAGGTTTGCTCTTTCCTCTGGGTTTACTACGGATTCCCTACATCTACCTACGAGGGCAAGAATGTAGAGGAGGCGCGTTTTACCAACGGCTTTAATCTCGCCAAGACCGATGATGTGGAGGTAGACTGCTGCAGCGGTATTCCTGATTCAGGTACGGGTATGGCGATGGGTTATGCTGCCGGCAAGGGTGTGCCTTACCAGCGCTGTATTGCCAAGTATACGCCTACATGGCCTCGCAGTTTTACTCCAAGCAACCAGAGCATGCGTTCGCTGGTAGCCAAGATGAAGCTGATTCCTAACAAGGCGATGCTGAAGGGCAAGCGAGTGTTATTCTGTGATGACAGTATCGTTCGTGGTACCCAGCTTCGCGACAATGTGAAGGTGCTTTTCGACCAGGCTGGCTTGAAGGAGTGCCACATGCGTATAGCGTGTCCTCCATTGGTATACGGCTGTCCGTTCATCAACTTCACTTCTTCCAAGAGTGACATGGAGCTGATTACCCGCCGTATTATTGAGAAGTTTGAGGGTGATGCCAACAAGAATCTTGAGAAATACGCTACCACCGGTTCTCCTGAGTATCAGAGAATGGTAGATGAGATTGCTAACCAGTTGGGCTTGACTTCCCTGAAGTTCAACACCATCGAGCAGCTGGTAGAGGCCATCGGTCTTCCAAAGTGCCAGGTATGTACCCATTGCTTTGATGGCAGCAGCGCATATACTCTGAATGAGTTTGCTGATGAAGACTAAAATAAGAATATAAGTTCTTGATAGATAAGAAGATAGGTCTAGTGATCCCGCTTAGCGCGGTGTTGCTAGACCTATTTTTATTGTTATTTTCGGAAATTTTGAACATATTGTGATAAGATGTGAATAGTCTTTTATCACCGAAAAGCTGTACCTTTGCATCCAGATAATAAATGAAACGTAAATCAATAGAAATCATTAAGAAGATATGAAGAAAATAATCATCTTATGTTTCGCGCTCGGAGCTTTCCATACTCTTGGCGCACAGGAGACGCTTACGCTCAGCCAGTGCCTGCAGATGGCAGTGGATAACAACCTGTCGCTCCAGAGCAGCCGAAACGAAATAGCTAAGGGAAAGTACGCTATCAGCGAAAATCAGGCTAAACTCTATCCGCAAATCAATGCGGTGGCACAGCTCAACGACAACTTTACGCCGCCTGTTTCGGTTACCGACGGCTCGGCTTACGGCAAGCCTTATAATGTAACCAAGACGTTGCAGTATAATGCTTCGGCGGGTGTACAATTGCAGATGCCGCTGTATAACCAGATGATTCTTACCGCTATCGATATCACCAAGATTGCCGATAAACTCAACCAACTCTCTTATGAGAAGGCGCGTGAAGACCTCATCGTGCAGACTGCCAAGATGTATTACATGGCGCAGAACACATCTGAGCAGATTCGTCTGACGGATGACAATATCAAGCGACTGGTAGAACTCAGAAACATCACCCAGGCTTTCTATGATAACCAGATGAGTCTGGAGGTAGATCTGAAGCGAGTGAATCTCAATATCGAGAACCTCACCGTGCAGCGCGATAACGCCATCGCCATGCTCGAACAGCAGTATACCATGCTCAAGTATGTGATAGATTATCCTGCCGAGAAGGAGATGAAGGTGACAGCCGTAGATCCGGGAAAGATTGAGATGGTGAAGGCTGACGGACTGGATACGGGACTCTACGAACTCCAGTTGCTGGAACAGAAGAAATTGCTCACCCAGAAGCAGACCAAACTTGCCAAGGACGGCTATCTGCCATCGCTCTCGCTGACCGGAAACCTGATGTATTCTGCCTTTACCGATAGGATAGATCACTGGATTCATTCGGGCGAGTCAAACCACTGGTATGGTTCCAATGGTCTGGGCATTCAACTGAGAGTGCCTGTATTCGATGGTTTTGAAAAGCGTTCTAAAATCAGAAAGGCGAAGATAGAGGAGGAGAATGCACGCATCGGTTACGAGGACGCCCTGAAGGGACTGCAGGCAAACTATATGAATGCGGTGAGCGAGGTGAACAACAGTCAGCGCAACTACAAGAAGCAGTTTGATAATTATACCATGGCGCAGGATGTTTACAACGTAACAGCCGACCAGTATAAGGAGGGTGTGGCTTCGATGACAGCGGTGCTGCAGGACGAGATGCGTATGAGCGAGGCAATGAACAATTATCTCACAGCCTACTATCGCTACAAGGTTGCCAATCTCTCGCTGCTCAAGTTGACTGGACAGCTCAACCAGATTTCGGTTGCTAAATAACGGAGAAGAATAAATCATTAAGAAATAAAATATAAACAGGAAAACGGGATGTAAAAAACTTTTCTTCATATTCCCTGATTCCAAATTACAATAAAACTATGGAACAGAACGAAAATAAAAATGTAGAAACAGCAGAGGCTACACAGGTATCTCACGAAGAAACCAGGAAGAAACTGAAGAAGCAGCGCGTAAGACAGATTATCGCCAGCCTGATAGGTGTTGCTATCCTGGCTTTCGGACTCTGGAAAATCGTATGCCTCTTCCTCGATTATAACTCTAACGAAACGAGCAATGATGCTCAGATAGAACAATATATCTCACCGGTTAATCTCCGTGCATCCGGCTATATCGCCAAGGTATGCTTCAGAGAACATCAGGAAGTACACAAGGGAGATACCCTCCTTGTGCTCGACGACCGGGAGTATCGTATCCGTCTGATGGAGGCTGAAGCAGCCCTCAAGGATGCCAAGGCTGGAGCCAATGTCATCAATGCTACAGAGCAGACCACCGAGACATCAGCTTCTATCTATCAGGCATCTATCGATGAAATAAATGTACGACTTGCCAAACTTGCCAAGGACTGCGAACGCTATCGCAACCTGGTAGAAAAAAAGGCGGCTACTCCTATCCAGCTCGAACAGTTGGAGGTAGAATATGCAGCCACCAGAAAGAAACTCGAAGGGGTAAAGAAGCAGCAGGCTGCTGCCTATAAGGGTGTAAATGAGGTAACTACCCGCAAGCAGAATGGGGCTGCCTCCAGCGAGCGTGCCGAGGCAGCCGTAGAGATGGCAAAGCTGAATCTCTCTTACTGTGTGGTTGTGGCTCCTTGTGACGGCAAACTGGGTCGCCGCTCTATCGAGGAGGGACAGATGGTGAATGCAGGAACCACCATTACCTACATCATTCCAACCAACAACAAATGGGTGATTGCCAACTATAAGGAAACCCAGATAGAGAATCTCTATGTAGGACAGAAGGTGCGTATGACTGTAGATGCCATCAGTAACAAGGAGTTTGAGGGTACGGTGACCGCCATTTCTGGTGCTACCGGTTCGAAATATTCGCTGGTACCTACAGATAATTCGGCTGGCAACTTTGTCAAGATTCAGCAGCGTGTGCCTGTAAGAATCGATTTCAACAACCTCAGCAAAGAGGATAATGAGCATCTTGCTGCCGGCATGATGGTGGTTGTCAAGGCTGAGAGAAAGTAAAAAACAGCTAGATGGAAATGAAGTAATATATGGAAGAAGAATATAAGAATTATCCGTTTTATGATTGGGTGCCCAAACCGCTCGGCATCATCTTCATGATCATCCTCTTCGTGCCGATGATTACGATGAGTGGCGTCTATTCTGCCAACAGCGGCGAGATGATGAGCGGACTCGGCATCCAGTCGGAATACATCGCCTTTGCTGGCTTCTGCACCTCGATAGGAATGGCGGCTTTCTCGCCGTTCTTCTATGATCTGGTGTGCATACGTAGAGAGAAGATGATGTGCATCGTGGGCTTCTCCATTCTCTTTATCCTCAGTTTCGTGTGTGCCCAGACCGACTCGCTGTTTATACTCGGACTGTGCAGTCTGCTGATGGGTTTTGTCCGCCAGACGCTGCTGATGGCGCATCTCTTCGTGCTCATCAGATATGGTTTCGGAATAGAAGCTACGAGGAATATCACGCCGGGATGCGAGCCTACTACCGAGGAAGCATGGGATGCGGTAGATTCGGAGAAGATGGTCTCGCAGCCGGTCATCTATCTCTTCTTCATGATTATCGGACAGTTGGGAACCTGGCTAACGGCATGGCTTGCCTATGCCTATGAGTGGCAGTATGTTTATCATTTCATGATGGCATTCATGCTGGCAGGCATCATCATCGTGTTCTTCACCATGCCTTATCATAAGTATCCGATGCCTAAGTTCCCGATAACGATGTCGAAGTTTGGCAATGTTACGGTGTTCAGTATCATGCTCTGTTCGTTTGCTTATGTCATGGTTTTCGGTAAGACGCTCGACTGGTTTGATGATCCTACCATCCGTTTCTCTTCGGTGGTTTGTCTTATCTTTACCGCTCTGTTCATCTATTTGGAGAAGACGAGGCGTTCACCTTATTTCATCATGGAGGTGTTCCAGCTCAGAGTCATCAACTACGGCATCCTGCTCTTCTTCCTGCTGATGGTCTGCAATTCGAGTGCCATGTTTGTCAACGTGTTCACCAATGTGAGTATGAAGATAGATAACTGGCAGAACGCCACGCTAGGCAACTGGGTGATGGTGGGCTACACCGTGGGACTGATATTTGCAGTTATCGCCAGAGCCAAGAATGTTCACCTGAAGTGGATGTACTGTCTGGGTTTCCTCTTTATCGGAGCCTATGCGCTGTACATGTATTTCGAGGTACAGAACGACGGCATGTATGAACGTATGAAATGGCCTATCATCATCCGTTCTACAGGAATGATGCTGCTCTATTCGCTCATCTCCACGATAGCCAACCAGCGCATGCCTTACCGCTTCATGTCAACCTGGGTTTGCATCATGCTTACCGTTCGTATGGTCATTGCCCCTTGCATCGGCTCTGCGCTCTATACCAATGTGCTGCAGCACAGACAGCAGTATTATGTAACCCGCTTTGCCCAGGATTACGACCGCACGAACATCGAGACGGCGAAGACTTACGACCAGACGGTGAGAGGCATGCAATATCAGGGCAAGAGTGTAACCGAGGCGCAGAATATGGCTGCCATGAGTACGAAGGGAAAGGTACAGGTACAGGCCACGCTGGTGAGTATCAAGGAGATGGCAGGCTGGACCTTCTACGGCTGTCTGCTGTGTGCCGGACTGATGCTCGTTCTCCCTTGGCGCAAGCGCAATATCAGGGAACTGACGCGCGAATATCTGCTGAAGAATGTAGATGTGAAATCCCTGGGAAGAAGGTAGGGGAGTGCTAAAATATCATAAAAGATACAGGCTGCTCATCTGATGAATGGATATTTTTGTTATCTTCGCAGTTAAATCTGAAGATAACAGACCCATATTCATCATGAAAATAACAGATAATATCATCATATATGAGGCTCATGAGTTTCCTCAGCTGTTGATGCAGCCTTTCTACTCCGACTATGTCGGAATCGTAATCTGTCATCAGGGGATGTTCCGTTTCTGCGTAGACGGAACATCCTTTGTTGCATCTGTGGGTGAGACCGTTTTCCTCTCCAAAGGAGTGATGTTTCATGTGCAGGAAACGGGCAAGAACCTCAAATATACCCTTCTTTTTTACCGTGCTGAACAGATTCGTCACATGTTGGGTAATACCGTGGTTACCATGCGTCTTTATGCTACGATTTATCCCAAATCCTGCCATGTCAGGACGACGGGCTATGAGGATATGCTTACTTCTTATGCCCTGATGCTGAGGAAACTGGAGCTGGAAAAAGAGAAGAGTGGTGAACTGGATGCCTATTGTGTGCATGAGCAGAAACTGTTGCTGATGGCTGTTACGTACCGTTTGTGCAGCATCTTCTCGGCATCGTTCAAGGCTGCCGGCAAGGAGATGGAACGGAAGATTGCCATCTTTGAGTCGCTGGTGCTGCTGATAGAGAAGAACTATATGCGTGAGCGCAGTGTGGCTTTCTATGCAGACGAACTCTGTCTTACACCGAAATATCTGTCGGTACTGGTCAAGTCGGTTTGCGGTCAGACGGTCCAGCAGTTGCTTTTCAAGGCGATGATCCGTCGCAGTATCTACCTGATGAAGAACACCACGAAGACGATACAGCAGATAGCCAATGAACTCAGTTTTCCCAATGCTTCAGCCTTCGGAACCTTCTTCAAGAAACATACCGGTCTGTCGCCTAAGCATTACCGTAATTGGGAAGAGGGAATGAACCGAGATTTCATCCTATATCTATAAAATAAAAGAGGGACAGAGGATTTGTTCTGTCCCCTGTCCCGAAACTGTGATATAACTAAAACAACTGAGCGAAAGCTTCGGCTGTCTTTCCTGTATAGGTCTTCATCTCTGTAACCGGCTTGTAACTGAAATCCTTGAAGGCAAGGAGCTGTGTGGCAACAAACTGGTGGTCGTCAGAGATGCAAGCCTGTAACTTCATATTACCCATGCTGATGGCTGAAACAGGGAATTTGCTGATCGCTGTTTCTACATCCTTAGGGGCTGCACTGAGGATGTTCTCAAGCTTTCTTCCATCCTCTACAGAATATTCTTTCTCTTTTATCTTAATCACACTGTTGGTAGGTTGATAGATGAGCTTGACAGTCAAACCCATGAAACCTTTCTTTACCTGTACATCCTGGAGTGCCAAAACATCAGCACCCATCTCTAAATGATTAATCTTTGCCATAATTTTATACTGTTATTTTGCTTATTCTTAATTCTTGAAAAATAATATATATTGAACTGTTTTTTGTTTTGAATAGGGGTGTAACCAGTCTTATCGCAAATCTTAGGAAAGATGCGATAAACCTATATGAAATTTTAAAAAGAGAAAAGAATAAGCACTAACAGAGCAGACGTCGCAGGCAAATGACATAATACTTGCAGGCGACATCAAAGTGGATTGGGGCAGTTTCCTGTCGGAAAGGCTCTATGCCACCTTCTATAGCTGATAAAAGGGATGATAAATAACGGATTCTATTTGTAAGCAATCTACTGGCAGTCTGACTGTTGTGCATGTTGCCACTTGGCAATAAGCGCTGCGGACGGCTGCTACAGATGCGGTAAGCAAGCTGTGAGGCGTTTTCAAGCTGTGCCTCAGGCTGGCTCTTGTCATACTCAACCTTCGCCAAACCATCTTTCTTATGGCTTGCATCTTCGGTATAAGAATCCTCGGGAGTAAAAGAAATAGGGGCAGCAGATACCTCTCCATAGCCTGAGAAGACCATGGATACCAGAAAAAGGATGTATAGTATCAACTGCCTCATATTAAATATATTATGGTGTCAGGATGAACTCCCGACACCAGGGATGATTAATAGCTTCTTGCGATGATGACACGGGCTACAGCTGGCTTGCCGCTTACCATATCTACACCTGGAGTCTGCTCGTAAGCGAAAGGCACGCAGCGGATGGTAGCCTGAGTCTCTTCCTTAATCTTAGCCTCGGTCTCGGCTGTACCGTCCCAATGGCAGAGGAAGAAACCACCGTCCTTCACACGCTTCTTGAACTCCTCGTAGTTATCGCACTCATAAACGTGAGCATCACGGTAAGCACGAGCCTTCTCGAAGATATTCTTCTGGATGTCTTCCAGCATATTCTTTACGCGCTCAACGATACCGTCGAAGCTTACGTTCTCCTTCTCCAAGGTATCACGGCGCATAATCTCGATGGTGTTGTTCTCCAAGTCACGGCCACCCATAGCCAGACGAACAGGAACACCCTTCAACTCATAGTCAGCGAACTTAAAGCCAGGACGCTTGGCAGGGTTGTCATCATACTTCACGGTGATGCCCAACTCGCGGAGCTGGTCGATGACAGGCTGCAACTTAGCAGTAATCTGAGCCAACTGCTCGTCGCCCTTGTTGATAGGAACGATAACCACCTGGATAGGAGCCAGCTTTGGAGGCAATACGAGACCGTTATCATCGCTGTGAACCATGATGAGGGCACCCATCAGTCGGGTAGAAACACCCCATGAAGTAGCCCATACGTACTCAGGCTTGTTCTCCTTGTTCAAGTAGGTAACATCGAAACTCTTGGCGAAGTTCTGACCCAGGAAGTGAGAAGTACCACTCTGGAGAGCCTTGCCATCCTGCATCATTGCCTCGATGGTATAAGTGTTGAGAGCACCTGCGAAACGCTCAGTCTCACTCTTCACACCCTGCAATACAGGAACACCCATGTAGTTTTCAGCAAACTCAGCGTAAACCTTGAGCATCTCCTGAGCCTTTGCCTCAGCCTCTTCCTTAGTGGCATGAGCGGTATGACCCTCCTGCCAGAGGAACTCAGAAGTACGGAGGAACGGACGGGTACGCATCTCCCAACGCATTACGTTACACCACTGGTTGCAGAGGATAGGGAGATCACGCCATGAATGGATCCAGTTCTTATAGGTGTTCCAGATGATGGTCTCAGAAGTAGGACGGATGATGAGCTCCTCATCGAGCTTTGCGTTAGGATCAACCTCAACCTCTTTGCCATCCTCTGTAGAACGGAGGCGGTAGTGGGTAACTACGGCACACTCCTTGGCGAAACCTGCCACGTGCTCAGCCTCACGAGAGAAGAAACTCTTCGGGATGAGGAGAGGGAAGTATGCGTTCTGTACACCTGTCTGCTTAAACATCTTGTCGAGCTGTTGCTGCATCTTCTCCCAGATAGCGTAACCGTATGGTTTGATAATCATACAACCACGAACTGGTGACAACTCAGCGAGATCAGCCTTTACTACCAAATCATTGTACCACTGACTGTAGTTGTCAGCGCGCTTGGTTAAATTCTTGAGTTCTTTAGCCATATTGCTTTATTCTATTTATTTTGTTTTTTATTTCTTCTATATATATATTAAGGTATAAGCTTGAGCCTTCATCTTCTGCTGACGGCAGTTCATCTGTCTGCAGGTGTCTGAAATCCGACTTTTAGGGATTTTCCACCCCCAAATAGGTGATTTCCTAGCTCTATTTCGACAAATACCCTTAAATTTGCATGCAAAAATACAAAAAAATATTAGAAAACTCTCCATTATGGAGAAAAAAGAGTTATCTTTGCAATTAAATAACATAAATATAGGAGATTTTAAAATGAAAAAGACTAATTTTGCAGTTGCAGGCCTCTCTTTGTGCTTGCTTTTTTCAAGTTGTGGAACCAATCAGAAGACAGGTACAGCTGTAGGTGCCGGTTCTGGTGCAGCTCTGGGTGCTCTCGTAGGTGGATTGCTTAACAATAGCCATCGTGGTACCGGTGCTCTCGTAGGTGCTGCTATCGGTGCAGCTGTTGGTGGCGGTGCTGGTAACCTCATAGGAAAGCACATGGATAAGGTAAAGGCTGAGGCTGAACAGGTGAAGAATGCACAGGTTGAGACTGTAACAGATGCCAATGGCTTGTCTGCCGTTAAGGTAACATTTGCTTCTGGTATCCTCTTCCCAACTAATGGTTCTACTCTCAGCAGTAGCGCAAAGACTGATTTGGCTCAGTTTGCCGGTGTATTGAAGAACAATACCGACTGCGAGGTTTCTATCCAGGGTTATACCGATGCTACAGGTAATGATGGTATCAACTTGCCATTGAGCCAGAAGCGTGCTGAGGCAGTTTACAACTATCTCGCTTCTTGCGGTGTTACAAGCCGTCAGGTAAAGAATGTTCAGGGTTTGGGTTCTGCTAACCCTGTTGTTAATACTACTGCTGCTTGTGCCCAGAACCGTCGTGTAGAGGTTTACATGTATGCTAGCCAGGCTATGGTTAACGCAGCCAACAACGGTACATTGAAGTAATAACTTTCATGCTCCCGGAAGGGAAAAACTAAATAGATGATTTTGAAGAAAATCAAGAATATAGTAAAATGGGTGGTGGTGCTGTTTTTCAGTACCACCATTCTTGCTGTAGTGGCATATAGGTTCATTCCTGTGTATGTCACTCCTCTGATGTTTATCCGATGCTTCCAGCAAGTAGCTGATGGAGAGAGTATTACCCTGCATCATCATTGGATTTCGATGGATAAGATCTCGCCTCATATGCCAGTGGCGGTAATGGCGAGCGAAGATGCGAGATTCCTGAAGCATCACGGTTTCGACTTCAATGCCATCGAGAGTGCGGCGAAGAATAATGCACGTGGCGGAAAGGTGCATGGAGCCAGTACCATCAGTCAGCAGACTGCTAAGAATGTCTTCCTGTGGCCTGGCCGTTCATGGACCCGCAAGGGATTTGAAGTCTACTTTACCTTCCTCATCGAAATGATGTGGAGCAAGCAGCGCATCATGGAGGTTTATCTCAACAGCATTGAGATGGGACCGGGTATCTATGGTGTGGATGCGGTTGCAGAATATCATTTCGACAAGAAAGCGAAAGATCTGTTTCGTGGCGAGTGTGCGCTGATAGCAGCTACACTTCCTAATCCGCGCAAATTCAGTTCGCTGCATCCTAGCGCTTATATGAAGAAGCGCCAGCGGCAGATAGAACATCAGATGAGATTTATCCCTACCTTCCCTCGTGAGGGTGAAGATTTCGACCCGGGCACAGCTGTGGGAGGATATAGGGGAAAGTGAAGAATGAAGAGTGAAGAATGAAGAGTGAAAAATCTGGTAAATATTGATTAATGGATTTACTGAACGACTTGAACGAAGCGCAGCGTGCTGCGGTAGAATATATTGACGGACCTTCGCTGGTGATAGCCGGTGCAGGTTCGGGTAAAACGCGTGTGCTTACTTATAAGATAGCTTATCTCCTGAGCCAGGGCATGAAACCCTGGAGCATCATGGCGCTCACCTTTACCAACAAGGCGGCAAGAGAGATGAAGGAACGTATCGGAAAACTGGTGGGAAATGACCTCGCCCAGCATCTCTATATGGGTACCTTCCACAGCATCTTCTCCCGAATCCTGAGAGCGGAGGCTGAGCATATCGGCTTCAACAACAACTTTACCATTTATGACGAAAGTGACTCGCGCTCGCTGATCAAGGCGATAGTGAAGGAGATGGGGCTGGATGATAAGAAGTATAAGCCTGCTGCCGTTCATGCCAAGATTTCGATGGCGAAGAACAACCTGATGAGTGCTGCGGCTTATGACAGCGATGCGGCTATCTTCGAGCAGAACAAGCGTGCGCAGATGCCTGAGGTTGGTAAGATTTTCGTGGCTTACGTGCAGCGCTGCAAGCAGGCCAATGCCATGGATTTCGATGATTTGCTGACACTTACCTATCAGCTCTTCAGGGAACATGAGGATATTCGCCACAAATATGCCGCCCGCTTCGATTATGTCCTGGTGGATGAGTATCAGGATACCAATCACGTTCAGATGTCTATCGTCATGCAACTCTGTCAGGAGAAGCAGCGTGTTTGTGCCGTGGGTGATGACTCGCAGAGTATCTATAGTTTCCGTGGTGCCAATATCGATAATATTCTCAACTATCAGCGCCAGTTTCAGGGCACGCGTCTCTTCAAACTGGAACAGAACTACCGCTCTACCCAGACCATCGTTGAGGCGGCTAACAGTCTGATCAAGCATAACCGCAACCAGATTCCTAAGGATGTGTTCAGCGAGAATGCGAAGGGTGAGAAGATTCAGTATAAGCCTGCTTACAGCGACAAGGAAGAGGCGGCGATTGTGGCGAAGGACGTGAAGCGTATCCGGCGCGAGGATGGCTGCCAGTATAGTGATTTTGCCATTCTCTATCGTACCAATGCCCAGAGTCGTAGCTTCGAGGAGGAGTTCAGAAAGCAGGGTATTCCTTATCGCATTTATGGCGGACTGAGTTTCTACCAGCGCAAGGAAATTAAGGATATTATTGCATATTTCCGTCTGGTGGCGAATCCGGATGATGAAGAGGCTATCAAGCGTATCATCAACTATCCGGCTCGTGGAATCGGTGCTGCTACGGTGCTGAAGATTGCTGACTGTGCCCATCAGAACCAGGTGAGTTTCTGGGAGGTAATCGGTGCCCCTGAGCGGTATGGACTGGCGGTTACCAAGGGTACGATGAACAAGCTGGAAACTTTCAGATTGCTAATTTCTTCGTTTATCGAACGGGCTCAAACTACGGATGTCTATGAATTGGGTGATGCCATTATCAAGGAGAGTGGCATCAGTCAGGATATCATGTCGGGCAAGGATGCCGATGATCTGGCACGTCAGGAGAACCTGGAGGAATTCTTGAGCGGTATGTCGGCTTTTGTGGAGGAACGCCGTGAAGAGGGTAGGTTTGATGAACTCTTCCTGCAGGATTATCTGCAGGATGTGGCTCTGCTTACCGATGCTGACAGCGATGGTGATAAGGATGAACCTCGTGTTTCTCTGATGACGGTTCATGCTGCCAAGGGTCTGGAGTTTCCTACGGTATTCGTGGTTGGTTTGGAAGAGAATATCTTCCCAAGTCCGCTTTCTGCTGCTTCGCTCAGAGAACTGGAGGAGGAACGGAGATTGCTTTACGTTGCCATTACTCGAGCAGAGAAACATTGTATCCTGACGAACGCCAAGAACCGCTGGCGATATGGCAAGATGGAGTTTGATAATCCGAGTCGGTTTATCGATGAGATTGACGGCAAGTTGATTGATAGCCAGGATGAGGCTGGTGGAAGCTTGTTTGGCTCCAGAGCTGATTCGATGTCTGACCAGCCGGAGTGGGCGAGAGCGCAACGTTCTCGCAGACCGTGGGAGGATGCTGAGCAGCCTAGATACAGTAGCAGGTATCAGAATTCCAAACCGGTAGCATCGCAGTTTGTAGCAGATCCTAAGCCTTCTCTCTTTGATGATGAACCGGAGACTTCACATACTTCCGGACGCTCGTCTGTTTCCGGACGCTCATCTCTCTCTGAAGGTAATTTCAAGTCTGTTAGAGCGCTGAATGCAGCTAAACGTTACATGGAGACGCATTCTTCTCATCCTGCTTCTCGCAGTACAGAATCTTCTGCAGCATCAGTTTCTTCTTCTGCAGCTTCATCTGCTGGCAGTTCTTCTTGTGGTTTGCAGGAGGGAATGAAGATTGAACATCAGCGTTTTGGACGGGGAACGGTGTTGAAGATTGAAGGTACTGGTGAGAATACGAAGGCTACGGTTGAGTTCGTTCATTCTGGCACCAAACAGCTTCTGCTGAAATATGCCAAGTTTACGGTAGTAGATTAAGTTCTGTAGTCTGATGTTTATATTTAAAGGTTTATCTTGTTTTGAAGTTCTCTCTTACAGGTAGAATCTTATAATATTGATAAAGAGTTATAAAAATAGATTGGGCAAGGTCATCTCTGGTCTTGCCCTTTTTGTTTCTATATACTATAAATTGAAAAAGCGTCCCCGCAGTAGCCTCACGGTTACTACGGGGACTTATATTACTAACATCTAACTTTAGCATTTTTGTTTAAACTTAAAAACGAATTCTTTATGAGAGTAATTTCTCCATTATCTATAAACATAAACCAAGTATCTCATATATTGCAAGTAACTTGTATCCTGCAAATATCTTGTATCCTTAAATGCAAGTTCTTAGAAAAGTTAAACCCATAAATCAGTATCTCTACTAATATCTTGATTATTTTTATTTTATTGCTTTTTGTCTGTTTAATATTTAATACTTTTAATTTACAATGCAAAGATATAAAAAAAATGGGTAAACTCCAAATTAATTTTGTTTTATTTTGTGTTAAATGGCTTTTATCGTACTTATGCGGCGTTTTTTAAGGATTAACTGGCAAAGTTAAAAGGGTGTATCATAAACATTCAAATGCTTTATGATACACCCTCTTTCTCAGGATTCTGAATATTTTTCGTGTTTATAACGCTTCGTCTTCAGGACGTGGCATCTGTGTCTGGGGCTTCTGTTTCTTGCCTGACTTCATGAATAGTTTCTTCTTCTTGAGCCATGCAGCCTTGCGTATTTCGTATTCTTCGCGATGACGCTCCAAAAAATTATCTGCCATGTTTCGTTTCCTTTTTTACTTTGCGTTATGAATGCTTATTCTTTTTCTTTAAACTTACTGTAAATCACCTTTATCTGTATAGGACTTGTCTCCTTGCCGTTGCTGTCGGTGGTTATTACACCTCTTTTCAGTCGGGTAGAAGCGAGTGACATATCGTGATTAATCTTGGAGATGACGGTAGTATGTCCCTGTGCGGTTGTGATGATGTTTACAGGAACCAGTACTACTTTATTCCAGTTTTCTCCCTTGCCCTTGTTCTTATACATGGCAGAAACCAGGTTGGCGATATTCTGGAATGTATAGGCATTCTTATAAGTACCTGTACTGCTGTAGCTTGTGGTATAAGAAGTACGGCTATCTGCCAACTTGCTCTTTTCGAAGAACGACTGCAAACTGTCTTTCTGAACCATCAGGATGGTGCTTGGTGTAGCAAAGTTGTATGGGTTGTCTTCGTTTTCATTGTTGAGTCGTGGAAAAGAGATGGATGCTGTGTTGAGCGTATCCTTCTCATGACCTTTCATGATGTCTTCGATAGGGAGGGTAACCTCGGTGAAGATACCTGCTGGCGACTTGAGGTAAGTACAGTTCTGCTGACTTGCCAAGGAGTCCAAGTTCGTGGTATCGTTCTCAATCTTGTTGAGCTGCAATACCTCTTCTGTACCATCGAAACGGTTGTATCCGATGCCTACAGCTATACTGTCTGTAACGCCGTCCTTTGCCTTGATGGTCTTGTGGCGGGTCCAGTAGAAGATAAGCTCTGTATTCCAGATCTTAGCCATGTTACCCGTACCGCCTACATTCTTGATGAAGAAGCCAGGGCAGACGTTGTGCAGGAACTTGTAGTTGGTCTTGAAGTACTCAGGATGTTCTGCGTATGTTTGCATGATGTAAGAACCATAGTTCTTGTATGTCTTACCATCTTTCTCATACTTCTTATTCAAGTAAATCTTGAAGTTCTTGACATCTGATGTATTGCTCAAGTTGTAATTACTGCTCCAATGCTGGTTGTTTTCGCTTACCCAGCCTTCCTTGAAGGCATCATAATCAGAGTAATACTCCTTATCTTCTGCCATCGGCTTTGTCATCTCATAGGCTGTCACCTTCATTGGGGCGATAGTATCGCCGTAGCTGGCATTGTATGAAACCAGGAGGTAGCATGAGTCTGCTTCGATAGAACCTTTGTTTGCCTGCTTGATGTAATCGAGTGTATCTATAGAGAAAGTAGGCAATACGCTCAACTGGGTCATGTAGTCACCCTTTACATAGTTGCCGGTTTCCGGGTCTTTCATCTTACCGATGAGACCGCTGTTGTTGCGGCTCAATACGGCACCTGAAACCATAGACTTTGTAGCTACAGGAAATACTGCGCTAGTGATGTTGATGTTGTCAATATCGTTAGTGATGCTACCACCGATTCCCTCGGTGGTGTCATCACATGCAGCGAAAGTAAGCGCTGCTATTACTAATACTGTTAAGAGTCTTAAAATTTTCATTATCCTTGTATGTATGTGTCTCTGTTGTCGGAATTTTATTCTGCGTCAGGACAAACCTTGTTGATGAAGTCTGCGTATGGCTCCTGGATATCTTCTCCCGGATAAGCCAGTACAGGCTTGTTCTTCTCCTTCGCATAATCAAAGAGAATCTGGTTAGCTTCTTCTTCACCTTCTACCACACCGTCGCTATAGTCGATGGCAAGTTTGCCGAGCTCAATGAAGTTGAAGTCGTCCTGATAGCTGTCGAGCAGTTCTGACTTGGCATCGCGGAAGGCAACGCAACGTTTGAAGTTGGTACCCAGTTCACCCTTGAGTTCGTTGGTATAGAGAGCGGTAATCACCTTTGATTCTGCAAATGAAGGCTCTTCGCTGTAGGCTGTCTTTACATAGAATGGTACTACTGCGCTAGCCCAACCCTGGCAGACGATTACATCAGGCTGCCAACGGAGCTTCTTTACGGTTTCCAATACGCCACGTGCAAAGAAGATAGCTCTTTCTCCGTTGTCGGCATATTCCTTTCCGTTTTCATCGGTGCCCATCTGGCGGCTCTTGAAATAGTCGTCATTATCGATGAAATAAATCTGCTGTCGTGTTGTTGGTATAGATGCAACCTTGATGATCAGCGGATGGTCTGTATCATCTATAATAAGGTTCATACCAGACAGGCGAATGACCTCGTGCAATTGTCCGCGACGCTCGTTGATGGTGCCCCACTTAGGCATGAAGGTGCGGATCTCAAAACCTGCTTCCTGCATCTTCTGAGGCAGTTCGCGTCCCATGATTGACATGTGAGACTCGGCTACGTATGGGTCGATCTCCTGATTGATAAATAATACTTTTTTTGCCATAAAAATTAATTTTATTCTTACGAATTACGTGCAAAGGTACAAAAAAAACTTCAAATAGGGGCATTTTTTTCTCCGAAATTCATTATTTTCGGCATTAATTCGCATATTTTTAGGTTTTTTCTTTCTCATTTGAGAAAAAAGTTGTTATTTTGCACCCGAAAACAGATTATGACGATGAAAGTATTCAATAAGATTGTTGACCTCCAGAACGAACTCTTCATGTGTCGTAAGGAGGAAAAGGAAATCGGCCTTGTGCCAACTATGGGTGCGCTGCATGAGGGTCACGCCTCTCTTGTTAAGCGCAGTGTGAAGGAAAATGGCGTGACTGTGGTTTCTGTGTTCCTGAATCCTACACAGTTTAATGATCAGGGTGACTTGGATCGCTATCCTCGTACCCTCGATGCTGACTGCAAGCTCTTGGAGGCTTGTGGTGCTGACTATGTGTTTGCACCATCGGTGAAGGAGATGTATCCTACACCAGATACACGCCACTTTGAGTTTCCACCTGTTTCTACCGTGATGGAGGGTGCCAAGCGCCCGGGTCATTTCAATGGTGTATGTCAGGTAGTGAGCCGTCTTTTCTATATCGTTCGACCAACTCGTGCTTATTTCGGTGAGAAGGATTGGCAGCAGATTGCTGTCATCAAGCAGCTCGTGAAGTACATCAACAGCGATGTGCAGATTGTGGAGTGCCCTATTGTCCGTGATGAGGACGGTTTGGCTAAGAGCAGCCGTAATACTTTGCTGGCTCCTGATGAGCGTGCCATTGCGCCAAACATCTATAAGGCCCTGAAGGAGAGTGTGGAGTATGCCAAGACTCATACTGTACAGGAAACTCATGATAAGGTGGTTGCCGACATCAATGCTGTAGAGGGTCTGGAGGTAGAGTATTTCCAGATTGTGGATGGCGACAGCCTGCAGGATGTTTCTTCATGGGAGGATAGTGCCTATGTGGTAGGGTGCATCACCGTTTATTGCGGTAAGACTCCTATCCGTCTCATCGACCATATCAAGTATAAGGGATAATTCCTCGATAGATATTCTTTATTAAGTTTAATCCGTAACAGATCAAGTAATAACAGAACAATGCAGATAGAAGTATTGAAGAGTAAGCTCCATTGTGTGACCGTAACTGAGGCTAACCTGAATTATATGGGTAGCATCACCATCGATGAGGACTTGATGGACGCTGCTAATCTGATAGCAGGCGAGAAGGTTCAGATTGTAGACAACAACAATGGTGAGCGCTTGGAGACCTATATTATCAAGGGTGAGCGTGGCAGCGGTTGTATCTGCCTGAACGGTGCTGCAGCCCGCAAGGTGCAGGTGGGCGATACCGTTATCATCATCGCTTATGCCCTGATGGACTTTGAGGAGGCTAAGACCTTCCAACCAACCGTAGTTTTCCCAAAAGAGGGAAACAGGGTTTAATATTCAATGGAAACAAAAGAAAGGGTGTGTCATGGACTTATGGCACACCCTTTCTTTTGTTATGGTGAGGACGAATCACATCGCTCTTGTTCACCACGTTGTCGCCATCCTTGGCGCTGATAGGGATAAATAAGGTGTAATTACTATATAATTTAAGGTGTAATTGCGATGGGTTAAGGATAGATCTCGATATGGCTGCTGCCGGAGTTGCCGTTCTTGATAATCCTTATCTGGGTGGTGATGCGCTCGCTCATCGTGTCGGTATGACTGATGACGCCCACCTTCTTGCCTTGCGAACTTTGCAGCATGGCGAGGGAGTCGATGACCGTGGCTAAGGTATCGGGGTCGAGGGTTCCGAAGCCTTCGTCGATGAACAGGTTCTCGAAGGAGATGTTGCGGGAGGATAACGCCGACAGGCCCAAGGCGAGACCCAGACTCACGATGAAGGTTTCGCCACCTGATAGGGAGGTGGTGTCTCGGATATCGTCGGCACGGTCGTGGTCGATGACTCGGATGCCCAGCGAATGCTTTACCTGCTGCAGTTCGTAACGGCTGTTGAACTTTCTGATTTCCTGGTTGGCGTGCGCTATCAGGAAACTGAGCGTATAGCATTGGGCTATCTTGCGCAGCGTCTTTCCGTCTGCTCCGATGGCATCCGTAATGGCTGTCCAGTCATCCTTTTCCTGTGTTACGAGATTCAGAGCCTCAGCCTTGTCGCCCAACTGCTTCACGGCTTCCTGATGGTTCTGCATCCTGGCGTTGGCAGCAATCAGTTCGTTGCGCTGGCTTCTTTCCTGATACTCCTGCTGAATGGCTAGGAGAGCATCACGGGTTTGGGCAGGCTGATGTTCCAAATGCTGCTGATGTGCCTTTTCTGCGCTCTGGTAAAGGGCGGTAGTTGAAGCCACGGCTTTCTCCTTTTCGTCCTTTTCCCGTCGGATGGCGTTCCAGTCTTCGGCAGAGTGAAGCATCTCCCGGATGGTATTTCGGTCGATGAATCTTGATTCGAAGCTTCTTTCCTCGATGCCTTCCTCCTCGGAGTCTTTTCCTTCGATGCTCTTTTCTTCAAGCTGCTTGTTATATTCCTCAATCCAAAAGTCGAGTTCCTTTTCCTTCGTTTGCAGATTCTCTTTCATCGTTTTGTTCTGAGACAGCATGGTTTGATGCGAACCTTTACTGTTGGCGAGTTCAGCCTTCAGTTTGTTGATATTCTCGTTCTGGTTATCTGCTGCTTTCGTAGCCTCATCCTTTGCTGCTGTCAGTCTTTGTTCAGCCGCGTTTGGTTCTTCTCCATTCAGAATCTGCTTATATTTCTCCTGCCATTCCTCCATTTCCTTCTTGGCGCTATTCCATGTCTGAAGGGCTTTCTCGTAAGCCTCCTTCTTACTCTTTTGCTGCGAGGTAAGGTTGATGGTAAGTGCTTTCTGCTCAGCCAGTTTTGTGGTGCAGGTTGAAGTATTTTCCTGGACTTTATTCAGCATTGTTGAAGCCTTGCTTTCATACGCAGCTTCATCCTTTACAGCCTTATCCTTGAGTTGGGTCAGCCGTTCTATCTCTTTCTGAATCTTGTTAAAGAGGCTCAGTTTGCTGCTCGCATCTTTCGCCTTGTTTTCATAGATAGGCAAGAGCGATTTCAGTTCTGCCTCTGCCTTCGGAATCTTTGGATACTGGGCGATGAGCGCCTTCCAATCCTCTTCGTAAGTTGCTATTTCTTCCGAGAGCTTTTCCTGTTGTTTCTGGAGCGTCTGTACTTCGCCGTCGTTCTGTTTTCTCTCGCCGGAAAGATCCTTCTCCTCTTTCTGCTGCAGTTTCAGCAGATCCTCCTTGGCTTTCAGAAGTTGAGAGAGTTCTGTAGTGGCTTCCTCAAACTGTTTGTTGTCGGTATGATAAGGATGGGTCGTGCTGCCGCAGAGCGGACAAGGTTTGCCTTCGGTCAGGTTGGCACGATGAATCTCCCATTTCTCACTCACCATGAGGGTATAGGCATTTCTCAGCGTCAGGGTCTCTTGTGTCAGCGCCTCGATGGTCAACTTGCCCAGGGCTGCATCTATCTCCGCGTTTCTCTTTCCCAAGACCTGGATTCGCTCCTCATTCTTCTGCTTTTCTGTTGTGGCAGCATCGAGATGAGCCACAACCTTGATGGCTTGCTGGACATCCTGTAGTTTCCTGTCGGCTACAGTCTTGCTGTTCTGCAGTTCCTCTATGTTCTGTCCGGCAGTCTTGTTTCTTTCCGTCTCCCAAGCCTGTTCTGCGGCTTGCGTCGCTTCGTGCAGAACCTGTTTCTGCTTGGCAATCTCTTCCTTTGTCGTTTTGAGGGCAAGGTTTGCTTTCTCCGTTTCTGCTTCCCATTTTTGGATGTTTCGGGTGTTTTCCTCCACGTCTTTCTGGGCAGTTAGATTCTCTTTCTGCGCCAACTCCAAAGCCTCTTTCTTTTCTTTCAGATTCGGCATAGCCGCTTCCATTTTGGTTTTCAGTGCCCTTGCTTCAGCGATGACCGGCAGCGCCTTTTCCAGCTGTTCCTGTGCCTTGCCGACTGCTTCCTTCAGACTGGCGAGAATTTTCTCGCTTTCGCTGATGGCAGACTCTTGACTTTTGATGTTTCCTTCCGCTTTCAGGATGTTTTCTTCCTGCTCGTGGATGCTTTGCGTCTGTCGCTCTACTTCCTGCAGCTGGTTGACGGCAGGCTGTACTTCATCGTGCAACTGCAGACGGAGAATCTGGGCTTGCATCGCTTTGATGGCATCTGCTGCTTGCTCCATATCAGTCTGGTAGATAGCGATTTGCTTGGTTTGCTTATCGTTTTCCTCAAACCATTGCAGGTCTTTCGAAATGGCTTGCAACTGGCTGTCGAGTTCCTTCTCAGCTTTTTCCAACCGGGCGATTTCCTCCTTCAGATGGGCAAGTTCTTCATCGTTCAGCAGGTTCTGTTTTACGGCTTCCACCGATGCAGCCATCTGGTTGTAGGTATCCGTCGCCTGGTCTTTCGCCTTCTTGATTTCAGTAGCGATGTTCGTATAAGTTTCCTCGCATCCGATGAGTTTTTCCAGGAGTTCGTACCGCTCGTTTTCCTTTGCCGTCAGGAAGTTGGCAAACGAGCCTTGGGCGATGAGCACGGTACGGAGAAACTGGTCGTAGTCGAGTCCGATGATGTTCGGCAGCTCGTTCCAGTCGGCAGTTTCCTCCGTTATCTCTTCTCCGTTTCTCGTGATTTTATAGAGCGCAGTCTTGGCGTTCTCGTAGCGCACTCTCTGGAATCTGACGTGCCATTCTGCGCGGTAGATGCTGCCGTTGTTGGCAAGGAAGGTGAGTTTGCTGTAGCCCTCTTTCTTGCCACGTGTCAGGATGTTTCGGCTGTCGGTAGGTGCCAGACGGTTACTTTCGCTGGCATCGGCAGCTCCGAAAATCTCGATGTTCTGGTTCTTGTCGCCTTTCTTCCTGGGGTAGCGAGGGGCGCGGTTGTAGAGGGCAAGGCAGATAGCATCGAGTAGGGTAGACTTGCCACTTCCCGTCGGACCTACGATGCTGAAGATGGTACTCTCGCCTAAGGCACCTTCTTCAAAGTTGATGACCTCGCCTCCCTGTTTGTCAAGCGAAGCGAGGTTGAGTATTTCGAGTTGTAGGAATTTCATAATGATGATGTCGTTAATAAATCGGATAACATTTTCTCCTGTCTTTCGTTCATCGGAGCGTTGTGTCTGATGGCGAAGGCTTCTTTCAGCGTGTCGAGCGGAGGACGGTTGATGATGTCTTCTATGCTGGTGATGTGCTGGGAACCCTGGATGGTGGAGAGGTCCAGTTGCGGGATGATGCGCTGGATTTTGCAGAGCACGGCATCCTTTTCGTTGACGAGTTTCTCCAGTTCCTTGATGTCATCGCTGGTCAGTTTCTCCTGTTTCACCTTCAGCATCACGTAGTCGAAATGGTCGCTCAGTTCGCCGTCGGTTCTCTCCGAGAGTTCAGAATTGATGACCTTCTGCCATTTCTTGAAGGTCAGTTCTTCCTCATTTTCGGGCAGGATGCGGAGGGCGTGCTGAGGCTTGTATTCCAGGAAATCTACTTTCCATTCCTTGCTCTTGCCGGTTTCCTTTCCTTCCTCCTCTTCTCCGTGTTTTATGGTGATGAGGTCGATGCCGTGGGTGTAGTCTTTCTCGGCAAACGACATCGGGAGGATACTTCCCGTATATCTTGCCCAGTCGGTATTCCAGATATGTTGCCGTTTGTGGATGTGTCCGCAAGTCATATAGTCGGGATGTTCGTTCCATCCTTCCAGGTCCACTTCCTCCTGTCCGCCGATGATGATTTTCTCGCTCGCATCCTTTTTGGCGATGTCCGAACCCTTGGCGTACATGTGTGCCATCATGATGCACTTCCTGCCCGGGTATTTCTTTCGAGCCTCAGCCGTCAGTTCTCTCAGAAAGTCGTTGACTCCCTGCGAGTAGCTGGCGTTCTGCACCACATCGCTTCTAAGGAAAGGTACGGCGAGGATGATAACTTCTTCTCCTGCCTCGTTGGTTACGGGGATGATGAGGTCATCGAAGGAATAGATCCAATGTCCGCCGGTTTTATCATCGTCCTCGCTTTCTCCCTGTTTCCAGATTTTCCTTACGTTTCCTCTTATTTCCACGTGGTATCGGGTGAGCAGCGGACGGGGAGCTTCCAGTCGGCTGGCGGAATCGTGGTTGCCGGCGGTAATGATGACCTGCATGTTCGGGCACAGTTGGGTAGCATCGGCAAGAAACTCGTAATAAACGGTCTGTGCCGCTGCCGATGGATTTCCGTTATCAAAGATGTCTCCTGCTATGAGGAGAGCATCGGGTTTTTGTCCAGCTATCTGCTCCAGGAGCCATTTCAGGAAATGCTTGTGTTCCGGCAGACGGTCGTTGCCGTGAAACAGGTTGCCCAGATGCCAGTCGCTGGTTGCTAATATCTTCATACTCATAAGAATGTCTAATCTTAGTCTTTTTCTTTGTCTTTGGTTTGCAATCCTTTGACCTTTTGCTTGCAATCTGACTACAAAGTTAACACAATTATTTGGGATACGCAAAGAAATAAGCTCAAAAAACGAAGAATTATGGCCGGAAAAGTAAAGATATTCAGGAAAAGTCTTGTTTTATATCTGATAAAGTTGTATCTTTGCAAGGTAGAAATCTTCGTTCACCGACGTTGAACCGACATTCATCGACGTTGAACCGCCGTTCATCGACGCTGAACGGACATTCGGCGTCGGTGAACGGAGATTTCTCCTAGGATTAAATACTTTTCTTCCTAGGTTTGTGGTCTTTTCTTCTTAGGTATGATCATAAATACTGTAGGATGCAAAGGCTGCTGCAATAAGGAGTGATAACCATCTTAATAAGAAAGGAAACTGATATGGCTAAGTACAAGTTGCAAGAGTTGAATGATTTGCGTGATGAAGGCAAGCGCAGAGTTTATCCCAAGATGGTGACCAACCGGACACTATCCCGAAAAGAGTTCGTCAAGATGATGCAGAACTACCATCGCGGTATTTCGGAAAGTACCACGGAGGCTGTATTGACCGATGTGGTTGATATGCTGACAGACATGCTCTCCATGGGGTACAACGTGAATCTGGAAGGTTTCGGCACCTTCTCCCTCTCCCTCGCTTTCGAGGATGAGAAGCCTAGGGAAATTCTGAATCCAGATGATAAGATGACGTATCGCAAGGTGGGAGTGAAGGACATCAACTTCAAGGCGTCTCCTGAGTTTATCAAGGAGGTGAAGCGTGAAACCGACCGTGACCTGGAGCGTGATATGGGTGGTGTAAAGGTTATCCGTAAGCAGCTGTATTCCAGGGAAGAGCGCATCGCCCGTGCCCTGGAGGTGATAGAGAAGAACGGAGTCCTCACCCTAGGCGATTATGCCTCCATCAACAACCTGAGCCGTACTGCTGCCTCTATGGAACTGAAGGAGCTGACAAATGACAAGACTTCGCCGATAGATTCACTAGGTCGCGGCAGCCATAAGGTTTGGGTGAAGAGAAAGGAATAAATGCAAATATCTCTCAGAATATTTGTTAGTTTCAATTCTTTTTCGTATTTTTGCGGTGTAATTTAAATGGTAGTGTTATGACAACAGTAACAAGGGAACATCTTGAAGATGAGGTACTCAAGTCGATTCAGAAGAAAGCGGAGTCGATTATGCCGAAAGATGCCAAGGTTATTCTTTTCGGGTCAAGGGCCAGAAGGGATGCCAAGGCAGATTCCGACTGGGACATCCTTGTGCTTCTGAATAAGGATAAGATAGACGAGCAGGATCATGATAATTATACCTATCCTCTTTGGGAATTGGGTTGGCAAATTAATCAGATGATTCATCCGATAGTGTATTCGATGAAGGATTGGAACAGCAAAAAAGGCAGTCCTTTTTATAATAACGTGGAAGAGGAAGGGGTGATGCTATGCTAGAGAGTCAACAACGTAGAGATCTTGTACGCTACAGGATAGAAAAAGCTTATAAGAGTTTTGAAGAGGCTAAAGGTGTGGCAAAATTGAAGTTTTGGAATTTGACGGGAAATCGTTTGTATTATACTGTATTCCATATGGCTTCTGCATTGTTACTTGACAAGGGCTTTACTGCAAAGACTCATGCCGGTGTAATACATTTAGTTGGAGAGAAATTTATTGCAACAGGTTTGTTGGATCGAACTTATGGAAAGTTGTTCTCTCGTCTTTATGAGCTTCGGCAGTCTGGTGATTATGATGATACCTTTGATGCTACAGAAGAAGAGGTCTTGCCGTATTTTGAGAAAGTAGAGAATTTTATCAAAGATATGGAAGCGTTGATTACTCATAAGTAAAACATGGGTAAATATTTAAAATGATAGTGTTATGACGACAGATAGTCGATATTTTGCGCAAAAAGCGATTGATGCCGCAGATGCATTGTGGGATGAGGGCTTGATAGATGAAGAAACTATTGAGCAATGGAAGCATGAGCATATGAGAACGCCTTATTCAGAAAAAATGCAACGATAGTATTAAAATAGATGTTTAATTTAAAGTCCAAATAATTATGGAGCAGATTACTATAGATTTTAAGAACGCTTTTGATTGTTCCAAGAAGGAAAAGTCGAAGGTTTGTCGCTCTGGCTATGTACGTTTGGTTCGTTTTATGGATGATAAGAAGCATACTAGACCACAAGTGTATGAGGGCGATTTGTTGGAGGTTTTGAATGGCAGCATATAATTTTGAAAGCAAGGGATTGGTAGATGCCATTCTGACGCCAATAGCAGTCTGTGAGGCTGTAGAAATGAATGAGAGTATTGTGGTGCCCAAGATATTTCGCTCTTCTAATTGCATGTGGGATACAGGGGCGACTAATACGCTTATATCTCAAAAGATAGTTGATGATTGGGGCTAAAGCCTTATGGTGTATGCTTGGTCTCAGATAATACAACAACAGAGAAACGTGAAACGTTTTTGGTTCATTTAGGCTTACCGACAGGAACAACAGCGTTAAACGTAGAAGCGATGTTAACGTTGAGCGAAGATTATGATGTTGTAATAGGAATGGACATTATTAGTTTATGTGATTTCTGCTTTACAAACAAAGATAACGCAAGTTGTTTCTCGTTACGCCATCCTTCGAACGAGAAAATTATTTTAAAATGATAAATATCTTTGGGATTTGCAAGAAAATTGAAAAGTTTCTTGCAAATCCCAATTCTTTTTCGTACTTTTGCAGTTGTCTTGCTGTGGATGGCTGGCGATGAGTCGCCGGCTAGGTAAAAATCCATGGCTTGGCCTATCATAATTAAGAAAGACGTGTACTACGTTTTCTTCTGACCTATTGAAACCTAGGAAATTTCAAAAGAGGCATTCAGATGAAGACAGCGGTAGGCGCCTTCGCTTTATGTGTGTATGTACACAGGCATAGGTGTGCCCTTTCCATTCGTTTGGATAGGGTACATCCTGTGCTATTATATATGCAAGTTTGGCGTAGGTTTCTGTTGCTTCTTGCTCTTGTTGCCAAAGGTTTTCCTAGGACCTCAATAGGCAAGGGTAATGCGAGTGATAGATTCCCTACGCCATTTCTGTTTTGGTAGCAACTATACAAACTAACAAGAATGTTTCTGCTTAGGGGAATGGCGGAAGTGCTAATACCCCTAGGAGATACAACAGATGAGCACTAAGTTTTTCAATAATACTCCAGATAATTCCTTGTTCGAGAAGTTCAAGGGAATAGCCCACAACATGCTTGATTTTCATACCTTTCAGGCAGTAGTAGGATATTTCCGAAGTTCGGGCTATTTCAAACTTCGTGAGGAATTTGAACAGGTCAAAAAGATACAGATATTGGTAGGTATCAATATCGACAACCTATTCCGTAAGCAATCCAAACTCTTTTTCGGACAGATTGATGAACAAGCCGTCATCGATGCCTATTCTCACGATTTCGTTGAGGAGGTGAAGAATGCAGGCTATGATGAGCAGACGGAGAGAGGTATCCTCCAGTTTTGCCAGGATATCATCGACAAAAAACTGGAGATGCGTATCCATCGCAGCAAAAACCTCCATGCCAAATTCTATCTTCTTCTCCCGGAAAACCATAATCCAAACTCTGATGGCTGGGTTATCATGGGGTCCTCTAATCTATCCGATTCCGGTATGGGAACCATGCCCAGCAACCGATATGAGTTGAACGTGGCGATGAAAGATTATGATGATGTGGAATATTGCAAGCAGGAATTTGAGCAGCTTTGGGAGCAGGCCGTTCCTCTGAATCTGCAAGACATCGAGCAGATGAAGGCGAAGACTCATCTTGCCCAGTTGCCTACACCATACGAACTCTATATGAAGGTGCTGATAGATACTTTCGGTTCGCAGGTGGAGGATGACTTTACGATGGAAATGCCTGAGGGAGTGAAGGATATCCGCTATCAGCACGATGCCGTGATTCAGGGTTATCAGATGCTGATGCAGCACAATGGCTTCTTCCTTGCCGATGTGGTGGGTTTGGGTAAAACCATTGTTGCCACGATGATTGCCAAGCGATTTGTTGAAGCAAATGGAAGATACACCAATATCCTGGTGGTTTATCCGCCAGCCTTGGAAAAGAACTGGACTGATACTTTCAAGCTTTTCGATATCAAGCGCTACGCCCAGTTTGTGAGCAATGGTAGTCTGAATAAAATCATAGAGAGCGAAGGCAACTTCCGTGAGAAGGGAGAGTATGACCTGGTGATTGTTGATGAGGCGCATAACTTCCGTGGAGCCACCGCTGGCAGATACGATGATTTGCAGTTAATCTGCAAGACTCCTCGCATAAACGAAGGTTTGGTAAAAGGCCATCACAAGAAGGTGATGCTGCTTTCGGCTACTCCGCTCAATAATCGTCCAACCGATCTTCTGAATCTCTTGCTTCTCTTCCAGAATGCCCGCTATTCCACCATCGAAGGCATCCAGAATCTGCCTGTAACCTTCTCTCCATGGATAGAAGAATATGATAAGCTGATGCGTGAGCGTAAGTTAGACAAGTATAACGAAAGAAATGCAGAATTTGCCAAGCGTACCGATGACCTCTACGAGAAGATAAGAACGCAAGTGATTGATAAGGTGACGGTTAGAAGAACCCGAAACAATATCAAGAATGTGCCTGCCTACAAGAAAGACTTGGATGATCAGCACATCGTATTCCCGGATATTCTGCCTCCTAACGAATTGATGTATGAATTAAATGGCGGTTTGAACGATCTCTTCTATAGTACGATGGCGATTCTTACCGATACGCCTCATCCCGAAGATAATCCCACAGGCAAGGGCTTGCACTATGCCCGCTATCGTGCCGTGGAGTTCTTGCAGGGTGAGGCGCGCAAGAAGTATCCTACTGCCCTTCATATTTCCACCATGCTGACAGGTATCTATCGTGTTCACATGGTCAAGCGATTGGAGAGCAGTTTCTATGCCTTCCGCCGTTCGCTCCACACCTTCCTCCGCATTACCGAGGATATGATTAAGATGTTTGACCAGAATAAGGTGATTATCGCTCCCGATATCAACGTGAAGGATAAGCAAGCCAAGGGATGGGAGTTAGATCGCATCATAGAATATGCCGTAGAAAAAGGCTTGAAAGAGGAAGATACAGTCTTTAAAGACGAGGATTTCAGCGAACGGTTCCTGGAGATGCTGAAAGAAGATGCAGAGAATTTGAAGGAGCTTTGCAGAAAATGGGATGAGGTAAGCGAAGACCCAAAGCTGGAACTGTTTATCGATAAACTGAAACATGAATTCTTTGATAAGGAGATAAATCCTACAGGCAAACTGGTTATCTTCTCGGAGAGCGTAGATACCGTGAATTATCTGACGGAGCAGCTGCAGAATCGTCTGCATCGTCACGACATTCTGGATGTCTGTGCCAGCAATCGTACCAATCGGCAGGATATTCTCCGCAAGTGCTTTGATGCCAACTATGCTGGGCAATCGGATGAATTCAACATCGTGATTACTTCTGATGTGCTTGCCGAAGGTGTCAATCTGCATCGTGCCAACGTCATCATCAACTACGATTCGCCATGGAATGCTACCCGATTGATGCAGCGCATCGGTCGTGTAAACCGTATCGGTTCGGTGGCAGACAAGATATACAACTACATGTTCTATCCGTCGATGCAGGGCAACCAGGAGATTCATCTCTATAGCAACGCCCTCATCAAGTTGCAGGGCTTCCATTCAGCCTTTGGCGAGGATGCGCAGATTTACTCTAGAGAGGAAATTGTGAAGGAGTTCCAGATGTTCAATCCTGATATTCAGGATGCTGTGGATAGAAACCTGAAGTTCCTGGAAGAAGCCCGTGAGCTTTATCGCACCCATCGCAAGCTCTACAATCATATCAAGGCTTTGCCGATGAAGAGCCGAACGGTAAGGGAAATCGGAAAACATTCTCATTCCACCATCGTCTATCTTTCTTCGCCTCAGAAGGTGGAGTATTATTGGGTTAAGGCTGACGGCAAGGCTTTGTCTATCCCATTCTTGGATGCGATGGACATCATGAAGGCTGAGATGGAGGAGAAGCCGGGTGACTTTGCGAAGGTGATGGATTTCCATTACGACCAGGTAAAACTGGCATTGGAATCCTACCAGAAGGTGGTGAGAAAAGTGGTGGATGCCGAAAGCATGGAGAACAGAAAGAAAGATAAATCGACCAATGCCGTGCTGAGCATTCTCCGTACTATGAACCGAGCCTTGAATGCTGTGGATGCGGAGAAGACTGTGGCGCAAATCAAGAAGCTGGAGCAGATAGTGGAACTGGGCGTCTTCATCGGTCTCAATTCAAGCATCAACAGTTTCAATCGCCAGGTAAAGAAGCAGAAACCATCCAGCGAAGAACTCATAGCGCAAATCATAGACAAGATAGACGAACTTTATGATCGCTACAACATTCCGCTGGATACCGATGATGAAAGAAACGAGGAAATCTTGGAACCGCAGATTGTGGTATCTGAGTCATTCATCTAAGTCTCTCTATATAATTACGGTGTAAGAACAGAAAAAATAAAGATAGTTATGGCAACATATAATAAAGAAACATTTAAGCGACTCTTTCAGTCGAAGTTCAATCTTTCAAAGTGGCAAATGTTGCTGCAGGATTACTTTCATGCCGACAAGGTGCGTGTGAGTCCTGAGGTTTTGGACGAGGATGCCGAAGACCGCAAGGGATATTTCCTGGGCAGCATGACAACGCAAGATAATTATGAGTTAGGATTCTTCTATTATGAAATGGAGGATGGTTCGGTGCTGCGCCGAAAGGTGGGGCTTCGCAATCTGATTCGACCTTATCTGGGCTATGGCTTTGATGCTGCCTTGGCAGTATTTAATGATGGAACCAACTGGCGTCTGTCTTTGATTTGCGACTTGAAGGAAGATGCTACCAGCACCAAGCGGTTCACCTATGTGTTTGGTGATGAGAAGGCTTATTATAAGACTCCGATACTTCGTTTTGAAAGCTTACGGACAAAAGCCAATGAGTTTCTTGAAATCAAGAAAGCCTTCTCTGTAGAGGCTCTTTCTGATGATTTCTTTGATGAATACCGTAAACAGTATGCTGAATTCGTGAAATTCCTTACGGGTAAGGAATACGTAAAGAAGGGAAACAAATGGGTGGAACAGGAAACAGGAGAGCCTGATGCCCAGTATTTTATATCCTTTAAGAAGGATGATAAACTGGTGCGCGATTATATCAAGAAGATGATGGGTCGCATCGTGTTCCTTTATTTCCTGCAGAGTAAGGGATGGCTTGCTGGCAATCTGCATTATATGCACGATTTATTCTATGATGCCTCTGAAGAAGTAAAGGGAGATTTCCTGGATAAGGTGCTTGAACCGATGTTCTTTGGCTTGCTCAATACCAGGCCAGAGGACCGGAGTAGTGCGCCTTTGGTTAATGGAGTAGGGGTGAAGTATATTCCGAATGCCGATGAAATTCCTTATCTTAATGGTGGACTTTTCCAGCAGGAGAAGATAGATGAAGTAGAATCAGTTTTCCCTGCCGGAATGTTCCAGTCGCTCTTCGATTTCTTTGATAGTTACAACTTTACGATTGATGAGAACGATCCGAATGATGCCGAAGTGGGTGTTGACCCTGAGATGCTTGGCAAGATTTTCGAGAATCTTTTGGAGGATAACAAGGACAAGGGAGCCTTCTATACCCCAAAGGAAATCGTTCGTTACATGTGTCAGGAGTCGTTGACGGCGTATCTGCAAACTGGCATAGATGATGCAGAGGTTAAGGAACATATTGCTAACTTTGTGAAAACCAATAATGTGGAGGAGCTGGGTGGAGCTTCTTCAGAACTTGCCATGTCTATCGACCAGAAGTTGATAGACGTGAAGATTTGCGACCCTGCCATCGGTTCGGGAGCTTTCCCTATGGGCTTACTCCGTGAACTTTATTCATGCCGCAAGTCTATCGAAATCTTCGAGGAGGATAATGCTGCCGACATCAAGCGCCACATCATTCAGAACAACATTTATGGTGTTGATATTGAGAAGGGAGCGGTAGATATCGCCCGTCTCCGTTTCTGGCTTGCTCTTATCATAGATGAAAAGGAGCCGATGCCTTTGCCTAATCTCGACTTTAAGATTATGCAGGGCAACTCGTTGCTGGAGAGTTACAAAGGGGTGGACTTGGATGTTACTTCCAAGAAGTTGAAGACAGGTAAAGATACCAAGAAAACTCGTGGCGTTCTCTCGTTGGGTTTTGAGGAAACAGATGTACAGAAAATCATTCAGGATTTGGTAAAATCATATTTTAGTATCACCGACCATACCTTGCGTGCTCAGCGTCGCCAGCAGATAGATAAGTATGTGAAGGATTACATCAAGGTTTGTGCCGAGGGAAACCATGAGATGCAGGATGCCGTAGATGAATTGGAGATTCCAAATGACCAGTTCTTCCTTTGGCATACATATTTTGCGGATGTATTCGAGCAGGGCGGATTTGATATTGTAATAGCAAATCCTCCATATGTGGAGTTTAAGAACCTTTCTGTAAATATTAAGCAGCAATTGAAAAACTTTCAAACGACTAAAGGAAAATATGATCTTTATATTCCTTTTATTGAGTTGACAAAAAGTTTGATTGTAGATAATGGACATGCAATATATATATGCCCAACTCGTTTCTTAAAAAGAGATTATGGTAAAGCATTGAGACACTTTATAAGACAAAATTTAGCTCTAGTAGAGATTGTTGATTTTGGCGATAAACAAAACTTTGAGAATGCTATGACTTATACAGGAATTTTTATGTTTAGAGCATCTAATGATTCAGATAATAACATAGAATATAAGCAAGGTTTAGAGGAATTTCCTGTTATTTTTTCGCCGAATAAATTGGATCAAGAAGTTTGGAATTTCTCTATGTCCAATAATGATGATTTATTAGAGAAGATTCAGCATGAAAAAAAATATTTGATAGATTTATGTGATGGAATTTATCAAGGAATTGCTACTGGTAAAGATAACGTGTTCCTTGTTGACGGGAATATCATTCTCGGTCATGATATAGAACGAGGGATATTAAGGCCATTTTTGAAAGGGAAAAATATCAGACCGTATACTATTGAGTGGGGTGGCTTATACTTGATATACCCATATGACGAAAATGGAAATGTTATTTCTGAGCAGTTCTTTGAATCTCATTATCCTAATGCATATCAATATATGCTAGATAATAAAGATAACTTAAAGGGACGCTCTTATTTCGATAAGTCTTCAAAAGCATGGTATGAGTTATGGAATCAGAGAAAACCGACAAGATTTGAAGGTGAGAAAATCGTCACTTTAGACAATGCAAGTTGTAATAGTTTCGCACTGGATATTAATGGGTTCTTTGGGACAACTACTGTGTATAGTTTGAAGATAATATCGGATGATGGATTAAATAATAAATATGTGTTGGGAGTATTAAATTCTAAATTATTGAATTATTATCATCGTAATACGTCTGTTCCACAAGCTGGTGGCTTTTTTCGTTATCAAGCTCTATTTATAAAAAACTTGCCAATAGCCTCTGCAAATGAAACAATAGTAAATAGAATTAGCAAATGTGTTACAGAGATATTGTTGGGAAAAAAGCAGAATGCCGACACCACTTCCTTGGAGAATCAAATCGACTTCCTCGTCTATCACCTCTATGGCTTAACCTATGATGAAGTCTTGAAAGTTGACCCAGAGACTCCAATCTCTCGTGAGGAGTATGAGGCATATAAAGAGCAATAAAAGACGGAATTTCGTAAGTGAGTTTAGCTTATTACGAAATTGATATTCAGTATTTTAGTTCTAGCGCCCCTGTGAAATGCGGGGGCGCTAGAATCCTGTTCCGAGTGTCAGAGTTGGGGAATATATTATAGGTAGAACTCTTTTTAAAGCTTTTGCCCTTGCAGGGCGCATTGCTGACTGTTAGTGTACCCAGGGTGCTGCCCTGGGCTAGGAGCTTTTGGGCTTTCAGCCCGTTTCAATCATACAGTTAGAGCTTTTTCCTTTATAGTTTTCTTTTGAATTGTCTAATCAGATATCTAGGGCTTCTTCTCATATCCCATAAATCTACGAAAATGACGAGGTCGTTGGCTTCGTCGTAGCGATAGATAATTTATATGAGCCATAATCCTTCAGATTTAAGTTCTGCTATAAAATCATCAAAATCTGTAGCCTTGCCTGTCCTTTCATACTCCGCCTCAATAGCTTCTATCCTAGCCACGGCTTCTTCTTCATTAGCCGGATGCCAGCCAACAGGAATCTTGTTCCAGTCAATATCTTCTTCTGCACATTCATCCTCGGGAAGTGCTATGGCGGCATTTCCGTGATAGGCTGGTGCAGGCTCTGCTGCGAAAGCTGCATCTTTCTGCTCTTCTGGCAATGTATATCTTTTCTCTTTCATAAACTTGCGTATTTTATCTGCTGCAAATTTACGATTATTATCTGAATCATGCAAGAAAAATGGGAGAAATGTTTTATAAAGTATCTTATAATCAAGGTTTTTGTTCTTTGTTGGGCTTTGGGTCGGTTCTGGAAAAAAAGTCACAATACCTAGCTGAAGAGCTGGGTATTGTGACTTTGCTTTTTGTTATATGTGTTTATTCGAAAATAATCACTAAATCTTAGTGGTGTTTCAAATCACACGCAGCCTGCTCATAGTCGATGAGATGATCGATGGTAGGGTGGTCGCCGCAGATTTCGCAGGATGCACGCTTCTTTACCTTGATGGTGCGGAAGTTCATCGTCTTGGCATCGAAGGTGAGCAATCGGTCGGTGAGCAGTTCGCCCACACCGAGGAAGTACTTCAACGCCTCGGCAGCCTGGATGGTTCCGAGCATACCAGCGATGGCACCAAGGACTCCTGCCTGGCTACTGGTAGGAACAGTGCCTGCTGGAGGTGGCTCCTTGAAGAAACAACGGTAACAAGCCGTGCCTGGAAGATGGGTGAAGGTCTGCCCCTGGAATCTCAGGATGCCGCCATGCGAGAATGCCTTGCCCAGTCGCACACAGGCATCATTGATGAGGAACTTCACCGGGAAGTTGTCGGTGCAATCAATGACGAAATCCCATGGCTTGATGATTTCCTCGGCATTGTCTGAGGCGAGGAAGGTATGGTAGGTTGTTACCTCCACATCAGGATTGATGGCAATCATCTTCTCCTTGGCGCTTTCCACCTTAGGGGTGTTCAAGTCCTTGGTCTGGTGGATGACCTGTCGTTGCAGGTTGCTGAGGTCAACCACATCGGCATCCACGATACCGATATGTCCCACGCCAGCCGCAGCGAGGTAGAGGGCAACTGGGGAACCCAATCCTCCGGCACCAATGATGAGCACCTTGGCATTGAGGAGCTTTTCCTGCCCCTCGAGGCCTACATCCTGAAGGAGGATGTGGCGGCTGTATCTTTCTATCTGTTCTTCTGTTAAATCTATCATTTTATAGTACTTTATGTCTTTTTTCTTTAGTAAAAAATTACTTTGTATAGCAGTTTATGCTCATACGGCAGTATAGAAAAAGGTCGCAAACAATTAACAGCTTGCGACCTTTGATATTCTTTATAAGAACCCGAATTATAATCCCGAATCTGGAAGTATAATTCTCTAATTCTCAAATTCTTGATTTACTCGATAACCACGAGTGCATCCTCTTCGAGCACAGCCTGACCAGGCTTAACGCAGATAGCAGTAACCTTACCATCCTTCTCAGCCTCGATGTTGTTCTGCATCTTCATAGCCTCGAGAACGACAACAGTATCACCTGCCTTTACCTCCTGACCAACAGCTACCTCGATGCTGGTGATAGTACCAGGGAGAGGAGCCTTTACAGCGTTGGCTGTATTTACGTTGGCAGCTGGCGTAGCCTCAGCATCATCAGATGCAGCAGCTGGCTGACCAAGCACAACCTTCTTCTTCTCTGGCTCAGCCTCCTGTTCCATCTCAACCTTGTAAGCTTCGCCATTCACGTTCACGCTTGCGATGTTACCCTCAACAGCGTCAATCTGAACCTTGTATTCTTTTCCGTCAATTGTATATTTAAACTCTTTCATTTCTATTACATTATGGTTTAGCTGTTAAACTCAAGAACTTGGCGTTCCACATCGTCTGACGTGGCTTGATAGTGATGATGCCAGGCTCCTTGTCGTGTACGTTATTGCCCTGATACTCATAGAGTGCCATGGCAATCGCAGCATAAATATTCTTATCCATTTATTCTAATGTTTAATTATATCATTACATAGGCATACAGCCATGCTTCTTAGCTGGCAAGCTCTGACGCTTGGTAGCGAGCTGAGCCAAACCACGGCAGATGCGGAAACGGGTGTTACGTGGCTCGATGACATCATCGATGTAACCATACTGAGCTGCCTGATATGGATTAGCAAACTTGTCAGTATACTCCTGCTCCTTCTCAGCCAGGAATGCCTTTACATCCTCGCCAGCTTCCTTCTTAGCCTTAGCTTCCTTACCACAGAGAACGGCAACGGCACCGCTGGCACCCATTACGGCAATCTCTGAAGATGGCCAAGCGAAGTTCAAGTCGGCACGCAACTGCTTGCAACCCATCACGATGTGGCTACCACCATAGCTCTTACGCAATGTGATAGTAATCTTTGGCACGGTAGCCTCGCCGTAAGCGTAGAGCAACTGTGCACCGTGAAGGATGACAGCGTTGTACTCCTGACCTGTACCTGGCAAGAATCCTGGTACGTCAACGAGAGAAACGATAGGAATATTGAAGGCATCGCAGAAACGAACGAAGCGGGCTGCCTTGCGGCTAGCGTTTACATCGAGTACACCTGCGTAAGCTGCTGGCTGGTTGGCTACGATACCAACGCTCTGACCATTGAAGCGGGCGAAACCAGTGATGATGTTCTTGGCGAACTTAGGCTGAATTTCGAAGAACTCTCCGTTATCGGTTACAGCACCAATCACCTTATACATATCGTATGCCTGGTTAGGATCGTCTGGGATAATCTCGTTCAGAGTATCGTCCATGCGGTCGATAGGGTCTGTGCACTCTACGCGTGGAGCCTCTTCTGTATTGTTGCTAGGGATGTAAGAGAGCAGGCTTTTGATCATCTCGATAGCCTCTTCCTCAGTCTTAGCAGCGAAGTGGGTTACACCACTCTTGGTTGCGTGAACAGATGCACCACCGAGGTGCTCTGCATCGATGTCCTCACCAGTTACGGTCTTGACAACCTTAGGACCAGTCAGGAACATATAAGAAGTCTGCTCCTTCATGATGATGAAGTCGGTCAAACCTGGAGAGTAAACGGCACCACCGGCGCAAGGGCCCATGATAGCAGAAATCTGTGGGATGACACCAGAAGCGAGGATGTTGCGCTCGAAAATCTCACCGTAACCAGCGAGGGCGCAGATACCTTCCTGAATACGAGCACCACCAGAATCGTTCATGCAGATAACAGGTGCACCCATAGTCATAGCCATATCCATTACCTTGCAGATTTTCTGTGCCATAGTCTCAGAGAGTGAACCACCATTTACGGTGAAGTCCTGAGCATATACGTAAACCAGACGGCCGGCTATAGTAGCGCTACCAGCTACAACACCATCACCGAGGTACTGCTTCTTCTCCATGCCAAAGTTAGTGCAACGATGCAACTTGAACATATCATACTCCTCGAAACTGCCGGCATCTACCAGCATTTCGATACGCTCACGAGCGGTATATTTGCCACGTGCATGCTGCTTCTCGATGGCCTTCTCGCCACCGCCAAGACGAGCCTGTTCGCGCTTAGCGATCAGCTCCTTAATCTTTTCTACTTGTTTGCTCATAATTGATTATTATGTATTATTTCTTTATTCTTTATAGAATGGTTTCCTGAATCCATGGGATGAGCGGACGAACCGACATCGTATAATTCGGGCGCAAAGATACGAAAAAAACCGCAGATAGCGCACTATCTACGGTTAAATATTTAGAATAATGTGAAAAATCACAATTATTTGGTCCTAAAATTCCAAAAGAATGCGGGCATTGAGCTGTCTGCCGGTAAGATAATTAGGTACGGCGTATTGCTGACCGGTTACATCTGTCACCCAGTAATAGCTGTTTACGTTGTCTATGCCGAAGAGGTTGAGGCAATCTACCCCCAGCATCACATTCTTCAGGAAGGTCTTCTTCTCCCGGCGGCTGTTGTCGAGCAGCTGATAGCTCATACCGATATCTGCACGGCGATAGGCAGTGGCACGGAAACTGTTGGTCTCCAGCTCTCTGTGGGGTGCTGCAAAAGGAAGACCATCGGCAAAGGCGAGTTTCAAAGACATGCGCCACTTCTTGCTGCCCGGGAAATAATCGGTGAAGAAGAGGTTTACGGCATAGCGCTGGTCGGTAGGCAAAGGGATGCTCTTGCCACCCAGTTTCATCTTTGTATCCATGAGCGAAAGACTGAGCCAGGAATCGGTACCCGGAACAAATTCTCCGTAGAGTTTGAAGTCGAGTCCTGCTGCATGACCGCTGCATTCGTTCTGTCCGTAATAAACTACTTTCACGTTACTAACCGAATAAGGAACCAGATTGCCCAAAGCCTTATAATAGGCTTCGGCGGAGAATTTATAGCGTTGGTCTCCTAGCTTGAACCTATAGTCGTAGCCGGCGATGAAGTGGATGCTTCGCTGGCTCTTGATTTTCTTGTTCAGCGATGCGATGGTTATGCCGTTCACCGTAGATGTATCTCTCAATTCCTTGAAGAATGGAGCCTGATAATACAGACCTGCCGCAAAACGGAGAGTTGTATTCTCATGGTTGGCTGGTATGATGGCGAGCGACAGACGAGGACTCACGATGGTTTCTCTGTTGAAATTCCAATGACTCATTCTGATACCATAGTTCAGGGTGTAATGTGTCTGTCTGTTCCCGGTACTGTCGGCTGTTCCTCCCGAAAAACGGTAGGTGTCCTGGATGTAAGCTTCCATTCGGTTGGCATTCAGTTCGTTGCGAGCCTTCAGAGAATAAACCATATAGAGGTCTTTGCCATTGTGAGGAATACTGTATCCTGCGGAATCGCGCATCTCATATTCTACAGAATTCTCCTCGATATGTTCACGCTTCAGACTTACTGCGGCCTCCATCTGATGTTTCTTCACCTTGTGTTTGAGCATCAGTTTGGCACTCATCACGCGGGCTGTGAGATAGTTTCGGGCATGTTCGAAATAGGTACCTACACCCAGGTTTTCTGAAGTCTCGGTTTCGTCGAGCCAGTATTGTCCCTGAATGTCATATTTCTCCTGTTCCTTGGTATAGAAAGCACTGCCCAGAAGCGAGAGACTGGTGTTGGCTGTAAACTGGCGGGTAATGCCGAGTGTACCGAAGTAGGTGAGGAAACGGTCTTTCTCCTGACCGTCAAAATATACTCTGAAGCTCTTTACGTTTTCCATTGTTCCGAACTTCGTTTCTCGGTCATCCGGTTCGAAGTTGTAGTGATTATCAGAGATGTAGCCTATGAAGTCAAGCTTCCAGCGTTTGTTGGGCTGGTAACTCAGATAGGTCTGATAGTCCAGATAGTTTGGCTTGTATTCGCCTTTGGTTTCCATCGAACCGAGCAGGTAAGAGGTAGTTTTGTAGCGCACGCTGTTGAGCCATGAAAGTTTCTGGGTTCCCAGACCGATGTATGCGTCAGCACCCAGCAGACTGGCAGCCAGACTGCCTTCAACCACCGGCTTCTTGCTTTTTGCTTTCAGGGTTTTGTAGGTGATGTCGAGAGCCGAACTCATCTTGTCTCCGTATTTGGCAGCATATCCTCCGGTTGAGAAACCGATTTTATCTACCATATAAGGGTTGATGACGGAGAGGCCTTCCTGCTGTCCGCTGCGAACCAGGAATGGGCGGAATACTTCTACGTTGTTGATGTATACTGAGTTCTCATCGAAGGCTCCGCCACGCACATTGTATTGCGAAGAGAGTTCGTTGTGGGTACTCACGCCAGCCTGTTGCTGAACCAGACTTTCCACCCCATTTCCGTTGGCAGATGGCGTCATCTTCATGTCCTTAGTCTTCAGCTCCTGTATCTGGTCCGACTGTATTTTCTCTCCCTTGATATTCACCTCATCGAGGGTGGTGGATGCTTCGCGAAGTACCACCTGTAGGGTTTGTTTTCCTCGCGGTCTTCTCAGCACTTTTGTTTTTGTCTTGAAACCGATATATGAGAATTTGACTACCACGCTGTCTGCAGAATGCAGTTTGAGGCTATAGTCTCCCTTGAGCGAAGTAACGGCAGTCTTTCCCTGGCTAGCCACCGAAACGATGGCAAACTCCAGTGGCTGGTTGTTCTCGTCTACCACTTTGCCGTGAAGGGTAAACTCTTGCGCCATCATCTTTATGGTTGCGATGAGGCATATTGTGAGTATCAATAATCTATTTTTCATACTTTTATTAACGAGAAAAACTGAAAAATATTGTAGATGGTTGCAAGTTTTGATGAATGTCACTGGTTGTAATGCATTTGCGTAAGCCAGATTTGGCAGTCATGACGAGACCATAACTACATCAACCTTTATGATTGATGCAGCAAAGATACATTCTTTTCTGTTTCATAGCTATGCGATTTGTGACAATTGTGTGGATTCGGGAAATAAAGTTGGCAAAAATTATATTTTTATGCCTTATCTTAAAATTCGAAGAAATATTTCCGAAGAATGGAAAATTATCTCCGAAGGATAAAATAATATCTCCGATAAATAGGAAAATATCTCCGAAGGATAAAATGATATCTCCGAAAGAGAATTGTCTCCTGATTATATATCCCGGCACAGATTGCTGCAGATGATTTTCTGTTGCATGCAGAACAGAATTTTGGATGTGATTTTTGGGAGGTGAAGGTGAAGGGTGTATTTTTAATCTTTATATTATATTCTTTTTTTTAGGGTTTTTCCGATTTTTGACCCTAGGGTCTTTTTCGGTTTTTACCCTAATCCTTCACGCGTATATATAAAAAAGAGTTTTCAAACCTTCACCCTTCACCTTTTTGGCGATTCTTTTGATGATCAGAGAGTTACGGGTGAAGGGTGGTGAAGGCACTTCTTTGCTTTCTTTAAACACTTTTTTGCATTTGGGCATTCTAAGGAGAGTTTGGTTGGGAAAGGAGAAATATGAACTTGCTTAGGAAAAGAGAAAGGAGATTATAAAAAAGCCCGATAAAAGTCACTTTTATCGGGCTGGAATTGTTATGATTATTTACTTGTTAAATGCATAGAACAAACCATCATTCATAGCCATGCGGACCTGGTATAAACCATTGGCATCTGCTGGGACGTTGATCTTCTCGCCACTTGGCAAGCAAGCCTGGATGCTGCCATCCTCGTTGAAGCTGAAAAGCTCACGGATATCGCCATCCTTGCTGTATGACCAACTCTTGTGCTTCTTGTCGAACACAAAGTATGATTTCTCACCATCTGGGTCGGTAATCTCGTAACCATTCTTCAATGTCTTGATGGCATACATGCGACCATCCTTACCCATTACGTCCTTAGTAGTTCCTACCTGGCCAATCACCTTGTTGCCTGTCCAGAACTCGATAGAGTTGAGAACGAGAAGGTCTGCAAATGCACATACTGCGTAAGCTGGAGAGATAAGCACGAAGATAATCTCGTTTACAAACTTGGTGTCTGTTGCTCTCTTGTTCCAGTTAAGTACGGAATTTGTCAGACCAAATGAGCCGATGCAAGAACTGAATGTCAAGGCGCCCAACAGGACTGCGATGACAGGTTTAGTTAAATTTTTCTTCATTGTCATAAATTAATTTATATGTTGAGTATCTTTTACTTCGCAGACTCAAACTCGCGCAAGAAACGAGTATCGTTCTCAGAGAAGAGACGAAGGTCGCTCACGCGATATTTCAAGTTGGTGATACGCTCAACACCCATACCGAAGGCATAACCCGTATAGACATTGCTGTCGATACCGCAAGCCTCAAGATCATGAGGGTCAACCATACCGCAACCTAAAATCTCAACCCATCCGGTATGCTTGCAGAAGTTGCAACCCTTACCGCCACAGATGTTGCAGGAGATATCCATCTCGGCACTGGGCTCTGTGAATGGGAAGTAGCTAGGACGGAGACGAATCTTGGTATCTGCACCAAACATCTCACGGGCAAAGGTAAGGAGCACCTGCTTGAGGTCGGTGAAACTTACGTTCTTATCTACATAGAGACCTTCTACCTGATGGAAGAAACAGTGAGCGCGGGCGCTGATAGCTTCGTTACGGTAAACGCGGCCTGGGCAGAGCACACGGATAGGTGGCTCATGGGTTTCCATATAGTGAGCCTCGTCGCCTGAAGTATGGCTGCGGAGGAGCACATTCTTGGTAACATCGTCAGAGTTGGTCTTCTCTATAAAGAAGGTGTCCTGCATATCGCGGGCTGGGTGGTCGGCAGCAAAATTGAGCATCGTAAATACGTGCTTGTCGTCATCTACCTCAGGACCCTGGAAAAGGGTAAAGCCCATGCGAGCGAAAATGTCGATAATCTGATTCTTCACTACGGTGAGTGGATGGCGGGTACCGAGTGCTACAGGGTAGGCGGTACGGGTCAAGTCGATATCATCGCTTGATGCCTCTGCTTCTTCCATCTGCTCCTTCAGTCCGTTGATCTTCTCAAGGGCTGCGTTCTTCAGTTCGTTGATTTTTACTCCAACCTCTTTTTTCTGGTCGGCTGGCACTGTGCGGAAGTCGGCCATAAGGGCGTTAATCTCGCCCTTTTTGCTCAGATACTTGATTCGAAGCTGCTCTACTTCTTCTGCGTTTTGGGCAGTCAAAGTGCTCACTTCTTTCAAGAGTTCGTCTATTTTTTCTAATAACATATCTATATTTTTATCTTTTTTGACTGCAAAGATAACATTTTTTGGTTAAAAGATGAAATAATTCAAAAGAAAGTTGTACTTTTGCATGGAAAATTTGAGAAATTTAATAGGTTTATGAAAAAACTCTGTTTATTAACGGTGTTAATGGCGGTGCTTACCATCGTTTGTTTCACGTCTGTGGGATGTACAGACAAGAAGCCTGCGCCTGCCATTGATTCGGCTTCATCCGACTCGGTGATTGCCGACACCCAAGCGATGGACTCTACAGAACAGCTGATAGAGGAGACTCCGGTGCCAAAGGCGGCTGACGAGCTTTTTGATGATTTCGTGTTTAATTTTGCAGCTAACAGAAAGTTGCAGAAAAGTCGTATTGTCTTCCCGCTGCCGGTATATCACGGTAAGAAACTGACCAAGAAGATAGAAAAAAATCATTGGAAGATGGAGCATTTCTTCATGCGCCAGGATTATTACACGCTGATCTTTGATAATCAGAAACAGATGAAACTGATGAAGGATACTACTATCGATCATGTAGTAATAGAAAAGGTGTTCTATAGTAGAAAGACAGTTCAGCAGTTTGTGTTTAATCGCATCAATGGTCAGTGGATGATGACTAGCATCTGCTACGTGCCTATGTATCAGAATAATAATGCCAGTTTCCTGAAGTTTTACGGACATTTTGCTACTGATACCGCTTTCCAGGCTCGCCACATCCATAATCCGGTGAAGTTTACCGGTCCTGATCCTGATGATGATTTCAGTACGATGACAGGCGATATAGAACCGGAAACATGGCCTGCCTTTGCGCCTCAACTGCCTCACGGCATGATTTACAATGTAATCTATGGTCAGAAATATACCGAGAGCAACCAGAAAATCTTCGTGATTCGTGGTATCGCCAATGGTATGGAAACCTCTCTTACTTTCAAAAAAAATGGAGGAAAATGGGAACTGATCAAACTGAATATGTAGCTTCTTAGTTAGTAGTAATAGTTTAACCAGATATGAAGGATATTCGTAACTATGGCCTTTTGGCTCACAATACATTCGGGATTGATGCTAAATGCAGCAGATTTCTGGAGTATGAATCGGTAGAGGAAGCCCGACAGATAGTGGGCTTGCTGACAGAGGCAGATCAGCCACTGCTCATTTTGGGCGGTGGTAGCAATCTCTTGCTGACCGGTGATTATGCTGGTACAGTGCTCCATTCGGCTATTATGGGTATTGAGGTTCTTGACAACAAGACTTTGGCAGCTGCAGAGGGGGATGATGCTTTGTGCAATCCGGATTGGGTATTCCTTTCCTGTGGTAGTGGTGAGGTGTTTGATGATGTGGTAGCTTATGCCGTAGAGCATGGTTATCATGGAGCTGAAAATCTGAGTATTATTCCGGGTGAAGTAGGTGCCAGTGCGGTTCAGAATATTGGTGCCTATGGTGTGGAAGTCAAGGATATTATATATAAGGTGGAAGCGGTTGAGATAGCTACGGGCAGGGTAGTGGTGTTTGATAATGCTGACTGCGAGTATAGTTACCGTCAGAGTAAATTTAAGCATGAGTGGAAGGATAAGTATCTGGTGACGCATGTGATTTACCGTTTGCAGAAAACCTTCCGTCCGGATCTGGATTATGGTAATATCCGTTCTGCGCTCGAGGCTAAGCGTATTGCTGAGCCTACAGCCCAGCAACTTCGTGATGTCATCATAGAAATTAGAGAGGCAAAATTGCCTGATCCTAAGGTGTTGGGTAATGCAGGCAGTTTCTTTATGAATCCTATTGTAGAGAAGGCTAAGTACGAAGAACTGGCTGCTCTTTATCCGGGTATGCCTCATTATACAATCGATGATTCTCATGAAAAGATTCCGGCTGGTTGGATGATTGATCAGTGTGGCTGGAAGGGAAAGAGTCTGGGACGGGCCGGTGTGCATGATAAGCAGGCACTGGTGCTAGTGAATCGTGGCGGCGCTACGGGCGAGGAAATCGTAAAACTCTGTGAGACCATCCAGGAGGATGTGAAGCAGAAGTTTGGCGTAGAGATTTATCCGGAAGTGAATGTTAAGTGAAGAATTCGGTTGTTTTCAGAAAAATATTTGATAATTAATGAAGGTAACTTTGTTAGGTACAGGCACATCGGGCGGTGTTCCTTCGTTGGGATGTAACTGTGAAGTGTGCCGAAGTACGGATCCGCATGATAAAAGATTGCGCAGTGCAGCAATGATAGAAACGGAGAATACCCGTATTCTGATAGATGCCGGACCTGATATCCGACAGCAGTTGTTGCGTGTGCCTTTCAGAAAGATAGATGGCGTCCTGATTACGCATATCCATTACGACCATGTTGGTGGTATTGATGATTTGCGCCCTTTCTGTATCTTTGGTGATATTAATATCTATGGCGATGAAATCGTTACTGCGGGGCTGCCTCATACGATGCCTTACTGCTTTCCGAAGAATGCAGAAAAACTCTATCCGGGAGCTCCTAAACTCAAATTGCATACCATTCATCCGCATGAGCATTATCAGATAGGTGACATTGAGTTTCTTCCTATCCGTGTGATGCACGATAAGATGCCTATTCTCGGCTATCGGTTTGGTAAGTTTGCCTATATTACTGATATGAAATCTATGGGTGATGAAGAATATGCTTATTTGGAAGGTGTGGAAACACTCGTAATTAACGCACTCAGATTTGAGAAAACACATCACAGTCATCAGCTTGTATCTGATGCTATTGAGGTGTCGCGCAGGATAGGAGCAAAACATACTTATTTTATCCATGTGACTCACCAGATAGGTTTTCACGATGAGGCGAATAAAAGGCTGTCCGAAGGCTTTGAATTTGGCTTCGATGGAATGGAGGTATATGTAGGAAATAGATGAATTTTTATTGAAAAAGGTTTAAAAATAGGTTGGTAAAAGTTAATTAAACTGAACTGCTAAGTCTTTTGCTAAGAAAAATTTGCGAGTATCATAGATTATTTCTATATTTGCATGTGTGTTTTTCATAGTATTAGATTTAAGGTTAACAAGGTATTGGGGTCGCAGCGGCGACCCTTTTTTGTTTTTATCCCCTTTTGGATGACTGAAAAATACCTTTTTCCAAGGCATCTTTCCTTTCCCCAAAACGGTATATGATTCATCTCTTCCGAGGTTTGAATCTCCGGTAAAGTTTCCAAGCCAACAGTGCACCGTCGAATGCTCCTGCTCCCACCTGCAGCAAACTCTGCAGTCGCTTGCTAGGACTCGCATTGCGTGACAGGATTTCAGGTTTTGTGAAAAGCGAGTTCCATAAAGTCTGAATCTTGGCATCATCGGCATCAATTTCCTTGCGTATCGCCTCTTTTTTGAGTCGGATATCGTTTAAGGAATTATATTTTGTGATTTCTGAATGATTTGTCATGTTGCGAAAAGGAGGTTATTTTTCCATTAAGAGGCTGGCCAGAAATCTGACCAATGGTCTCTCGATCCACTTATGGCGGAAAATTACAAATAATATTAATATAAATAGGTATACTGCAGCAACAATGCAGAATCCGAAAGTCAGACTACCTATTAAGTCTGCCAATGCAAAAGCAGCGCCAAAGGATAGGTAAATGAGGGTAAGCGTAAGTAAGCCCAGGAGTACCACCGTCATGGTGATGACTGTAAGCAGGCGTACCACCTTATCCACAATATCGAGCTTCAGAAATTCGCTCTGAAGCCCGATGTAATGTTTAAGCACCTCAATGAGCTGCCCGATAGTTTCTACATTTTTATCGTTAGAGAACATCATGATAGGTGATGATTAAACCTCAGGAGCTGCGTCCTTGATATCGTCAACCAGATCATCAACGTCCTTACGGCTCAACTTGATGTCGTGCTTCTTGCAGAAATCGTCTACTGCACCTGCAATCTTACTACGTGTATCCTCACCCTTCTCAGGAGCGAAAATCAAACCGAGTGCTGTACCAGCGATAGCACCGCCGAGGAAAGCACCAATGTAACCTAATGTTTTCATATGCTATAAATTTTAAACGTTAAACGATTATATTCTTGTCATTTTCATTTGACGATGCAAATATACTAAATTCTCTTTAAAAAACAAGTCTTTTAGCCTTAATTTTTCATTAAAAATGTTTTTATAGCCTTATTTAACAAACTTTAGGCGGCATATTCTTCGTTTTTCGGGCATTTTTTTGTATTTTCGCAGAGTAAAAAACGCATAATGCGAAATTTATATTGAATGAACAACAATAATAAACAATAAAACGAATAAGAATTATGAAGAAAATTACAGTATTAAGCATGGGAATGTGCGCAGTTTTGGCGCTCGCAAGTTGTGGTACATCTAAGGAAAGTGCATACAAGAAGGCATATGAGAAGGCTCAGCAGCAGGAACAGCAGGCAGCTCAGGCTCCTGTTGCTCAGGAACCAGTTGTAGCTCCTCTCGAGACTCAGGCTCCTTCTGATGAGCAGACTGAGGTTGATAATGCTACTGTTCGTTCTGAGGATGTTTCTCTCATCTCAGGTTCTGGCTTGTCAAGCTATAGCGTAGTAGTTGGTTCTTTCTCTCTCAAGGCTAACGCTGAGGGATTGGCTAGTACATTGAAGAGCGCTGGCTACGATGCTCAGATCGCCCTGAACACAGAGCGTAACATGTATCGCGTGGTAGCTTCTACATTTGCTGATAAGGCTGCTGCTGTCAAGAGCCGCAATCAGCTTCGCGCTGGTGAGTATCCTGATGCTTGGTTACTCCTTAAGAAGTAATCTGATATTATATAAGGATAAGATATCCGTAGATTAATGCGAATTTTATCTATAGATTACGGTAAAAAACGTACCGGACTGGCTGTGACCGACCCATTGCAGATTATTGCCAATGGGTTGGCCACAGTTTCTACACATGAACTTTTCACTTATATCGAAACTTATATTCAGAAAGAACAGGTGGAGCGCATTGTTATCGGAAAACCGATGCAACCTAACGGGCAGCCAAGTGAAAACCTGGCAAGAGTAGAAAACTTCTACAACCGTTGGCGAAAGGCTCATCCTGAAATTCCAATTGAATATTATGACGAGAGATTTACATCAGTTCTGGCACATAGAGCCATGATAGATGGAGGTGTAAAGAAGAAGGTGAGAAAAGAAAATAAAGGATTGGTAGACGAGATAAGTGCTACCATCATATTACAGGATTATTTGCAATCAAGAAGATAATGATTTTACCGATTTATATTTATGGTCAGCCAGTGCTGAGAAAAGTGGCTGAAGATATTACACCTGATTATCCAGATCTCAAGGTGTTGATTAATAATATGTATGAAACCCTTGATTCCAGCAACGGCATTGGACTGGCTGCACCCCAGATAGGCTTGCCTATCCGCCTCGTTGTTATCGACCTGGATGTGCTCAGCGAGGATTTCCCTGAGTATAAAGGATTCCGTCATGCTTTCATCAATGCCCATATCCTAGAGCTCGATGAGGAAAATACCGACTCTTCTGAAGAGGGATGTCTTTCTATTCCTGGTATCAATGAGAAGGTGGTTCGTCCTACACGCATCCATGTAAAGTATATGGATGAGGATTTTAATGAACATGATGAGTGGATAGGGGGATATCTGGCTCGCGTGATGCAGCATGAATTCGACCATTTGGAGGGTACAATGTTTGTTGACCGTGTGTCTCCTCTTCGCAAGAACATGATAGCAGGTAAGCTCAAGAGTATCATCAAGGGCAATTTCCGTGCTGCCTATCGTACTAAGATACGTCGATAGTTCTTCCGAAAATATAGTAAGCTTCATGGTAATCGTGACGATTGGGCTTACTATATTTTTTTATTCTACATTCAATAGGTTTTATTTCAGAGAGTTACGAACAGATGAAGAAGATTCTCTTGGTTCTTTTTATGGTAATGGGCACCATGTCGACTTCTGCCCAATATCGTGTAGACCGACTTGTTACGGCCGGTCGGAGTGCATTGTATTATGAGGATTTCGTCCTTTCAATCAAGTATTTTAATCTGGCTATCGGTGCCAAGCCTTATCTGTATGAGCCTTGGTATTACCGCAGTGTGGCAAAATTTAATCTGGATGACTTTACGGGTGCCGAAAGTGATGCCACCGAGGCGTTGCATCTCAATCCCTATATCAATGATATTTATGACTTGAGAGCCATCTGTCGCATCAGACAAAACAGGTTTGATGATGCGATAGCTGACTATAATGAGGCTATCAGACTTGAACCGCGCAACCGAAATTACTGGTTCAACCGGGCTATCTGCCAGATGGAAAACAAAAAGTATGAGGCGGCGCAGCAGGAACTGGATACCATTGTGGAAAAATGGAAAGACTGGTCGAATGCTTATTCGCTCAAGGCTGAAGTGTATCTGCATCAGAAAGATACCGTGCAGGCTGAGAAATGGCTAGACAAGAGTCTGCAGCTCAATCCGTATGATGGGGATGCCTGGACTACGCGTGCCTATATGGCGCTGGCTAGAAAGGAATGGAAAACGGCTGATGAGGCGCTGACCAAGAGTCTGCATTTCAAACCGAACAATGTCAACAGTTACATTAACCGTGCTTTGGCGCGTATCAATCTGAATAACCTCAGAGGGGCGATGAGCGATTATGACAATGCCCTTGATCTGGATCCGAACAATTTCCTGGCTCATTATAATAGAGGACTGATGCGTGTACAGTTGGGTGATGATAACCGTGCTATCACCGATTTCGACTTCATTATCAAGATGGAACCCCAGAACTTCATGGCTATCTTCAACCGAGCTCTATTGCATGACAAGACCGGTAATCTGAGAGCTGCCATCAAGGATTATACTAAGGTTATCAACCAGTTCCCTAACTTCTGGACCGGTTTGTCTAACCGTGCCAGCTGTTACCGGCGCCTGGGCATGACAGCCAAGGCAGAGATGGATGAATTCCGTATCTTCAAGGCGCAGATGAACAAGCATATCGGAATCCAGCCGAGATGGAGCGCAAAGACCAAGAAGGAGATGCGTAAGCGCTCTGAGGTTGACCCGAATAAGTTTGCTTCGCTGGTAGTAGATGACGAACCGAAGTATGAACACAACTATAAGAGCGAGTATCGTGGTAAGGTTCAGAACCGTCAGGTAGAAACCGCCTTCCTGCCGATGTATCAGCTCTCTTATTTCCCAAACAATCAGAATGTAAATGGAGTTCAGGCTTATGACAAGGAGGTTGATGCGCTCAATCAGCATACCAAGGCAGACAAGGTTTATATCGTTTGCAGTAAGGAACAGCTCGATGAGAATGGTTCTATGAAGATATTCTCGATGATTGATAAACTTTCGGCAGAGTTGAGTGTGGCGAGCGATAATGAAACCAGAAAACGTCTCCTGATGCGCAGGGCCATCGCTCATAGTGTACTTCGTGATTTTGAGGCTGCCATCAGTGATTTCACCTATTATATCTCGCTCGATGACAAGAACTCTTTGGCTTACTGGCAGCGTGCTGTCTGCCAGGCTGAGATGGATGAATTTAACAAGGCTGAGGGCAAGGGTGTTCTGAATATCCATTCTGCCGAGGCTGATTTCAGTGATGCCATCCGCCAGAACAGTAACAATGCTTACATCTATTATAATAGAGGTAATCTTCATGCAGGCAGAAACGAACTTTCAAAGGCAATAGATGATTATACCATTGCCTTGAGAATTGATAACCGCCTTGCAGAGGCTTATTATAATAGAGGTATAGCACGAGCCAAGAGTGGCAATAAGCAGACTGCCATCCAGGATCTTTCAAAGGCAGGAGAACTTGGTTTGTATGATGCCTATTCTGTGATCAAGCGCTTGAATAAGTCGAAATAAAAAAATCCCGCAGATTTTCTCTGCGGGATTTTTTTATGTATTCCGGTTTTATATTCTCGTTACCTGCTTAACGCCCTTCACGGCGCTCAGTTTCTTGATGAGTGCATCGGTCTTGCCAGCATCATCAATCATTACGGTAACATTGCCAGAGAAGAGACCATCCTTGGAAGAGATGTTGATGCCTCGCATGATGAGTTTGTCTTCCTTGGAAATGATGTTGGTGATGTTGCTCACGATACCGATATCGTCGTTTCCGATGATGCGGAGCGTGATGGCATACTTGGATGTTCCCTTGCCGCTCCATTTCGCCTTCACGATGCGGTAACCGAAACGGCGGCGCAGTTCCTTGGCGTTAGGACAATCCATGCGATGTACCTTGATACCCTTGCTGATGGTAACGAATCCGAAGATTGGGTCGCCGTAGATAGGGTGGCAGCAATGAGCCAGTTCGAAATCGATGCCCTTGAGGTGCTCATCGATAACCAGCACATCGTCGCTCTGTTTCATCAGTTCCTCGGTAGGATTCTCAAACTCAAAATTCTCTGCACTTTCTGCAGGCTTGTTGGTATTGGCGAGGTTCAGGTCGTGGTCGCGCTCCTCTATGTATCTCTCGATGATGCTGTTCACGTCGATTTTCTCTTCGGCTACATCCTTATAGAAGTCTGAGTTCTCCTTATATCCCATTTTCTTGATGATGCGCGCCATGATGCTCTCATCAATTTCCAGTTTCCTGTTCTTGAATCGGCGCTCCAGAAGTTCCTTGGCATAGAGACCGTCCTTCTTCTGGGTTTCCTTCAGCGCTAGACGAATCTTGGCTTTAGCCTTGGATGTCTGCACGATGTTGAGCCATTCGCGGCGTGGCTTCTGGTTGCTCTGTGTGAGGATTTCTACCTGATCTCCCGAATGGAGTTCCTGTCGGAAGGTGACGGCTCTTCCGTTAATCTTTCCGCCCACACAGGTATTGCCGATGCGGGAGTGGATATAGTAGGCAAAGTCGAGTACCGTAGCTCCCTTCTGGAAGTTCAGCAGGTCGCCCTTTGGAGTGAACACGTATACTTCGTCTTCCTTCAGGTCGGTGGTAAACTGGTCCATCAGCTGCAGATCATCGTTGTTTTCGAGGGCAGCACGGATATTGGCAAGCCATTCGTCGATACCGCCTTCTCCCTGCTTAATACCCTTGTAGCGCCAGTGGGCAGCGAGTCCGTGCTCTGCAATATCGTCCATGCGCTCGGTTCTGATCTGTACCTCTACCCATTTGTTTTCAGGACCCAGTACAGTGGTATGCAGACTTTCATAACCGTTGCTCTTAGGCACGCTGAGCCAGTCGCGCATACGCTTTGGGTTTGGCTGATACATGTCGGTGATGAGGGCAAAGGCCTGCCAGCACTGCATATACTCTTTCTCTCTTGGTGCATCGAGGATAATACGGATGGCAAAGAGATCGTATACACCCTCAAAGGCGCACTTCTGCTTCTTCATCTTCTGCCAGATAGAGTGGATACTCTTGGTGCGGCCCTTCATGTGATATTTCAGACCGGCAGCATCGAGCTTTTCCTGGATTGGCTGGATGAAGCGGGCGATATAGGCATCGCGCGAAGCCTTGGTGGCGTTCAGTTTGTCCTTTATCATATAGTAGGCGTCGTGCTCGAGATACTTCAGACTAAGGTCTTCCAGTTCGCTCTTCAGTTTGTAGAGTCCCAGTTTGTGGGCGAGTGGGGCATAGAGGTAGCTTGCCTCTTCGCTTACTTCATGCTTTGCCTCTTTCTGTTCGGTATCGCGAATCTGTCGCATCACGTTCACGCGGTCGGCAATCATGATGAGGATGACGCGCATATCCTCAGAGAATGAGATAAGCAGATTTCTGAAGTTCTCACTCTCGATGATAGGGTTGCGCTTATATAAATCGTGGATGCGAAGCAGACCACTGATAATGTGGGCTACGCTATCTCCGTATTTCTTCTGTATCTCTTCGATGGTCTGATAGCCATCGATGACGCTGGTCTGCATCAGGATGGCGATGATGCCATCTCGTTTCAGACCGATTTCGTTTACTGCGATTTCTGCGGTTTGCAGGGCAGCAAGTATTGGATTCATTCCGAAGACATTGCGCTTAATCTGATGGTTGATGAAGGCATGCTGTATGTCTTCACGCAGATGCTGCTCATCGCCTGGCTTGAATGTGTCGCCCACGGCGGTTCTCAGGCGCTCTAGTATCTGGAGTGTCTGTTCCTTTTCTTCGGATGTGAATTTAAAAGGTGTTTCGTTCATTGTCGTTCCCTCCTGCTGATGATATATTTATTGAGTCATTATAGCTCATCTATCCATTTCTGACCAGATTTGGTGTTGAGCCAGATGGCAAAGCTGCTGCTAATAATTAGCCCCAGCGAAAAAATAAACATTAATCCATCCATAATAATATTATTTATCGTTATACTTCATAATTCTATTAGCGCAATATGCAATGATAATTGCAGATAGCGTTCCAATGAACAAACAAAGTAAATTGTATATGTTCAATTCTTGGTTTGTTACTAATGGCGATAAACCGCCAATTCCTACACCACTTAAAAATAATGTAGATACCCCATAGAGGTAATGTGATAGCCCCGACCTTCTGTCGTGCTCTTTTGATAATTTACTAACCATGTTGCAATATTCTATTTTAAATTTGACAAACAATGGCGATTCGGCGTTAAAAAACGCCTACTTCGTTAAATTTTCAATGCAAAGGTACAAAAAAAAGCGGAAATATTTCTGATTATCAGAAAAAACTATTATCTTTGTAGCACATATAGTGTAAATTTAACATAAATATGGTATTATGAATCAGCAAGATCTAAACCAAATCTCTGCTCGCGGTATCTCCGAGCAGCAGATTGAACACCAGTTGGAACAAATCAAGAATGGCTTCCCATTCCTCAAGCTCGAGGGTGCGGCTGCTATCGGTAAGGGTATCATGGCTCCTACAGCTCAGGAAGTAGAGAACTACGAGAAGGCGTGGAACGACTACAAGGCTGAGGGTCACAAGATTGTGAAGTTCGTACCTGCTTCAGGTGCGGCTAGCCGTATGTTCAAGAACATGTTCGCGTTCCTGGATGCTCCATACGATGTTCCTACTACAGACTTCGAAAAACAATTCTTCGAGAATATCAAGAAGTTTGCTTTCCGCAAGGCACTCTGCGATAAGTGCCATGTAAACAACGAGAAGGGCATTATGTGCCTTATCAAGAAGGGCGATTACAAGGCTATCGTGGCTAATCTCCTCAAGCCAGAGGGATTGAACTACGGACAGTTGCCTAAGGGATTGCTCCAGTTCCACGAGTATGAGGACGAGGTTCGCACCCCAATGGAGGAGCACCTGGTTGAGGCTGCGCTCTATGCTAGCAGCAACGGCGAGGCAAATGTTCACTTTACCGTTTCTCACGACCACCTGGAACTCTTCAAGCAGATGGTAGCCGAGAAGGCAGATAAGTATGCACAGCACTACGGCATCAAGTACAACATCTCATTCTCAGAGCAGAAGCCTAGCACCGATACCATCGCTGCCAATCCAGACAATACTCCTTTCCGCAATGAGGATGGCTCTTTGCTGTTCCGTCCGGGCGGTCATGGTGCACTCATCGAGAACCTCAACGAGATTGATGCTGATGTGGTATTCATCAAGAATATTGACAATGTGGTTCCTGATCGCCTGAAGGCTGAGACTGTTACCTGGAAGCAGGTGATTGCAGGTGTATTGGTTACTTTGCAGAAGCAGGCTTTCGATTATCTGAAAGTTTTGGATTCTGGTCAGTACAACCATGAGAAGCTGGAGGAGATTATCCGCTTCGTTCAGCGCGACCTCTGCTGTCGTAAGGCTGATATCAAGGAGCTGGAGGATGCCGAACTGGTTATCTATCTGCGTAAGAAGTTGAACCGTCCTATGCGTGTCTGCGGTGTCGTTAAGAACGTGGGCGAGCCTGGTGGTGGTCCATTCCTTACCTATAATCAGGATGGCACGGTAAGCCTTCAGATTTTGGAGAGCTCTCAGATTGACAAGAATAACGAGGAGTATATGAAGATGTTCACCGAGGGTACTCACTTCAACCCGGTAGATCTCGTCTGCGCGACCAAGGATTACCAGGGCAATGCCTTCGATCTTCCTAAGTTCGTTGATCCATCTACCGGTTTCATCTCCAGCAAGAGTAAGAATGGTAAGGATTTGAAGGCACTCGAGTTGCCAGGTCTCTGGAATGGTGCGATGAGTGACTGGAATACAGTATTTGTAGAGGTTCCTCTCGGTACATTCAACCCAGTGAAGACCGTGAACGATCTGCTCCGCGACCAGCATCAGGCTGTAGAGGGTGGTATCAAGCACGAGCATCATCACGAACACGGAGAGGGCGGCTGCTGTGGTAAGCACTAATATCCGATTCCGTATATCTCGATGGTAAGATATAAACACAATAAAGGCTCAGTTCCCGATTTTATTCGAGGATTGAGCCTTTATCATTGAGCTAATAATGTGTCTGCTAAAAATTATAAGATGTTCTGAATCAAATAAAAATAGCCTCTTGTTTCACGTCTGCTAAAGGAAAAACTATCGGTTACAAAGGATAGGAATCCTTAGCAGGAAGTTCTTAGTTGTACCAAATTTCTCCGCCTAATACTGTTGGATACTCTTCAGCTGTTGCTCTTTCTACAGGAGCCGCAATTTCTACGAACTCACCATACTCCTTTACCTTGTTAATGTTCATAATTTGTTGGTTTTGTTGATTTATTAATTTATATTACGGATTGGTATCTAATAAGGATACTGATCTTTTACTTTTTTTCTACGCTGCAAAGTTACACAAAAAATGATATGCAAAAAGTTTTTTGGCAAAAAAACTGTCAATATTTAACCTTCGTTAAATGTTTTCTGCATATTTCCTGTAATACTATTCGGTTTTGTAGGGTAATTTTCTTTGTTTCGCTAAATGACTCATAATGAGCAAGTAAATGACAGTTTGCCAATCTGTAGTTTAATCGTATACACTATCGGGAGACTGTCATTTACTTCATTGCTTCATTATATGGATGAAGATTTCACCTTATACTATATAGAGATTTCGCCCGCCAGGGATTCGGTCAGTTTTTCTCTTACCTTTTTGTTATCTGCATATCTTCCCTGCAGATACATCATCTTGGTGACCATAGCCTCTACCGTAGAATCGTATCCGCTTATCACATGAGCTGCTTTCAGCTGGAAGCCGGCTCCGTAGCGTTCCATCTCTACACTGCCCGTAAGACATTGGCTGATATTCACGATGTTTACTCCGCGATGGGCAGCCTGATCCAGAAGACGCATGATCCATGGCGTGTGAGGAGCATTGCCTGAACCGAAAGTACGCATCACGATGCCGCGGAGGTCTGGTGATTCCATCACGTGGCGCACAATGTTATCCTGGATACCCGGGAAGAGACTGAACACGATGACGTTCGGATCGAGCTTCAGGTGTGGAACCATTGGCTTTCTGTAATCCGGCGTAAGAATGTGATGGTCGTGATATTGGAAATTGATTCCTACATCGCAGAGGTGAGGGTAGTTGAATGATTCGAAAGCATGAAATCCCTCGGCATTGATCTTGATGGCACGGTTACCGCGAATCAGCTTGCCGTTGAAAAAGATGCATACCTCGGGCACCATAGGGCGTCCTTCAGCATTCTTGGCAGAAGCAATCTCTATGGCTGTCATCAGATTCTCCTTGCCGTCGGTTCGCAATTCACCGATAGGCAGCTGGCTACCTGTCAATATTACAGGCTTGGTCAGATTCTCAAGCATGAAGGACAAGGCAGATGAAGTGTAAGCCATTGTGTCAGTGCCATGAAGGATTACGAATCCGTCATAGTCGTTGTAGTTGTTGGATATCATGCTTACGATTTCTGCCCAGCGCATTGGATCCATGTCGCTGGAATCGATAGGTGGGTCGAATTTTCGCACATCGATTTCTGCCTGAATGAGCTTGAATTCGGGCATGGAAGAAACGAGGTGATTGAAATCAAGAGGTTCCAGTACACCTGTCATCGGGTCCTTTCCCATACCGATGGTACCACCGGTATAGATGATGAGAATCTTTGGTTTTGCCATTTTCTATGTTTCTTTACATTTTGTCACGTTATCGGATGCAAAGATAATGAAAATATTTGTTTCTCCAAAACTTATTGGCTAAAAATGTATCTGAATTTTACAAAGTGTTACGAAATATTGGTAGAAAAGCAGATGAAAACTTCAATATCTCAGCATTTTCGGTCTTAAAAGCCCTTAATATAAAGAGGTGTTAGCAAAGTTTAGCAAAATAAATGCATTTTTATTCGCTTGTTACAAAAAGAAATCGTACTTTTGCAGACGATTTAATAAAAATACTAAGTTGTTATGGTAAAAATCACATTCCCAGACGGATCTGTTCGTGAGTATGAACAGGGCGTAACTGGCTTACAAATCGCCGAGAGCATCTCACCGGCTCTCGCTCGCAACGTTGTATCTTGCGGTGTTAATGGTGAGACAGTAGAGTTGAACCGTCCTATCAATGAGGATGCAAATGTAGAACTCTACAAGTTTGAGGATGAGCAGGGTAAGCACACATTCTGGCATACATCTGCCCACTTGTTGGCTGAGGCTCTTCAGGAGCTTTACCCAGGCATCCAGTTCGGTTTCGGTCCAGCCGTAGAGAGTGGTTTCTTCTACGACGTGATGCCAGCCGAGGGTCAGGTGATCTCAGAGAATGATTTCGCCAAGATTGAGGCTAAGATGATGGAACTTGCCAAAAAGAACGAACCTGTGGTTCGCAAGGAGGTGGCTAAGGCTGATGCTCTCGCTGAGTTCAAGGCTGACGGTCAGACTTACAAGTGCGAGCATATTGAGCAGGACTTGGAGGATGGTACCATCACCACATATACCCAGGGCAATTTCACCGACCTCTGTCGTGGTCCTCACTTGATGAACACTGGCCTTATCAAGGCTGTGAAGATTACAAGTGTGGCTGGTGCATTCTGGCGCGGTGATGCCAAGCGCGAGCAGATGACCCGTATCTACGGTATCAGCTTCCCTAAGAAGAAGATGCTCGATGAGTACTTGGTAATTCTCGAAGAGGCTAAGAAGCGTGACCACCGTAAGATCGGTAAGGAGATGGAACTCTTCATGTTCTCAGAGCGTGTAGGTAAGGGTCTCCCTATCTGGTTGCCAAAGGGTACACAGCTCCGCCTGCGTCTGCAGGAGTTGCTTCGTTCTCTCCTGAAGCCTTACAACTATCAGGAGGTTATCTGCCCAGGTATCGGTGGCAAGAGTCTCTATGTAACATCTGGTCACTATGCTCACTATGGCAAGGATGCATTCCAGCCTATCCAGACTCCTGAGGAGGATGAGGAGTATATGCTCAAGCCAATGAACTGTCCTCACCACTGCGAGGTCTACGCTCGCAAGCCTCGTTCTTACAAGGATCTTCCTTTGCGTATTGCTGAGTTCGGTACCGTATTCCGCTATGAGAAGAGCGGTGAGCTCCACGGTTTGACTCGTGTTCGTACATTTACACAGGATGATGCCCACATTTTCGTTCGTCCAGAGCAGGTAAAGGCTGAGTTCGAGAATGTAATCGACGTAATCCTGAAAGTATTCAAGATCTTCGGTTTTGAGAACTACGAGGCACAGATTTCTCTCCGCGATCCTAAGGATACAGAGAAGTATATCGGTTCTGATGAGATTTGGGAAGAGAGCGAGAACGCTATCCGCGAGGCTTGCAAGGAGAAGGGCCTTGAGACACGCGAGGAGGTTGGCGAGGCTGCCTTCTATGGTCCTAAGCTCGACTTCATGGTAAAGGATGCCATCGGTCGTCGTTGGCAGTTGGGTACCATCCAGGTGGACTACAACTTGCCAGAGCGTTTCAAGTTGGAGTATACAGCCGAGGATAACTCTAAGAAGACTCCTGTGATGATTCACCGTGCACCATTCGGTTCACTGGAGCGATTCACAGCCGTTCTCATCGAGCATACCGCCGGTCACTTCCCATTGTGGTTGACTCCAGACCAGGTTGCAATTCTTCCTATCTCTGAGAAGTTCAACGACTATGCTCAGAAGGTACGTCAGTATCTTGACAAGCAGGGTGTACGTGCTTTGGTTGATGACCGTAATGAGAAGATTGGCCGCAAGATTCGCGACAACGAGTTGAAGCGTGTTCCTTACATGGTCATCGTTGGTGAGAAGGAGAGTGCCGAGGGCTTGGTATCTATGCGTAAGCAGGGTGGTGGCGAACAGGCTACCATGAGCATGGAAGAGTTCGCTCAGCGCATCAATGCCGAGGTTGCAGAGCAGCTGAAGGCAGCTGAGGAGTAATCCCGCAGATTGATATTTTCTAATCTCCCGCAGATTTCACAGATTAACACAGATTTTTTCTGTTGAGGGCTCTGTCCCACAGATTTTTTGTGTTGAGGGTTTAGTCCCACAGATTTCACAGATTTACACAGATTTTTGTGTGTTCTGTTGAATATCTGTAACAACTGTGACGTCTGTGGGAGATTTTTTTGTTAAGGAGGATTTTAAAATCGTTTGGTTATGACAGAAAATGAGATATCTTATAAGATCATTGGAGCTATTTATAAGGTTTATAATGAATTGGGACCAGGTTTACTTGAGTCGGTTTATGAAGCAGCTCTGTGCTATCAGTTGCGCAAAGATGGACTTAGGGTAGAGAATCAGGTAAAGTTGGATGTCATGTATGATGGTAAGGTTTTGCCTGTAGATTTCCGTCTGGATATTCTTGTAGAAGATAAAGTCATAGTCGAACTGAAGTCTGTGGCAGAAATGAAAGATGTCTTTCATAAGCAATTGCTTACGTATTTGCGTGTGGCGAAGAAGCATCTTGGAATATTGGTCAATTTTTCCACCACAGATATACGAAAATCAATCTTCCGTAAAGTCAATGGATATACTCCCATGGATTGAAAGCTTTTCTTAGTCCCCACTGATTTATTGTTTTCTTAAGTCCCACAGATTTCACAGATTTTTACAGATTTAGTTTCTTTATCATAAAGATCTGTGTTAATCTGTGAAATCTGTGGGACTAAAATATATCAATTTGCGGGATTAAATATATCAATCTGTGGGGTTAAAACATTAAATCCATTAGAAAAACAAAGAATCTGCGGGCAAAAATGAAAATAACCCACTGAAAATTTGGTGGTTTCACAAAATAATCGTAACTTTGCAGCCGTTTAATCAAAAAGACAAAAAAGAATATATCGAATAGTTAATGAAAAATGACAAAATGAAAAATCAGTACCGCGTAAACGAACAGATTCGTGCACGCGACGTGAGAGTAGTGAGTGATGGTGGAGCAGAAGTGATGCCAGCACGTAAGGCGTTGGAGTTGGCTCGTCAGCAAGAGCTTGACTTAGTCGAGATATCTCCTAATGCGCAACCACCAGTTTGCCGTATAGTTGACTATTCTAAATTCCTTTACCAGCAGAAGAAGCATGCAAAGGAAATGAAGCAGAAGCAGGTAAAGGTGGAGACCAAGGAAATCCGTTTCGGACCTCAGACCGATGAGCACGACTATCAGTTCAAGCTCAAGCACGCTATGGAGTTCCTCAACGAGGGTAACAAGGTTCGTGCATACGTTTTCTTCCGTGGTCGCTCTATTCTCTTCAAGGAGCAGGGTGAGGTTCTTCTTCTCCGTTTCGCCAATGATTTGGAAGAGTACGGAAAGGTGGAGCAGATGCCAAAGCTTGAAGGTAAGAAGATGTTCCTCTACATGAGTCCTAAGAAGGCTGGTACTGCAAAGAAGAGCCAGCAGAAGATGGACCGTGAGAAGCGAGAGGCTGAAGCTAAGGCTGCTGCAGATGCTGAGCGCGCTGCTAATGCTGAGAAGAATGGCTTGCTCGCCAATGCTAAAGGCGGCGATACCCTGAAGAAACTCGTAGAAGGAACAGAGGATTAAGAAAAAAAGATGCGTAACGCCCTGGTATATGCGTTGCCATCGCTATAATAAATAACAATTTAAAATTAAAAGTAAAAATGCCAAAAGTAAAGACTAATTCCGGCGCAAAGAAGAGATTCCGTTTCACCGGTACAGGTAAGATTAAGCGTCATCACGCTTTTCACAGTCACATCTTGACTAAGAAGACAAAGAAGCAGAAGAGAAATCTCCTTGGTGAGACTCTCGTAGACCGTTCAAACTTGAAGCAGGTTCGCGACTTGCTCTGCCTCCGTTAATTATTAACTTTTTAGTCGAACTTTTAAAGAAAAAAAATTATGCCAAGATCAGTAAATCACGTTGCATCAAAAGCAAAAAGAACAAGAATCTTGAAGCTCACTAAGGGTTACTATGGAGCTCGCAAGAATGTATGGACAGTAGCTAAGAACACTTGGGAGAAGGGTCTTACCTACGCTTATCGCGATCGTCGTAACAAGAAGCGCACATTCCGCGCATTGTGGATCCAGCGTATCAACGCTGCTGCTCGCCTCGATGGTATGAGCTACAGCCAGTTGATGGGTGCTCTTCACAAGGCTGGTATCGAGATTAACCGTAAGGTTCTCGCTGACCTCGCTGTAAACAACCCTGAGGCTTTCAAGGCTATCGTTGCAAAGGTGAAGTAAATCCGACGCTAGGCTCTTTTCTTCCGTGATTTTTCTCGTAAGAAAGTGTTTAGCCTCTAGATTAAAGAAAACTGAAGATTGCATTGGTTGGAAGTATTTCCGCTGATGCAATCTTTTTTTGTGCCTGGAAATCCAGGCGTTCTCGCTTGTAAGAACGTCTAAAGCGCTACCTAATCAGACTTGAGTAGGCGAAGTAATATGGTTGAGCAAGCGAAATGAGACTGCTGGACAAGCAGAACGAGATTACTGAGTAAACGAAGTGAGACGTTTAGTCAGGTTCAAAGATATAGAATATGAGGTGAAAGGAGATAGGTTCTAAGGTATAAGAAGACTGCTTCTAGAAGATTCCCACTAGGCTCGGCAGAGCTGCTGAGCCTAGTCAGCA
>OGOJ01000204.1_pt1 | contig 59557 bp, 105 predicted proteins | sample 1552601 | NCBI WGS metagenome assembly OGOJ01 (sample SAMEA2580184, study PRJEB22360) | human gut metagenome | biome: human gut; feature: human-associated habitat; material: faeces | place: Denmark | collected 2008/2010
GATTTTGAGGTGCTAAAATGGAAAAAATTAAAGGAAATATAACTAAACATTTGATTGCTGATTTTGGCACTTTCCAACTTTACCGGGAGGACTTCGAGAGGGCTATAGATCAGGCTTGTCAGGAATTGCAAATTGACGATTTGAAAAGCGAGGGTCAAAGGCCGTGGAAAGCTGTTTGTAAAAGAGTCGGTGAAATTATATTCAATGACAATAGTATTTTAAAGGATAAACAGCTATATGATAATACATGTATGTTAACTAACTACAACAGATATAATTATAATATATTAAATAATATATGTGATGAATATATATATATTAGTGATAAATATAATAAACTATGTAGTACTGTTGCATTCAGTAATTGGTGTAATATTGATTGCGGTGTTATAGATAATTGGAGATTGAATAAAGAGTCAAGTCCTAAAAGTTATGAGATTTGGCAAAAATTGCAAGGAATCCGTAAAGATTGTATCAAGGATAGAGCATACGACAATAAATCCCCTGTTGGTGCTATGTTCGTTGGCAATAATGAATTTGGCATGAATCAACCGGGAATTGGCTACGAGGCTACACAAGCGAGGGCGCTAACGGCCAATGAATTGCCACAATTAGGCGCTTCAAATAGTCAGAATATTAAAGCGTTATCGAGTGATAACATGGTTGATAATGCCAAGTAATTGTATATACAACAGATGCAATTCTAAACCCTTGATTTACAAGGCTTTGCGGGCTATCGAATTATTACAACTATGCACAAAACAGTTGTTTAGCGAAGAGTTGAAAGCATAGAAGTAAATTGTATATGCAATAGATACAATTTAAAATGCTTGATGTTTGAGAGCTGAACGGCGCGCGTATTGGGTGCCCTGGGGGTCTATATGAAAAGCGACAAACCGCCCCACTTAGCCCCCAAAATATCCGCCAAAACAAAAAGGCCTTTGCTCATACCTCAATCGTACCAAGCAGTATTTATTATTATAACATAAGTTATATATTAATTAAACAACATACACAATAATAATATATACATACAACTACGATAAAATATTAGTTATATATAATATATAACAGTAAAGGAGCTAATAGCTATGAAATTAACAGGATTTGAGTCTAACAAAATTAATTCCGATATGGTAAATCACCCTAGCCACTATAACTTGCCTAATCGTAAAGAATGTATTGATGAAATGATTGACATTTACGGGCTTAAGGATGTGGCTAAATGGTGTGAAATTACTGCATACAAGTATAAATATCGTGCCGGGCATAAAGATAGCCTCACACAGGATGTACAAAAAGCTATATGGTACACAATTAAGGCTCATGAGCTTAAATCTAGGCGCAGATGGAAAGTGTTTGGAAAATTTGTGGATAAGGAACTTCCGGTGCTGATTAAAAATGTTTTCCTGTGGCTGATGATGCTTTGCACAATTCGTGCAGTACTCTTATCTGACGAACACGGATTGCTTATCTCGGCAGTGTTTCTAGTCTTGGCTACCATAACCGAGTCGCTAATAGAGGGCTTTAAGGATAATTAGATTTTGAGGTGTAAATCATGTTTGTATTAAAAATTGCAACAACAGTATGGCTGGCATTAATTGCTTTTGGAATGGTAACTGCCACATTAAACGAAAAAGTGACAGTCAGTACAAGATTTCTTGGCATTGCGGTAATGTTCGGTCAGATACTTGCCATAGCTTTCATGTGGCAATAGATATAGGGCATTCGCCAAGCGGTAAGGCACAGCACTTTGACTGCTGCATACGTTGGTTCAAATCCAACATGCCCTGTTCGGGGTTTTACTTGGTTCCCCCGACATTGGACTTAGTAGCTCCTTTCACCCTCATAGTGGAAAGCTGTTAAGAGCCGTCACAAGGCTCGTGAGGGTTTAATCGTGTATAATCCCACAATACACGAGCGTGAAAACCAACCTGTCGTAAAAACATCTGTAACAGGCAGAGTAGACATATATACCCCCTTTAATTAATTGTTAAACTAGGGCAACTCAAATTAGTGAGTCTTAGGTGAGGTGCAATTCCTCACATGTCCTTTGCTGTAGGTTTCGTTAGTTCTTTTCCTACAGCACATACAAATTTATATCTCCGGAGGGTGTTGCCACTCCTTAGACTTCACCCTCAATATTGGCTTGTAGCTCAGTGGTAGAGCAGTCAGCTATTAGCTGATTTGTCGTGGGTTCGATTCCCAACCTTGCCGATTAAACTTACGACAGGCTATTAGAGTCAGCCGTAAGCGGTATAAAAAGTCCGTATGAAGCTGTACAAAGGTAGCGACAAAGCAGTTTCAATATAGCAGTCACGCTACGGCTGTTATATTTTGCCGATATGGGATAAAGGTATTCCAATAGCTTGCTAAGCTATCCAACAGAAATGTTGTTCGTGTTCGATTCACGATGTCGGCGCTAGTCGGGGGACACCGACTATTGATGTGTATACAAAAGGGTAAGTAACGGATGGCTAGGAGACAGGCATATGGATTAAAAACATTTGGGTTATGCCTATGGGTTCGATTCCCTCCAACGTAAAGAGTGCACGCTTTATGTGTGGTTCAAATCCACACCACATCAATTACAACAAACTAGGTGATGCAGACCGAAAAGCACAAGCCTTAGTGCCTGTTTGTTGTTTTGCTAATAAGGCTATTATCAGAAAGGCAGGTAAACATGGCAAAGTTAATTAAACATCGTTCAATCGGAAAAATAAGAATGGAGCTTGTAGATTATGTGCTGAATTGCACAGATGATGAATTGTACGAACTTTGCGGTGCTGTTTCAGAGCTTGGAGGTGTAACATCTTGGTCTTGTGATGAATGTCAAAAACGATTCAAACCGGATTGCAGCTTTGATGATGATGACGCAAGATGTAAGAAACTTTTCTTTGAGATGAACAAGCCGGAATAATATTGGTAAAATCAGTTGCCTAGTGATTGCAACACGAAAAGAGTAACCTACGAACTCCTGGTAACTGTTTTTATATAAATCGTAGGGTTATCTATCGTAGGAGGTAAAATATGACAGACGTAAAAATTAAAAAAGCAGTAATTAGAGAAGATTTATTATCAATAACAAACGATTATAGAAAAGCAATTATCCTCAATCAATTCATTTATTGGTCCGAAAGAGTTTCAGATGCCGATAAGTTTATCAAGAAAGAAAATGAGATTGCGAAGAACAATGGAGAAGAAGGAAGAGAGCTTTTCTATGGTTGGATATATAAAACAGCCGAAGAATTAGCCGATGAGGTTATGTTAGGCTTATCTGCAAGTCAGATAAGAAGATATATCAGTGAATTGGTGGACATGGGTTATATCTCAAAGCGAAATAACCCTAAATATAAATGGGATAGAACATTGCAATATAGAGTAAATCTTGTAAATATTGCAAAAGACCTTAAAAAGAATGGTTATCCATTAAGTGATTATAGAATTGAAATACCGGAAAATGAAAAATTCAATGCGCATGAGTGCGCAATCAATAATGAGCCAATGAAAAATCAAACACAAGTCGGTGACGAAGCAATACCAAAGAATACTAACAGAGATTATTTAAACAGAGATTATGATTCAGAGATTACAAGAGAGGTACATACATCAACTAACATTGATGGAGAGGTACATACATCTGTTCCTGCAGAACAGATGGCAAGAGTCACCCGACAGGAGATGCAAGCAAAGAAAGATGATATGCTCTATAGATTCTCTGAAATCTGTGACAACAACATTGAAAACGAGACAATCAGAAGAACAGTTAAAAGCTCATTTCACAGATACATGTGCCTGTACGAAAATTATTTTTGCAAGGTTCACCCAATCTTGACCGATAAAACTCTGACTAATGTATGCCTGTCGCTTTCTAATGTGACCGATACGGAGCATAATCACTTTGAGTGGACAGATGTTTACCTAACAGACGAAACAGGGCTTACTGGGCTTGATAGAATGGTTAATGAGCATTTCAGACGAACACATAGAAGAGAGACTAACTACTCGATAACGCATTTTGCTAAAAGCGACTATCTGCTACAGTTGGCACAAGGCATTATAGAATACTAAACGGAGGTATAGATATGGCAAAGGGAGTTAAGACACGAAATATTGATTCATTCCGAGAGGGATTGATGGAATACGCATACGGCAGATGTTCACAGGCACAAGCAGCAAAGATAGCCGGTATGAGCGTGCCGACATTTAGGAAGTACGCAAATATGCATTTTTTAGGTATTCCATTTCCTGACACACTGTTTAAGGCAAAGGAAGAGTGAGAAGTATGTGTGAATTTTGTTGCAAAATAGGAAAATTGGAAAAAATCAAGCAAGGAGCTTTTAGAGGCGGATATTATCCCGAAAAAAATGAAACACAAATCGTTGAATTTGAAAATGTATTTCATTTATTTTTCGGATGTAGCGACCCCTTTATGTCTGGAATTGAAATCGAAGATATAAAATTTTGCCCTATCTGCGGCAGAAAGCTATGTGATGAAACTGAAACACCCATTGAACATTTCTTAAAATCAGAAATTGAAAGAAGCAAATTACGAATGAATGCTTACGCAGAATGCTTCGATGGGGTTCATGTTGATAATGATACTCGTAAAAAACTTTTGGAAAGTCATATAAGATTTTGTAAAAATGCGCTAAAACAGTGTATGGATGCTTGAAAGTTGGTGCAGTAATGGCGGAACCTTTAAGTAAATTAGCAGAAAAATGTAAAAGTTGCCCCAAATCTGAAAAATGTGACCATAAAAGAATGGAGCTATGCGCTTTAGCAGATTTGCCACCACAAAATCTTGCAAGTGCTACACAAGGCATTTTGATAGACAATATGTCTCCTATATTGAGGGAAGAAATAAAAAGCCCTTTAAGCCCATTTAGGTACAAAGACGAATTAGAAAAAGCACTAAATGGTTTCCATTTTGGAAATAGGTTTATGTATGGTGCTTAGAAAGTTGGTGGAAGAATGAGTAATATACATAGATTCAAAGTAGAACCAATAGAAGGACACAAGACATGTGCTAAAGTTACAATTGATGGCGAACAGTGCTTATGCAGTTCGTATAAAATAGAACATTATGCTGGAAGTCTTCCGATGGTTAATATAAACCGTGTTGCCGATGTGCAATATGAGCAAGATGCAGAAATTAACATTGTAAACTTGCACGAAATAGCTTCACTGATAGATAAGAAAACATTCAAGGAATTTTGCAGAGTTTGGGAGGAAATTCACGATGAAGCATAGCAAAGAATGGCACACTTGCGACAGGTGTGGAAAAGAGATAATACGCTACGATGAAAAAAATGCATATATCAAAACAAGAGAGATAAAACCTCTTTACGAAAAAAGCATATGCACAGCCGAAGATTTAGCAAAGGAAGCGTTTCCAATGGCTATATGGAGAGATGATACGCAATACGATTTATGCCCTAAGTGTAGGAAAGATTTTAGGAGGTTTATGAAAAATGGAGCATGAAAGAAAATGGTGCACTTGCGATAGATGCGGTGCAGAAATTAAAAAAGGAATATTGTGTGGAAATTCGGTTACAAAGAACGGCATTTTTAATACCACATACGACTTGTGCTATAAATGCATGGAAGATTTTGAGAGGTTTATGGGAAATGAAACTGACAGTCGGAAATAGCGTATATGAAATGAAGGCAGAACAATTAAAAGCTGTTTTACATATTGCAAGTAAACAGGTTCCGTTTGGAATTTATGCGGTCAGCAAAAAAGGCATGGCTATTCTTTTGAAAGAGACCTATTCCACCCATGAGGAGCTGAAAAAGGCTGTTTCTGATTATGCAATGAAAGGATTTAAGGTTTATTATAATGAGCATGGCAGAAGTAATTAAATCAATAGAGCGTGAGGCACTTAGAGAAGCACAATCACACGAAATAGGCGGTAGAAATGGCGAGTCTATAGATTGTTCCACTTTAGGAGATGAACCTGTTATCGAGGCAGATGACGAGGTAGACAGACAAGCGTTAAGAGATTGCTTTAAGGAGTGAGAATATGGGAAGCCAAAATATAATTAAAACAATGGAAGAAGAAATAACAAGACTTCAAAAAGAATTAGACAAAGCTCACTCGGAAAGAAAAGTATCACAGAACGAGTTTCTTGTTTGTGGTAATACAATGAAAATAGATATTCTTGGAACAGAATACAGAATTGAAATCCACAAAGTATCAGAGGATAGCTACATGGAGGAAAAAGGTCTTGCGGGCTATTGTGAAGAAGAAAACAAGTTGATTGTAGTTGCCGATATGTCCGAAGAAAAATACTTTGTAGGCATGGACGAAAAAGCACAGGAAATATATCGCAAAAAGACCTTAAGACATGAAATTATGCACGCTTTTCTGAATGAGAGCGGACTGTCTGATAGTTCAAATCGGTTTGATGGTGCATGGGCGAAGAATGAGGAAATGGTTGACTGGCTTGCAATTCAAGCCCCGAAAATCTTTTCTACGTTCAATAAAATGAATATTTTGTAAACATGCATTACTGGCTAACGAGCAGAAAGGAAATCAAATGAACGAAATAAAATTCGGAATGAAAATTGCCTATCAAGGAGTAAAAGAAGAAATGGAAACAATAGTTGCAGAACTTGCAAGAAAAGGAATTGAAAAGCCAAAAGGCTTTAGTACATTGGAACAGTTTATAAAAGACAGACTTTTAGAATGCGAATAAAAACAATAGTTGCTGATTATCAGCAGAAAAGAGATTTTATGAAAAAATTTTTTAAAACCATTATTCCCATTATTGTTATTGTTGTTGGCATTGTTGCACTGATATTATTTTTAAGTTGGGCTAATAAAACCGAAAAATACGAATGTGGAATAGAAGAGATACAAAGTGGGATTTATGCTAGATATCAAAGTACAGCTTCAAGAACCCCCGCTGACAACTATGAGATAATTACAGTTTGCATAAATGGGCAACTGATAACCTACGAGGGAAACGCTGAATTTATTTTTGTAGAAAATGAGAATAAAATCAAAGTCACAGAAAAACCTAATATAGTTCACAGTGATAAAGTCATTGTCTATACTTCAAAAGACAGTGTTGAATACTTAGGAACTGTAGGAATTGGCAAATAAATATATCACCGGCTAACAAGTAGAGTTAGTTGCTGACCTTAGAAAGATAAAGGTTGATAAAACATAGAAAAGGAGACGGAAAACATTATGATAGAAATTTATAAAAATCCAAACGGAGATACAAGAACAGCACCTAAAGATGTTACTTTTGAGAAGTTTCAAGAGGCAAACGATATGCACATTGAAGATGTAGAAGCTGTTATGTATGAACTGTCAAAAATAATAGAAGAAAGAGGAAAAAATCACGATTGCACCAAAAAATCACAAGAAAAAATGTTCTATGATAACTTTTTATCTACAATAAACAATGGAACGGACTTTGTGAATGATGAATGGTATCAGTTACATATCAAAGCCGAAAGACATCACTTATTATCGAACTGCCCAGATGATGTAAACCTGATAGATGTACTTGAAATGATTAGCGATTGTGTCTGCGCAGGAATGGCTAGGAGCGGAGAAGTAAGAGATTTAGAAATTGACGATAATATTCTAAAAAAAGCAGTAAATAATACAGCTCAAATGATAAAAAATATGATAATAGTAAAATAAAGCGAAATACCGCCACATAAATGGTTTGTGGTGCTACCCTAGAAAAATTATAGGCAGAGGTCTATAAGCACCTTTGCTTTTTAAAAGTGGAGGTGCTTTTCTTATGGCTAGTCAAAGCCTTGTTTCCACAGTTGATAGTTACGAAAATTACATAGAGAGAAACGGAATAGACGAGCAAGTAATTAATGCCTATGTAGACGCTTGTAGTGTAGCCATAAACGGTGAGAAAGATATTGATTATGGACTACAACTCACTAAGAGGGCAAAAGAGCTTATAGAGAGCTTCTGCACGGCTAAAACAGGTGGTACGATTTGGGATTTGGAAAAATACGCATTCGACCACAAAACCACATATGAGCTGATAAACAAAAAATATGAGGTTTTGCTACTTGAAGCTCAAAACAAAATCGTTGACAGCTATTTTCAGTACATAGAGAAAAAGCGTGAGCCTAAAGACCGATTTTATATGCCACGTAGAAAGCAACTAATCAAAATCGGACTTGTGGACGCATTGCAAGGCATGATTGATGATAAATACGACATATTGTGCGTGAGCCTAGTGCCTGGAGCTGGAAAGAGTACGATTGAGAAATTTTTTCATTCGGCAGTTGCCGGCTGGTTTCCGAAAGATTACAGCCTATTTTATTCACACAGTGGTGACATTACACGAATGTACTATGATGGAGTATACGACATTGTTACCAATGATGATGATTATGCGTGGCATGACATTTTTCCTAATCTATCAGTTACAAGCACGAATGCCAAAATGGAGCAATTCAATATTGGCAAATACAAACCTTTTCCGTCAGTACAATGTACTTCTGTCGGAAGTAAGAATGCTGGAAAAGTCCGTGCAAGTAAATTTTTGCTAGTTGATGATATGATAGGCGGAATTGAGGAAGCCTTAAATCCTACAATACTTGATAAGCTGTGGGATAAATACGCAGTAGACGCAAGGCAACGTAAGACACAAGACACGGACGGAAAGCCGTGTAAAGAGATACATATTGCCACTCGTTGGAGCGTACATGATGTTATCGGACGCATTCAAAACATGTATGTCGGAAATCCAAGAGTCAAAACAATATCGGTTCCTGATGTAGACCCGGTAACAGGCGAAAGCAATTTTGATTATGAGTATGGCGGTTTTACGAAAGAGTTTTTTGCTGACCAACAATTACTCATGGATGAAATATCTTACCGATGCTTGTATAAACAGGAACCTATCGAGCGTGAGGGCTTATTGTTTCCCGATGATAAAATCCGCAGATACTTCAATCTGCCACATGGTGAACCGGAAATTATCACAGCTCAATGCGATACAAAAGGAAAAGGCACAGACTATTTTGTTATGCCAATACTGCAAAAATATGGCGAGGACTATTACTGCGTTGATTGCGTGTGTGATAATACGGCAGACTATGAAATGCAGTATGAAAATGCGTCAAACACATTAGTCAATAATAAGGTACAAGAGTGTGAGTTTGAGCGTAATGCCGGTGGTGACAGAGTGGCTATGGAAGTTAATAAGCGAGTTGAAAATAAAGGGTGGATATGCAACATCACTGATGTACCGACAGAGACAAATAAGGAAGCACGTATTTTTCAGTGTTCTAACTGGATTTTACAACATATTATTTTCAAAGACCAATCACTTTATAAGCCCAATGAGCCTTATGGAGTAATGGTATCACTGCTGAAACGATATTCAGTAACAGGCAAAAAACAGCTTGATGATGTTCCTGATGTTTTTTCAAACTTTGCCTTAAGAATGACGCAAGGCAGTAGAATAGCAAAGGTTGAAGCAGTACACAATCCGTTCAGAGGAGGGCTTTATTAATGAATACAAAAACTTACTTAAATCAAATTAGCAGATTAGATAAAATGATACAAAACAAGCTGTCTGAAATATACCGGCTTAAGACAATAGCATGTAGCGTTACTGTTTCAACAGACAAAGAGGCAGTTGATGTTTCATCTGACAAAGATAAATTAGGCAGTACAGTAACTAAAATTGTGGACTTGGAAAAAGATACAGACAGACTTGTTGATGAATTTATGAGAAAAAGAAACCATATTATCGGTCAAATTGATAGTATGGAGAATACCGACTATTATCATGTACTCTCAATGAGATATGTCAATCAAAACACTTTTGAAGAAATCGCCCAGGCTACAAATTGGAGCATAAGAAAGATATTTACAATCCACGGCAGAGCCTTGCAAGAGTTTGAAAGGCTTTACGGAAAAGAATATCTTGAAAATGTGCAGTAGTGTGCATAGTTTTGCATATCATTGCATATATACACTTAAAAAATTGACAGTTATAATATAACTATGAAAAAATCGTAATTCGTTCATTGCGTAAAATCTCTTTAAGAAATAGCACTCACAGATTGTGGGTGCTATTTTTAGTGAATCGAGGGTGACATGAATAATCAGAATATTAATATTGTACCAATAGGAAAACGAAGTGTAATGTGCCCTCGTTGCGGTAAATTGCTAACGTGGGTGAATAAAAACGATAAGAAGCACCACAAAGTAATGTGTACGCACTGCCGTAAATGGATATGGTTTTGGGCTGGCACACAAGAATTTCAGATAAAAGAGGTTCCGCAGAGAACTTCTGCAAGTGGCATGAGGTTTTATTGATGTATAGATATGCTCATAAAAATGTAAGACCTTTTTCGGCCGTCTGCCAAAATAATTACGGCAGACAAGTTATTTTCACGAGGAAAAGGCAAATCACAAAAAACAACATAATCGAAGAACTGAATAAAGCACTTGTGATTCACGAGCAAAATGCTATTGAGATTGAGTATCTTGACAGATACTATCGTGGTGACCAACCAATTTTGTATCGGCAGAAAGTGAACCGACCAGAAATCAATAACAAGATTGCTGTAAATCTTGCGTATGAGCTTGTCGAGCGCAAAACCGCAGAGATGTGTGCCGAGCCAATCCAATACGTGCTGCGTGGCACTGATAATCATAAGTCGGAAGAAATCACACAGCTTAACATTACAATGGATTCGGAAAGCAAACAGGAGTGCGATATAGACATACATCGTTGGAGAAGCATATGTGGTACCGGCTACAGATTCATCGGTAATGATGACGGACAAGGACAGTTGCTTGATGAAAGCGATTTTTATTTATCGTCCGAAAATCCAATGTATACCTTTGTAGCATACTACTCAAACGGACGTCCGGCATTCTCTTGTCAAATCGGAGAGGACGAGAACGGAGCAAATATTTATTATGTGTTCACCGACAATGAGTGGTTTGATATTCGCAACGACAAGATTTATGCAAGCGGAATAAACGGCAACAGAGCTATTCCGGTCATTGAATATCCAAACAATGCAAGGCGATTATCTGACATTGAAATGACTATTGCAATCACAGACGCTATTAACGTGCTTACATCAGACAGAATTAATGGAGTCGAGCAGTTTGTGTCTGCATGGGTGAAGTTTGTTAATTGCGAGATTGACATAGATACATTCAGAAAAATGCGACAAGAGGGAGCGTTGGTAGTTAAATCTAACAACGGCTCAGACAACAAGGCCGATGTTGATGTAATGACGAGCGAGCTTAATCAGACAGAGGGGCAAGTGGTATTCACTGACCTTTTTGAAAGATTTTTAAGCATTCAAGGCCTCGCAAATCGTCAGGGCAACACAGGCGGTGACACCGGTTCTGCCGTAGAACTGCGAAACGGACATTATGATGCCGGGCTTAGGACAGCTATTAATGAGCCTATCCTCAAGAAATCAGAGAGAATGGCACTTAGGATTATTCTTAACAGGCTGAGAATTAATAAGAGCTTTACGCTTATGCCTAGTGATGTTGAGATACACATTAATCATAATAAGCTAGACAACATGCTTGTTAAGGCAGAGGTACTTCAAATACTGCTTAACTGCGGTATCAATTACAAGAGAGCAGTCAAGACGATTGACATGTTTAGTGACCCTGAACAAGTCACTCTCGAAAGTGCTAAGCGCATGGAAATGTTATTCCCGGAAGAACAGCCGACAGCAGCTACGCCTAACAATAATAACGTTGATAAAGACAATGGAAAGACAGCCAATGAATAATTGGCTGTCAATTTATTTTGGAGCTTGATATGGCAGACGAAATCCACACACTTAACAAAAATGAAATACAAGACATAGATTATGACACATATTTTGGCGAGATGGATTTATCTGACGAGGAAAAGGAAGATAGAAAAAAACTTGCTGAAAAGTTTGAAAAAATCTTTGTTATGCTATTTGCTTTGTTATCCGGCAAGGAAGAAACAGAGATAACAACTATCACTAAAGAATTTATTATCAGATATGAGAGCATTGCCACGCAGTATTGTAAGGCAAAGAAAACACCCTCATATATTACGGATTATGCCCGGTACATTGTGAATGAGGTAGTTGACGCTACCACACAAAATACCGAAGTAGAGTATTTTACATCACAGAAGCGAGCAAAAAATGTAGCTGCGAATGAAGCTAATGCGGTCGGCAATTACAGATTGCAAACTGAAATGGTAAAACAAGGTTACAAAACAAAAGAGTGGCGCTCGAAAGAAGATTCACATGTCAGACCTACACATGCGAATGTTGACAGAAAGAGGATTGATATTTTTGAGCCGTTTGAGGTCGGAAACTCACTGATGATGTTTCCGAAGGACCATTCGCTAGGTGCAGAGGTAAAAGAGATTTCTAACTGCCGATGTAGCGTTAAATATTACAAATAATAAGCAACTTGTAAGGAAAACTTATAGGTTGCTTTTTATTATACAAAATTTGCAGTTGTGCGTTAAACAACAGAAAAACTCGGCTGGTGCGACCAGCGATAACAAAAGCGTGAGTTACGGAGGTAATGAAATGACAAGAAATGATGTTTTGAAGCTCTTTCCCGATGCAACGGATGAGCAGATAACAAATCTGCTTAACAAGAGCGGTGAGGAAATGGCAAGAGAGAAAGAGAAAGCCAATCAGTATAAGGCTAAAGCCGACAAAGCTGACGAGCTACAGACACAGCTTGATGAGCTACAGGCTGGCAACATGACAGAACTTGAAAAGGCAAATAAAGCCTTAGAGACAGCCAATCAGCAGATAGCCAAGCTACAGAAAGATAACGCTGTCAGAGATTTACGAGAGAGTGCAATGTCTGATTTTGGCATTACTGCCGAACAGGCAAAGACAGTAGTAAAAGAGGACGGCTCTTTTGACACAACATCACTTGGCAAGATTATTTCCGATATGAAAGCCAATGCGATAGCGGAGTATGAGAAAAACGCACTCAAAGGTACTCCTAATCCTAATAATGGCGGTAACAATAACGATGGTGATACAGGAAATAAGACAAATGCTGAAAAGATAGCAGAAAGTCTTATATCTGATGCACCTAAAAGCAACAACATTTTATCACATTACATTCAGTAATAACAGGAGGTAAAAAATGGCAAAGGAAATGAATATGCAGTATGAAAAGACTTCATACGCGGGAGACGTACAGATTCTCAAAAGAGAGCCTAATGAGGCAATTCCTTTAACACTTGATTTTTCTGCGGTCACAGATAAAGACACAAACGGAAAGAAAATTGTTAAAGCCGGTACACCAATTGGAAAGACAGGAGTTGTAGACAATACAGCAACTACAATCGGCATTTTGAGATTTGATGTAACAGAGGACAGACCACAGGGAGTACTGCTTAAGAAAGCATATCTTAACACAAAGGTAGCAGAAGCACACTCAGGCGTTACATATGACGAAACAGTTAAGACAGCTCTTCCAATGATTGTATTTGAATAATAACAGGAGGTAAACAGATGTTAATTAATGAAGTATTAGACAGCAAGTCTATCGCATTATCAGCAACAGAAAACGCTAGTAATCAGATACCTTATCTTGGTTTACAGTGGTTTCCGGAAAGAAAGAAACAGGGGCTTGATTTAAGCTGGATTAAGACACATAAAGGGCTTCCAGTATCACTTGCACCATCCAACTTTGACACAATCCCAACAATTAGAGCTAGAGAGGGATTAAGCAAGGAAAAAACACAGATGGCATTTTTCCGTGAGGGAATGACAGTTGGTGAAGAGGAAATGCTTGAAATCGAGCGTATTCAATCAGCAGATGACCCTTACCTTGCAAGTGCTTTATCAAGCGTATATGACGATACTAACAACCTTGTAAGTGGCGCAGAGGTTGTACCTGAGCGTATGAGAATGTCACTTCTTGCCACAAGCGCGGGCCACCCAGTAATTGCCATTGTAAGTGATGGTGTTCAGTACGCTTATGATTACGATAAGGATGGCTCATATAAAAAAGACCATTATGCAAAGTTAATGGGCACAAGCATGTGGAGTGATACAGCTAATTCAAAGCCACTTACAGACCTTAACAATGCAAGAAAGAAGTTACAGAAGCAAGGCAAGATTGCTAGATATGCGCTTATGAACAGCAATACATTTCAGTATTTGCTTGACAATGCACAGATAAGAAACTCAATCCTTGCACAGAACCTTACAGCAACTATTGATGTTGACGATGATACTGTTATTTCAATAGTGCAGAAAAGAACAAAGCTCACTATCGTACTTTACGATAAGATGTACATTGATGATGATGGCAAGGAGCAGTACTTCTACCCGGATAACAAGGTTACACTCCTTCCGGAAGGCAGTCTCGGTAGCACTTGGTTTGGTACTACACCGGAAGAAAGAACTGCAAGACAGGTAGCCGATGTAGATGTAACAGTATATGGTGTAGGTATCACAGTTGCTACAAAGACAGAGTACGGACCACCTATGAAGATGTCAACATTTGCTTCTGAGGTTGTTCTTCCATCATACGAGAATATGGATAGCACATTCGTATATGAGGTTCATAGCGAAGAGTAGGGGGTGCAACTATGAAATATCCATATATAGTGATTCATAATGGTAAATGGTATAACGCTGGCGAAGAGGTTCCGGAAAATAATAATTCCGGAGCTTCTTTTGATTATAGCAAGACAACCATTAATCGCATGTCTACATCTGATTTACAGGCTTTTGCCGCAGAACAAGGTATAGACAATGCAGAAGAACTTACAGGAGCAGAGCTAAAGAAACTGTTAATTGAAAAATTTGGATTATAAGGAGCTTGGCATGGAATACACCACATTAGAGCAAGTCAAAATCAGACTCAAACAATTTCATATTGATACAGTCACAAACGATGATGAAACAACATCTGATGTGGTAGTGTTCGACAACAAGGAAGATAACCCACTCATTGAACAACTCATTAAGCAAGCCACGGAAGATGTAAAAGCAAAAAGGTGTTATCCAGACACTTTCACTGATGATGATATAACTGCCGATTTAAAGCAGTTTGAAAATGTCATTATCAATCTTGCTGTCTACGACCATTCACAAGCCGGTGAGAACTACATGAGCGCATTGAGTGAGGGCGGAGTGAGCCGTACATGGAAAGACAGAGATAAACTGTTTGTCGGAGTATTTCCTTTTGTCAAAGTGATATAAGCAAAAGAAGATTGTGCGTTACCATTTTACTGATGTCGGTAAAGTGGTAGCAGGCGGTACACATTAAGTGGTGGTGGGCGGTGTGCCATTATTAATTATGAAAGGCGGTATATCAATGCCAATAGCAGTAATTATAAGCATTATTTCAGTTGCTTTTTCCGTCTTTTTCGGACTGTTTACCTTAGGACTCAATCTTAAGAACAACAAAAAGTCTGACAACGCAGAACTTACGGAGCGTGTAAAACAAAATACACGCATAAACATGAAACTTGACACAATATCAAGCAACACAACAGAGATAAAGAATGAAGTTACAGAAATGAGAAGAGAACTTAATTCTCACGATAACAGGATTATTAAAGTTGAGGAAAGTGTAAAGTCAGCACACCACCGAATAGACGGACTGGAAGCACGACTTAACGAAGATAAGGAGGCATAGCAGAATGGATATAACATCAGTATCAACAGTAGTTGCAATCGTTGTAATAACATATCTAATAGGCTTAGGAGCTAAGGCAATTCCACACATTAAGGATAATTACATTCCTATAATCGTAGGCGTTGTGGGCGGTATCTTAGGCATTATAGGTATGTATGTAATACCAGACTTTCCAGCGAATGACATTCTTGATGCAATAGCAGTAGGAATTGTGTCCGGATTATCAAGCACAGGTGTTAATCAGATTTATAAACAGGTAAAGAAAAATGCTTGATATCAATAAGCAAGCCATGAAATACGCGCTTCAAGGTCAAACTGTCACAGTATACGATAAAGACGAGGACGGAAATCTAAAGTTTTACGAAACAGAGGACGGAGAGAAAATATATTACACACACGAAGAAACAGGCTTTTCGGAGCCGGTTGATTTTCGGGCGAACATATCATTTGACGGTGGAGAAGCACAGAACAAGGAATATGGCTTTAATGTGGCTGATTTTGATGCTGTTTTGCTGACAGACAGAGGAGAATACCCTTTTAAAAAAGGTGACGTTATTTGGCTTGATAGCGAGCCTACAAAGAACGAAAACGGATTAGTTGATTCAACTTCCGCAGATTTTACAATAGTGGGAGTCAAGCCCTCTCTTTATTCAGTTAAATACATGCTCAAAGCAGTTGTGAAAGAAGTGTAATTATGAAGATTGACGTTTCTCTGACAGAAAAATCTATACAAGATGCGATAGACAAGCTTGAAAGGTATAAAGACCGCTTGCAGGACAAGTGCATAGCGTTTGTTGGAGAGCTTGCTAGTAATGGAATCGCTGTAGCGCGAGCGAATACAGGCAATTTTGGACACTATATCACGTTTAGTTACGAAATTAAAGATACAACAGACGGCTGCACAGCAATTGTGCTTGCTACTGAAACAGGGCAGATACAAAGCACATGGCAGACAGCAGACGGACTTAAGACAGTTGATGTATCGCCTTTGCTTATGGCTGAATACGGCTCAGGTTGGAGAGCTAAGCCACACTTCAATGATACAAGAGGCGGTCAAGGAACTTTTCCGGGGCAAACACACGCATTTGATAGCGAGGGTTGGTATTGGAGAGACGAAAGCGGAGAATTACACCATTCATACGGCATTACACCTACAATGCCGATGTATCACGCGTTTGTAGAAATGGAAAACGACATTATGAGAACGGCACGGAAAATTTTTAGTTGAGGTGAGATAAAGTGGCGAGTCAAAATCAATGGGTTTATGACCTTGAAAATCTCACATATGCGATTGTGAAAACCCGATGTGAGAAAAAATTGAAAACTAAATATCCCAAGCTAAAATTCACGCAAGAGGAACAGTCGGACAGTGCAACGGCTAGTTTCCCGACAGTGCTAGTTCAAGCACTCGAACCTATAGAACAGAATGAGGATTTAGAGTGCGAAAGAATAAATACAGTGTTATTTACGGCACAAGTAATTGTTACAACGAATAAAAGCCGTTCAGAAGCCTTGAATGTGGCACAGACAGTGGCTAATGAATACAAAGCTATGTCATTCAAGCTGGCACCAGCCCCATTCGCTAGAAAAAACGGCAAAATATGGACTGCAACATTACGTGCTAGGCGGTCATTCGATTGGAATGATAGATTATAAGAGCCTTTTGGCTCTTATTTTTTTATGAAAAATTAGGAGGTAATACAAATGGCAACCGGATTAAAAAGTAGAATTGCTTACAAGACACCAAGCTCATCCGTCACAAGTGGCGATTATTGGGCTGGAACTTACAAGCTCTTACTTAGAGCAAAAACAATTCCCTCACCATTCGGCTCACAGAACATGGTAGATACTTCGACTCTTGAGGATTTAGTAGAGACACAGGAAATGGGTAGACGTTCAGCCGGTTCTATGGAAGTTGAGGGAGCTTTTGAGAAGAAGTACAAAGACGAGATGGTAACTAACGAGGGCAAGAAGCTCGATTTTATCATTCTCTATGGTACAGACGGAAAAGGTTCAGAGGGTATCTGCGCTTTTATCGGTCAAGAGTCATTCGCCCCAGGTGAGGCATCTGATGACCACTTAACAGGAACTGCGACTGTATCAGTTCAGACAGTGCCTAAGTGGATTGAGGATAACTACGATGTTGCGGTAACAGAAGATGACCAAGGTTATCCAACAGCAATCACACTCACAAAAAAATCATGAGCCAATCGAAAAAAGCCGTAGCGGTTGGCTATGATGATAGCACGGCTGACAGCGAACTTGAAGATACAATATAGTAAGGCAATCGAGGCAGTTTTAATACTGCCTCTTTCCCTATATAAATTAGGGAGAAAGGGAAAGATAAAATGAAAATTAAATTAAATGGAAAAGAATATACAGTTAAATTCGGATATGCACCGGTAGTTAAGAATAAGATTATTCCAAGGCTTGTAGGAATGGAACAACAGGGCGAGGGGCTTGAAGTCATTGACAACATGCTTGAGTTTTTACCGGAGTTTTTACTCGTAGGCTTGCAGAAATTCCATGCTGACGAATTTGGCTTTGATTTTAATGATAAAGAAGCAAAAGAGAAACAGCTCGTAAAGGTATACGATTTACTTGACGATTATCTTGACCCGGAGAATGAAGAGGGCGGAGATTTACAATCACTCTATAATGACTTGTCTGCGGAAATGGAGAAAAACAGTTTTTTATCGAAGATGCTGGCGAAAGAGGTGCAGACAGCCAAGAAGAAACCAATCAAGAAGTAAAAGAGCTTACATGGGAAGTATATTGCAACGAAATCCGTCCATATTGGCTTTTGGTAACTAAAGGCTATGGATTTAGCGTTGAGGACATAGATATGTCTTGTCCGGCTGATTTAGAGCCTTATTCAAAGGCTTATATGCTCGAGCAAAAAGAAGCTGACTCCAACATGTGGGCTTGGTGGGGCACATACGGAATAAGTGCAACTCTTACAGCTATTGATAGAGCCTTAAATGGCAATAAAGCGAGAGCAAAATACATTGAGAAATCATTAAATGAGCAATACTCAAAAGATAACGAGCCTAAATACAAGGAGTCTAATGAGGAAATTGCCGTTTATGAGATGAAGCAACGAATTAACGCATTAAGACAGTCGGGATTACCTGAAAGTCCTGACTAATGAGGTGAAAATATGGCATATAAAGGAATTGACGTATCGTCATATCAAGGAAATATTGATTGGAGTAAGGTTAAGTGGGCTGGAGTGCAATTTGCAATCCTTAAAATAATCCGTAGAGACCTTAATCCGGACAAGACTTTTGAAGCAAACTGGAAAGGCTGTACTGATGTAGGAATGCCAATACAAGGCGTTTACAACTACTCATACGCTACAACAGTAGACAAGGCAAAGACGGATGCGAACAAGGTCATTCAGACGCTTAACGGAAGAAAAACTTTCGTTTGGTTAGATGTTGAAGATAAGTGCCAGCAAGGACTTGGACAGACGCTTATTGACATAATTAACACATATCAGAGTGTTATCAAGAGTGCTGGGCTTAACTTTGGTGTATACACAGGGCTTAGCTTTTACAATCAGTACATTGCGCCATACGCAAATCAGATTAACTGTCCGTTTTGGATTGCGCGCTATCCGTCAACTAAGGGGATGTCTATTGGTGATGAGCCTAATAGTGCAAAGAAGCCTGTTATTCAACATTCTCTGTATGGCTGGCAGTATTCGAGCGCATTTACCTGTAGCGGCCTGAATAACAGCACAGATGCTAACTTACTATACATTGAGCTTAATAAGGGTGATGGAATAGAGAATAGTTCGGCACCAATAGCAACTCCGGTAAAGAATAACGCTTGGAAAGGCAATGAGGAATATTACCTCGATAATGATGATGTAAGAAAATGGCAACATGCTATGAACATCGGATTTGACACAGACGAACTTAAGGAAGATGGCAGATTTGGAGTTAATTCACAGAGATTTGCTAAAAATCACAATCTGTGGAGCGGTCAGAAGCATAACTGTCCGACAGCCATTAAGTGGTTAAGAAGAACTCTGCACGACAAGTATCATTTTTACAAGCTTGATACTGATTACGGCAAGTGGACGGATTATCTCACTAAATGTGTCATGGTATTTCAAAAGAATAGAGGTCTTAAGCAAGATGGTTATGTTGGATTGATTACAACATACTATCTGCTCAAAGGATAAATACATGAGAGCTACTTTAGGGTAGCTCTCTTTTTTATTACATACAGGGAGGTGAGAAAATGGCAGAGAGCATTGAGCTTCAAATCAAGTCGGATGCACAACAAGCGACTAGAGCCATAGGCAATTTACAAGATAAGTTGCAAGGACTTGGAAGGACTCTCGATTCCCTCAATGGTGCAAGCATAAGCAATTTTGCGAGCGGAATGTCACAACTTGCAACATCACTTAGAAGTGTGAGCAGTATTGACACACGTACCTTTAGCAAGATTGCAACCAACATGGAAAAGCTCGGCAACCTTGATACCGCAAGACTTGTCAGCTCGGCAAGTGCTTTAAAGAGCATGGCAACAGAATTGTCGGGTTTTGCGAATATCTCAAAGCAATCAGCAGAGATTACACAACTAACAGCTTCAATCTCAAAGCTCGGTTCAAAATCAGCCGGGTATGCTGCAGATAACATCAGGAACCTTGGTAGTGCCTTGAAAGAGGTAATGACAACATTATCTAACGCACCGAGAGTCAACAGTAACATTATTCAAATGACTAATGCACTTGCTAATCTGTCGCAACAAGGCGCAAAAGTTGGTTCGGCTAGTAGGTCGCTCATAACAGGCTTTTCAAACACAACTAAGTCAATTAAGAGTACAAGAAGTGGATTCAGGGGCTTAGCTTCAACTATCGGTAAGTTTTATGCAACTTATTGGTTGGTTATGCGAGCTGTTGGAAAAATAGGCGGTGCAGTTGATTTAGCGAGCCAATTAACAGAGGTTCAAAACGTAGTAGATACCACGTTTGGCGATATGGCAAGCAAAGTTGATGATTTTACAAAAACATCAATTCAAGACTTTGGAATGTCAGAGCTGACAGTTAAGCAAATATCAAGCCGTTTCCAAGCACTAGGTACTTCTATAGGTATTTCGTCAGAGCAAGTGGCAAATGGTACGGCAGTGGCAAATAAAGCCCTTATGAGCCAAAATAACACGCTATACAAGACTACAGACAGTATGGCTGATATGTCGCTTAATCTTACAAGATTAGCTGGTGATATGGCTTCATTCTATGATGTAGACCAAGCCGATGTTGCAAAGAGCTTACAATCTATTTTTTCGGGAACAATTGCACCATTAAGGAGATACGGACTTGATTTAACACAAGCCACACTTTCAGAGTGGGCTATGAAAAACGGACTTGACGCAAATATCAAGTCAATGACGCAAGCTGAAAAGGTATTGCTAAGATACAATTATGTCATGGCAAATACGCAAGCTGCACAAGGAGACTTCGCCAAGACAGCCGATAAACGAAACGTTAGTTTCATGTGTCGCGCAGCATAGTAATATGCTGATGAAAAATCGAGCAAAGTCGGTGAAAACTAAGTTGATTTAGACAACATACTTTGATATAATATGTTTGAGGTGATTTAATGAGAACGTATTATATCTATAAGGCTACAAATAAAGTAAACGGAAAATTATATATCGGACAAACAGTAAACTATCACGCTAGGGTTCAACAACATTTAAGGCGTTCGCCAAAAGAGGATTGCTTATTTCACAGAGCAATTAAAGAATATGGCAAGGACAACTTTGAATGGGAAGTGATTGATAAATGCAATAGTTCACAGAAAGCATTGCGACTTGAAAGATTTTATATATCTTTGTATAACACATACAGAGATGGATATAATGAGAATAAGGGCGGTGTTGGTGGACACAACGCAAGAGCTGTCGTAAGGCTAGATAAGGACGGAACATTCATAGAAAGATACGATAGTGCGATGGAAGCCGAGAAATATGGTTTTGGTAATGTTGATGTATTATTATGTTGCAAAAACAAAATGCTGACATGTAAAGGCTATCAATTCATGTTTGAAGATGAATATAAAGCTAATGGAGCTAAGACATATGTAAAGCCAAAACCTATCAATCAGAGAAAAGTTATTCAATGTGACCTAAAAGGCAATTATATCAAAGAATTTGATAGCATAGCACAGGCTTCAACCGAAACAGGAACAAACAGGACAACACTGATAGGGGCATTGAAACATCGTTATAAAAATGCCAATGGATATATTTTTGTCTATAAAGAAGATTTTCCGATAAAAGATTTGAGCATGTATACTAAACTAAAAAAGGGTAGGAAAATAGCTCAAATTGACATAAAAACAAATAAAGTAGTCAAGGAGTATGATAGAATATCTGACGCTGGCAAAGCGTTGGGGGTCAATTACAAAGCCATACACAAAGTAGTTGATAAACCCGACAGGACAGCATACGGATATAAATGGATAAGTCAATAAGTCAATACCGAGGTAATCAATCAGATAGCGAAAGGCTGATTGACACTGTAACGCGTAGGAAGTGAATAAATATAATCTTCCCAAGAGTGCTCGACAACCATAAGACGTAGAAATGCGTCTTATTTTTGTGGTTGAAAATGTACGCTGAACTTATAGGAAACTATAAGAAGTAGAGGATAAAAAGCCTTTACGATAACAAATTGACATGGGCGAATAGTGTAAGAGTCCTTAAGCAAGAGTTCCAAGCATGGGGCAGTATCATAGGTAGCGTAGTAATCAATGCTCTAAAGCCGTTTGTTCAAGCCTTAAGTAAAGTAATGCTCAAGGTTATCAGCTTTACAAAAACTGTAGCTGACGCACTCGGAGCAATCTTTGGATGGACTATCGAGATAAGCGGTGGCGGTGCTACTGTTGACGGCATGGAGGACATAGCTGGCGGAGTAGGCGACATTGGTGATAGTGCCGATAAGTCGAATAAGAAAGCACAAAAACTGAAAAAGACATTGCTTAGCATAGATGAGATACACGCACTTGACGATAACAGCGATAGTGGCAGTGGTGGAGGTTCGGGCAGTGGCGGTTCAGGTGGCGGTGGAGCTGACAGTGGTGTTAATAGCTCACTGAAAAAGACTGATGGATTGCTCGAAAAATATAAATCATCAATCAAAGACCTTTACTCGCTTGGAAAGTACATTGGTGACACAATAGCTGACTCACTTAATTCTATTAATTGGGATAACGTGTATCAGAGCGCATCGAATTTCGGAAAAGGGCTTGCGGACTTCCTTAACGGCTTAATAAGCCCGAAATTATTTACGGCACTTGGAAAGACAATAGCTGGCTCAATAAGAACTGCCATAGTTTTTGCTTTTTCATTTACGTCAACGTTTGATTGGGGAAATCTTGGAGACAGTTTTGCTTCATTTATAAATGGCGCATTACATGAAATGTCAAGAGTAAGTGACGTTACAGGGCTGACAGGCTGGCAAGAACTTGGAAAAACAGTCAATAACATTGTTCACGGCATACGAGATACTTTAATTCACGCGCTAATCAATATTGATTGGAAAGACGCATTTAAGGGCATTTCGGAATTTATCGGAGAACTTGATATTGATACTTTTACTATTCTTATTGGCGCGTTTGCATGGAAACACGGACTCAAAGAGATAACCAAAACTCTTATTACATCTGAGTGGAAAAAGTACGCAACAGCTAAAGGCTTGTCAAAAACAGAACTTGCACTAAGGGGAGTTGAGGTGCTGGTTATTGTGTCAGGTATCAATTACGTGCTGGCACACATGAAAGGGTGGATTGATAAACTCAAAGAGTGGTTCAAGAGTCCAGAATCAGGAATGGGAATAAGCGACGAAGTCACAGGCTTTGACGGAAAAAAGATTAAACTTGTCACTCCTCTCGAATGGAGAATTAAGGAAATAAAGTGGAAAATCAAAGACGCTGAAAAAAGCGTAGATGATTTTTTCAAAGACTTGGGAAATTATTTCAAAAAGGGCTGGAAAACATTTAAGAAGAATATGTCTTTAAATGTTGATGATTTACACAACGTATTAGGGCCACAGCTTTACAACGGATTTGTTGGGATTATTAATGACATTATAGGATTGCTTAACAAGATACCCGGTGTTGAAATACCCAAATTTAAAAAGAAAGCAGTTAAAGGAGTTGACGATACTGCAAAAGAAATAGGAAAGAGTGCAAGCAAAATTGATGATAGTTACAAAAACTTAAGCGCTGGTGTAAGTGGGTATTTAGGAAATATCAATACTTCACTTGATGGCACTAAGGGCAAAATGGATAGTATGAGCAGTAAAGCGAGTGGAACATCGCTTAGCACAAGTGGTTCTTTCTCAACGTTATCATCAAATCTCTACAATTCATTAAGTGGAGTTAATGGCTCATTGGGTAACACTAAATTTAACATGGGGGTATTTCAAGACGCTGCAGAAAATATGAGAAGAGGGGCATCGAACTCGTTCTCAACAATGGCAAGTAACGCAAGCGCTTATCTTGGTTCGACAAGTGGTAGTTTTAATGGGCTTAAAGGAAAAGTCGATAACACGAACGGAAGCTTAAACACGTTCAAGTGGTACACAAATCAACGTTATAGCGTTGGAATAAGTAGCTGGGGATTTAGCGGTGTTAAGAGTTCGATAGATGGCATTGTACGCTCATTGGATGCTTTGTTTAAGTACAACAATAAAAGATTCAATATTACCACAGGCACAAAATACATGGGGTATCAGTCGCTACTCGACAGAGCACCGCATTTTGCTAGTGGTGGTTTCCCGGAAGAAGGTCCGTTCTACATGAACCGAGGGGAGATAGTTGGTAAATTCTCAAACGGCAAAACAGCCGTAGCAAATAACCAACAAATCACAGAGGGAATTAAACAGGCCGTCATGGAGGGCATGACGCAAGTAATGATGAACTCTAACACCGGTGGAAACTCTGCACCTATCATTGAAAATGTATTTAAATGCGATAGTGAAACGCTCTATCGCATGACACAGGTAGGTAAAGCAAAGCACGGACAACGATATATTGTAGCAAATGAATTTGGTTAAGACACTCACCCTTGCGTGGGTGTCTTTTTACGAGGTAACAATATGGCAATGATGTTAGTAGACGGAGTGGCATTACCTACTCCGTCAACTTTTGAATGGGGCATGATTGATGTGTCTGCAAGCGACAGCGGACGTACACAGGACGCTCAAATGCATAAAAACAGAATAGCACAGAAACGACAGCTCAAATTGTCGTGGAGCGGTACTGACGCAGCTAGAACGGCTCAAATATTGCAGATGGTAAATCCGGAATATATATCGGTGACATATCCTGACGCTATGAGCGGTACAAACGAAACACGTACATTCTATGTAGGTGACAGGAGCGCACCTATCAAGATATGGACTATTAACAATAAGAGGTATGAGACATTGAGTTTCGACCTCATAGAAGTATAAGGCGGTGATTTAATGCTTAACGTATCGGCTAAATGGAATAGGGCAGTAGTGCTCGATAATGATATTAACGTGTGTTGCTTTGCCGACATAGTTACAACTAATGGCGAAAAAATCCCTATTAGCGACAGTGAGCTGTGGGCGAACGGCTTTGAAGTCAATGACTCAACATCGAGCAATGGCACTTTCACAATCGGGGCTTTGGTTGCCGGAAAACTGAAAATTAAGCTGAATAACATTTATGAAGATTACAGCAAGTATGATTTTGATAAGGCGAGCGTAACGGCATATGTTTCAAAAAGCTTTTCTGATGGCACGAGTGAAAAACTAAAAATTGGTGAGTATAGAGTCAGCGAGACAAGCTATGACGGCTCACTCATAACGCTTACTTGCCTTGACAATATTAATAATTTCAATCGCGAGTACGATAGCAATTTAAGCTACCCTACGACAGCGTATGAGGTAGTCAGAGACGCTTGCATTAAGTGTGATGTACCTTTTACTATGGCGAGATTTGACAACTCTGATTACATGATTAACGAGATACCAAGTGATAATCAAAAGCTTACATATGGACAGGTAATAGCTTACATCTTACAGTTAAGTGGATTATGGGGCAAGTGCGGCCACGATGGCGAATTACTTATCGGTTGGTATGATATGAGTCAGTTCGACAGTCAGGGTTACAATGGTGGAACTTTTAGCACGAAAACTACACCATACTCTGACGGAGATAGTGTTGATGGTGGAAATTTCACCGACTATTCAAGTGGAGATAGCGTTGATGGTGGAACATTCACGGACGCGAGAAATTACCACAATGTTTACACACAAAAAGATTTGAATGTTGCGACTGATGATGTTGTGATTACAGGTGTTAAAGTTATTGTGACATCAAAAGAGGACAAGACAAAAGATGTTAATGCACTTGCCGGAAAAGAGGGATATGCAGTCTCAATCTCTGATAATCCGTTTATTTCGGCAGACAAGGCACAGGCAGTTGCAAATTATATCTTCAAAAAAATCGGTGGCATGAGGTTCAGACCTCTTGACGCTACACTCTTGTCAAACCCACTGATTGAGAGCGGAGATGTGGCACTTGTGACAGACCGCAAGCAGAATACCTATAGCTGTTTTATTTCCAACCGAACATTTACAGTTGGAAGTGGCACAAAAATTTCTTGTGACGCTGAAAATGCTTCAAGAAATAGTGCTGATAAATTCAGTAGTGAGACAAAGGCTGTCGTACAAGCTAGGGAAGTTGCGCAGGCACAACTAAGTGTATATGATAAACAAATGCAATTGCTGACACAGCTAATGTCTCAATCGCTCGGACTCTTTAAGACTGAGCAGAAACAAGAGGATGGCTCAATTATCTACATCATGCATAACAAAGCCGACCTTAATTCGAGCAACATACAGTGGAAAATGACAGCTAATGGCTTGGCGGTTTCAAATGATTACGGCAAAACATGGAAAGCCGGCATAGATAAAGACGGAAACGCTGTATTCAACATCATGTCGGCTGTTGGAATTAACTTCGACTGGGCATATGGTGGCACAATTAACATGGGAAATGGAGTGTTTGTCGTTGATGAAAACGGCAAGGTAAATGCTTCAAATCTTAATGTGTCCGGCGGAAGTATTGCACTGATTGGAGAAGTGAGTAAGTCAAAGATTGATTTAAAAACTACTGACGATTCGGGAAACAATTATGAACTTTGGATGAATGGCGCAGTCTTGCGAATTGTCAAAAATGGTGAGAGCACGCTTGTACTCGATGGAGTCACAGGCGCTATGAGCACACAGGCAATGGCTGCACAGACAATAAGTGCACAGATAATAAACAACGTTAACGAGATACAATCTGATAAATTCAGAGAACCCACTAGAGGATATGCTATGTGTGGCAGTACAGTGGAGCATACATACCATTGTAAATGGGATGGCAGCGCCCTGAGTTTTCAAGTTGATGTTACTTGGGTATGGAGTTCGTCAGATAAGCGCTTAAAAAAGAATATTAAAGCAATTAATCAAGATTATATTGACGCAGTAGGCTCGGTTGATTTATTCCAATACAATCTTAATAGACAAGGATATTCAGACAAGCCGTTATATTTTGGAGCAATGGCACAGGATATAATCGAGAATCTTAAAGATAAAGGACATGTCAATGAAAATCTTGATATGATTTTCAAGAATAAAGCCACATCAGATGATGATACATTGTACTACGGCATGAACTATGAGCAATTCCTAATCTTAAGACTTGCCGGAGACGAACAGAAAATTGATAAAATGCAAAAACACATAGATGAATTGGAAGATAAGTTTTCAAGATTGTGTCAGAAATTAGGCATTGATGAAAGCGAGGTGTAGCTTATGGCAATTCAAATGAGGCGAGGGGCATACTCGGACTTTGACCCCTCAAAAATGCTCACAGGCGAGTGGGCGGTATCTACTGACAATGAGTCTCAAAAACAAATGGTGTATATGTGCTTTGCACCGGGAGTCGTTAAGCGAATGGCAGCACTTGAAGATTTGCAAAACGAATTAGGCAAATTTGCAACATTCGGAATTACGGATGATGGATATTTTTACGTTCAGACACCCGATTGAAATGATTTAGTTTTTAGCATGGATGATGATAGAAGGTTGGTGATTGACTATGCCTAGATATATAGGTAACAGATGTATTCCAATGCCAATGGGTAATTGGGACAAAAATAAAGAATATGAAAATCTCTCGGTGGTTTTAGCGAGCAATGGCGATAGCTACACATCAAAGAAGAATGTGCCAAAAGGAATTGAGTTATCAAACAATGAATATTGGGCTATCAGTTCTCGATTTAATGCACAATTAGAGATACAGAAAAAGCGCATTGACAACTTGGCAAAATTACCTGACGGCTCCACCACAGGTGACGCTGAATTAACTGATATAAGAGTAGGCGCGGACGGAAAGACTTATCCAAATGCAGGTGACGCTGTAAGAGAACAGGTTAGTTCATTAAAGGAAGATTTATCCAACAAAATCACAAAGTTCTACGCATCAAATCAAGGTGAAACCCATCTTGCCGATTCTGACAATGGAAAGATTCAAGATATGATGATATATGGTAAATCATCACAGGATGGAACACCAACACCAGAGAATCCAGTTGAGATTAAGAGCGTTGTAAATCCAACAGTAAAACTACTTGGAAGTAATATCTTAAAAATTAGAGATGGTGAATATCAAGATGTTGGATGTACCATTACTGTAAGCAACGGAGTTATAAAATTAAACGGAACATCTACCGATAATGAACGTATTTACTTGCCAATAGATACCCCATCTATGCTTAAAGAAGGAACTGAAATTATATTTTGTCCAAATAATATAGGAGGCGTTGAAAAAATAAACAAATGCTACGTTGATTATAGCAACGAGAACACAAAGAGCCTTTCAATTGCAAGCAATACTATCAATACACCTCATGTAATTACAAGACAAGATGCTAGGTATGAATTTAAGTTATCTATTAAAATTACAAGAGGAAATACTTTCAACAACGAAACATGGAAGCCACAAATCTTAATAGGTAAACAAATTACTCCATTTGAGCCATACAAAGAACAATCAATACAGTTGCCAATAACATTAAATGCTATTCCAGTCTCAAGTGATGGTAATGTCACAATTAACGGACAACAGTATATTGCGGATTATGTGGATGTTGAAAATGGCAAAATAGTAAAATGTGTAGAAAAATTATTTCTTAAACAGGCTCAGTGGGGAATAGCAATTAATAAAGGTGTTCTTAGATTTTATGGTAGGACAAATGAAGCACTAGGGATAGATGGTAGTAAAATTATAAAAAACCCTTTTTTAATTAGCAGTCATTTCGCTTTTGTTACTAATACGCCAGATAGAATTGGAACTTTTACAGCAAATGCTGACGGCATTAGTTTTGCATTTAGCACAGATACAACAATAACATCAGATGATTTTAACAATTGGATTTTAAATAATAAGCCATTTGTGCTTTTACCAGTTTTAAAAGAAGAATTGCCTTTAACATCAGAACAGATACAGGCATTAAAAGAACTTGCAACCTATTATCCAGTAACAAACATCAGCGTCAATTCAGAACAGCTTGACGGATATACAGTATTTAACTATCCAATTAGCATGGCTAATGGATGGAACTATGTAAAACAACAGTTAAACGACAACCGAGATTATATCTATGATATGGATACGCAATCGGCAGAAGCATATGTCAATAGTGAATATGCAGTAGCACTTACAGAATTGGAGGTATAGAAGATGTTATACAGAGCATTATTAAAACTTAAAGAAAGAAACGGACTGACAGACGATTTAAAGAATAAAATTGATATTTTCTTCGCAACGAGCAGAATTACTGAGAAACAGTACAATGAGCTGATGAATGTTAATAAGGAAAAAGAATCGAAAGCAGAAATTAATTAACTAAAGAGGGCTATAATTAACTAAGCTATTACAATTAAAAAGGAGAGGAAAACCTCTCCATAGTTCAATGAAAAATAAAATCAAGCCACATCAGTATAGAAACAACAATGCCAAAGATAGAACCGCCATGATTGCGTGGAATTTCATTCTTAGATGCTAAATCAACTATTCCTAGAATAATTGAAGCAATAGAGCAACACACAAAAATTAAGCCAAACATAGCAATAAAAAGGTCATTGTCCACTGGAAAGAATCCTATTTTTGTTGCAATAAACATTATAAGCGGAACGGCTATGAGAATGCCACTTGTGAAGCTTGCCGTTGAATTTTGCTTAACGAATGGCTCATCTTTTTGGCACAGCTCTACATAATATTTGGCTGTTTCAAATGAAACCAAAGTCCTTTGCGATATTTCATTACAAGCCATGCCTAAGTTGCCATTATAATGCTTGATTATATCATTAACATTGATTTTTTGACCATTGATGACGTAGGAATTGCATTTATTTGTTTTTGCCATATTAACATCTCCTTTTGTAGTTCTTTTTCACCATTCTATTCTTTGCAATCCATGTTGTCAATATTCGACAAAATAAAACACTTTAAAGTGCTACAGTAATGATGTTCTCAAATAAGAGAACTCTTCAAGTTTCGGTAGGGCGGTGGATTTTTCTGCCGTCCTTATTGACGTTTAAGAACAAATGTTCTATAATTGATGTATCGGAGGTAGTGTTGTATGGAATATAAGGATGAAATAATTAAAATGATTGAGGACTTGGAAGATAAAGACCTGTTATTGTACTTGTATGTATTTATTAAAAGAAAAATAGAGGCAGAGTAAAAACTCTGCCTTGTGGTTATATTTTCTTTTCCCAAACGTTACCACACTTTGAACACACAAACTTTGTTTTGCCATTTTTGCCTTTAATTCCGGTAGCAGCACCGACAACGGCACCGACAGGCCCGAAGAAACCACCTACTGTGTTGCCAACAAGTGCTTTACCGAATGAGAATTTTTTCTTGGTATCAACAGGTATGCCAACACCATCACAACCCCATTTAGGACATTTAACAGTTTTACTCATTAAAATACCACCTTTCTTATTAATTTAATTTATTTTGAGTATTTTTCATACATTACATCTATTAAATTCATAATACTTTCTTGCTCTTTATCCGACAATTTAGATAACTTAAATACATAATCTTTGAGCTCACTGTCTATATTTGAAAGGTCATAATCTGTATTTGATTGTTCAAATATAGGGTTACTTTCTTCACCTGTAACTAGATATGATAAGGTAGTTCCTAAAAAATCGGCAATTTTCTGCATATTTTTAGTTTTTGGCTCGCTTTTTCCTCTTTTCCAATCAGATAGAGTCATGTTTGAAATGCCTGTAGCCCTTGAAACATCGGCATTTTTCAAGCCTTTTTCGTCTAGTAATTTCTGATAGTATTCGTACATAAAAAATCCCTCATAAATTATTATGGAAAACTTTAAAATAATGCTTGACAATTAAAGAAAACCATAATATACTAGACCTAGATTAAGGGAATCCTTAAAACCTAGGTTTTAATTTTGTTATTTTGTTGTCTTGGTAAGTTTCATTATAACGGATTTCCTTAATGAAATCAATATATTTTTAAGGAAAGGAGCGTAAAAAATGAATAATTCTAAGAAATATGCTCAATCATATTCGAGATTTGAGCAAATTTTAAAGAAAAAGGGTATCACATCATACCGCGTAGCAACAGACTTGAATTTTTCACCTATGTTGCTTTCAGATTGGAAGAGAGATAAAAGCAAGCCAAAATTAGACACCATGATTAAAATTGCAAGCTATCTTGATGAGCCGGTTGAGAGTTTCGTGGATTAGAGAGAAAGGAGAAAGCTGTATGAGAAAAAGAACTTTAAAAGAAAAATTCTGTGCGGGCTGTGGCTATTCGATTTTCGGAGCATTAGCATTTGCATTTTTCCTCGGATTATCGGTGGCATACGGAATTAAGACAGCGAGTATCATCGTTGGAGCAATCGTAACAGTATTTTGGCTGATTTTGATTGCCATATGTCTCATAGAGGAGGGCGAACCGCATGAGAAGAAAAAGGATATTGATGTTATCGACTTTAATAATTGGAACTATGACCTTAAAGCCAATAGCAGCGAAAGCAGATAGCAAAGTTGAGCTGACAGCCGGTGTTTCTTCCTATTTAAATGATGTAATGCTAGAGAAGATTGAACCGACAGTAGTTCAGAATGAGCCGGTTGTAGTTGAGCAGACCTATGAGGAGCCAACAGTTCCAACTTGCCGTAAGAAATACAGTTGTAGCCGATTTAGGAAGCTAGGGCGAGTCAGATACGGCGATTACACTTATACGTGGTACTCACAGAGAGTGTTACCTGGAGGCGGTTTAAATATTCCGGGCAGACATCTAAATGAGCATGGGCTTGTAGTTGATGAAAATGAGTATGTAGTAATTGCAAGTGATGATTTACCACACGGAACTGTAGTTGATACTCCAATAGGCATACAAGGGATTGTATATGACGAAGGGAGCGGAAATGGAAATCTTGACATCTACTGCGATTGGTAGCCAATTGAAACGTCAGAGTGCTAACGATTACCTACAAGAATTATATCGAGCTAAACGGCACAAAAACAAATCATTTGACTTTCAAGCGTTACTAGATAAAGAAATGGAGAAGCTAAATGAGCGACAATGTAAGACGAATTAGGCTGGGCGATACACGATACAGATTGAAGCCATTAACAAGAGAGCAGAAGCTATTGCTCAACAAGGCTCATTACGTGGCAAGTGAGTGGCTTTTTGTATCGGAGTCGGACTCATACTTAAGAGTAGTTAAGAAATCAAGTTTGCATGGAAATTTGATTCTAAAAACCATAAACAAATAGAAAGAGAGGAAACGCAATGAAGATTACACATGTATTTGCGCAGAATTTTTGTAAATTCTACGGCAAAAACACATTAGACACAGATTTTTCGATGAAAACCGTGTTGTCCGGTCAGAATGAAGTCGGCAAATCGACAGTTAAGAGAATTATTCTTGATGTGCTGAATTGTCACGATGAGAATGACAGAGAGATTACAGGCATAAGACCGCATGATGAAAACGGAGTCGAGATTGACGATGTTGACATTGTGAGAGCTGTTACCTTTGAGATTGGTGGAAAAGCAAAGGCTTTGAAAAAAATTACAAGGCAGAAACGCAACAAAAAGGGCGAGATTACAGGCAGTGTTACTGATTACTCAATTAATGATGTGCCATACAAAATGGCTGACTACAATCAGTACATCAATGACAACATGGCAGAGCTTGGAGTATTGCCATTTTGTTTAAATGCCATGACATTGCTCAACAAGTCACAGGCAGAGCAGAGATTAGCACTTGCAAGCTATTTTGGCACACGTACCGATGAAGAAATCTGCGATATGTTTCCACAGTTTGCCGAACTTAAGCCGATGTTTGACGATGGCGATGTAGACCAGCTCAAAAAAGTATGCCGTGGCAAACTAAACGGAACAGGCGGTAGGAATGGCTCAAAAGGACTTGTCAAGGAGAGAGACGAAATCTCAACAAGGATTGATACAATTCATTCTACCAATGAGTATACAGACCTTGCAGAGCTTGAATTGCAGAAGAAAACATACGAGCCACAGCTTAAGGAAATTGAAGATAAACTGTCCGACTACAATAAGATTTTAGAGGACAAGCGGAAAGCTACAGAGGACATTATGAACCTTAAATTTGAGCTTTCAGACATGGAGAGAAAAGCCAATGCTGACAATCAGAAAAAGCGCATGGAGTTACAGTTACAGATTGATGGTTTCAATGCTTCAATTCACAAAACAGAGTCAATGATAAGGACCAGAAAAACTAGCATTAAAACCTCTGAAAGAGAGATTGAAGATTGCGCAAGAGACCTAGAGAAGGTACGTGCTGATTGGAAAAAAGCAAAGGAGCTTGCCTTTGATGAAAGCAGTGTTAATTGCCCGATGTGCGGTCAGAGATTGCCGGAAGATAAGATAGAGAGCATGAGAGCCGAATTTGACGAGCGAAAAGCAAAGAACCTTAAAGAACTTGAAGATAAGGGCAATGCGCTATCAAGTGATAGCAAGGAGCTTAAACAGGCTATTGAGGATAAGAAAAAAGAGATAGCTGACCTCGAAGCAGAACTTAAGGAGCTGACAGAAAAGTGTGACATTGTTGCTAAAGAGCTTAGAAAAGTACCTACCGATGTTGACATGACAGGCAACAGTGAGTATCAGGCACTTAAAGCTAAAATCGAGGAAAAAGAGAAAGCTCTTGCAGATGAAAACGATACATCGGAGCTTATCAGAAAGCTTAAAAACGAGCGAAACGAACTGTTAAGGCAAGTTTCATCGGTCGATGCAAAAATCGAGCTTGGTGTGGCGAATAACAAGCGTATAGATGATAGCATAGCTGACCTTGAGGATAAGAGAAAAGACCTCAATCAAGAGATAGCTGATTGGGAAAGAAAGCTTGATTTGCTGAAAGAGTTTACACGTAAGAAGAACGAGCTTTTACAGGCTGACGTTAATAAGTACTTGGATTTTGCTACAGCAAAGCTGTTTAGACCGCTCTTAAATGGTGATACCGAGGAGTGCTGCGACTTCACTTACAATGGTGAAGCATATGCAAGAAATCTCAATCATGGCGCAAGGATGTTAACGGAAGTTGACATATGCCGAGCTTTTCAGAAAGTGGCAAACGTTAATTTTCCAATTATCATTGATGATACAGAAAGCGTTGACGATTGGAGAATACCACAGATTGATAACCAACTAATCTTGTTAAAACATACACAGGACAAAGAACTTGTGATTGAAAATATGGAGGTATAGAAATGATTAAAGCGAAAGACGGAAAAGTTACATTTAGAGGTACAAAAAACAATATTATGGCAGAGGCAGTTACTGTTTTACATGCGCTTAAAGAGTCAGTTTCAGAGGAAGAGTACAAAATGGTAATTAGACTTGCTGATAAAAGTAGGGAGCAGTTGAGTGACGAAGTTGAGAGAAGAAACAGAGAAAATGAAAGAAGAACTCAAAAAGTTACTTGGATTATAGGAGGTTCAACATGAGTATTAAGAAGAGAAACTATTACATGGGCGGTAAGAAACATACTGTAGAGCTTAAGTATGACGGATATATGTATACAGTCATATCTGATGGAGTTTTATTCAAGCAGACACCTAATGAACTGTTTGCGGTTCAGGTTTTTAATGAGATTTAGGAGGATTAATTATGGCAGAGAATACGCAGTTAGTTGAGTATGAATCAAATGGGGAAATGGTGAAAATTTCCCCAACAATGATAAAAAGATACCTTGTAAGTGGCGGTGGTAATGTATCTGACGGAGAAGTAATGATGTTTATGTCATTATGCAGATACCAGCACTTAAATCCGTTTTTGAGAGAAGCATACCTTATTAAGTATGGAAGCAACGACCCAGCCACAATAGTTACTGGAAAAGACGTTTTTACAAAGAGAGCCAATGCAGACCCACGATATAAGGGAAAGAAAGCAGGAATTATTGTAATTAAAAAGGACGGAGCCGTTGAGGAACGAGAGGGAACAATGGTTTTACCTAACGAAACTATCGTAGGTGGCTGGGCGAAAATCTTTATTGACGGAAAAGAGGACGAGTATCAGTCAGTAGGCTTTGATGAGTACGCAGGAAGAAAAAAAGATGGTTCGCTTAACAGCCAATGGGCGAAAAAGCCAGCCACAATGATTAGAAAAGTAGCTGTTGTACAGGCCTTAAGAGAAGCATTTCCAGATAGATTTCAAGGTTTATATGCACAAGAGGAATTTCAAAATGTATCAGATGTAAAACTTGATACAGAAAAGGTTGTTGCTGATGAAATCAAAGAAAACGCAAATAGCGTAGATTTTGACGAGGACAACATAATTGATGTAGAACCGACCGACACAGCCGACAAGCAGTCAGAGGAGCTGCCGCCATTCATGCAGAGTGAGGAGGATTAAGTAATGCATCGACACGACTGGATTAAGTTTTGTAAGCATCATAAATGGGGCTATAAGTGCAAAATATGTGGGAGGTTTTGGAGACTATGAGAGTAATTTCACAGCATGGCAATGTTGATTTGCCTTATGAACAGATAGTTGTGTGCCACGCAATGGAGAGCGTTATAGCACTATACAATGGGGAGAAATATGTATTAGGCAAGTACTCTTCCAAAGAGAAATCGTATAAGGCTATGGAAATGCTAAGAAAAGCATGGATAAATGAAGCCATAGAATTTACGCATGGAATTTACCATAGAAATATTATTTTTCAGTTCCCACAGGATGATGAAATCGAGGTGTAAATATGAAACAAAATCCAATAATAATTGCGTGCGAATTGTGCGGGAAACCACAGCCAAAAGACGAATTACGTTCTAATGAAAATTGGAATGTTTATGACGCAAAAGCTGTTTGTGAGTGTGGTGGAAAATTCAAAATAATGTTAAGAGAAGACGCAGAAAAATTAAGGAAGTGATTTTATGAAGATTATTAAAGGCAAAGAAAAAGAATACAAGGATTGGTACGACAAGAATAGTGACGGATACAGCAGAGCTTGCTTCACTTATGCTGAAAGGTGGGCTGAACTGTTAGAAGCAGAAATTGACAAGAGCAATGATGTTATGAAGTGCTTTGTTGATAATGCAGACAGATTGAGCCATGAAGCAGACACAGAGGGCATAACAGGATTTATGTACGGATGTGCAGTTAGTATTCTTTCACAATGTTGGGAATACGGAGAGTATTTAAGAAAGTGGCATAACAAAAAGTATGACTATGACGGAGACGGAGCTGTAAATCCGGCAGTTATAACAGTAGGTGCGAAATGATGAAGCTTAAATGTATAGCAACAGGAAGTACAGGCAATACATATGCTCTAATTAGCAACACAGGAGAAATCCTATTACTTGATTTGGGTGTGTCAGAAAAGACTATCAAAAAGGGTATTGATTGGAAAATATCAAATGTTGTTGGAGCTGTAATTTCGCACGGGCACAAAGACCATTCATTATCGGTTGAAGATTTTAAGTTAATGGGAATACCGATTTATGCACCATATTTGAAGATTGATTATATGTCAATGAATATGGGCGAATTTACAGTAAAGCCTTTTGATTTAACAACAATAGACGGAAGTTGGACACATACAGACGCAAATGGTGAACCTTGCCCGATATACGGCTTTCTGATTACTCACAAGGAAATGGGAAGAATGCTTTATATAACCGATTGTGAGGTTGTCAAGTGGAAGTTTAGAGATATAAACCATATTCTCTTAGGCGTGAATTATGACAAGGATTTAATTGACAGGGATAACACAGGTAAAGCTAATCACGTTTTCAGAGGTCACTTATCCATTGACACAGCTTGCGATTTTGTTAAGGCAAATTATTCAGATAGCTTGCAGAACGTCATAATGTGCCATTTATCAAGTGAAAACGCCGATAGTGATAGTTTTATCGAGAAGATGAAGAAAGTTGCTTATGGGGCGAATGTAGATGTTGCAGAGCGCAACAAGGAATGGGTACTTGCTAATCCTAATGAGTGCCCTTTTTAGAAAGAAGATTATATGCCAAGAGTTTCTTTTGGACAGGAGGTGTGAATGAGAAACTTTTATAGCGGTATCAGTAATGATAAAACACAATTTTTGATAAATATGAATTGGTATAAGGACAATGATGTAGAGGCTTGTTTTAACCATAGTAAAATTTTTCATGGATTGCCTAAAAATTGCAGTATTGAAAAAAATGATTTTGAATTAGTATATTTAAAATTTGAATGGATTGGCAATACATATTACCCACAAGAAAGTGATAAAAGTGAAGGGCAACCAATTAGGGTATATAAAATCAAGATGTAAATAATAAATTCTGAAAAGGAAAAATATCCTAATGCAGAACAGAAATACAGATTTGAATTAGTAGAGAGTGAGGAAAAATAATGAACATTGTAACATTAATCGGCAGATTAACTAGGGACCCGGAGATTAGATATTCACAGGGAGAGAATGCAATGGCAATAGCAAGGTTTACACTTGCCGTTGACAAAAATTTTAAAAAGAAAGGTGATACGGCAAATTTCATTAACTGCGTGGCTTTTGGCAAAATTGCTGAAACAGTAGAAAAGCATGTATTTAAAGGCTCAAAGATAGCAGTTATCGGTGAGTGGACTACAGGCAGTTACAAGAATAGAGACGGAAACACAGTCTACACTAACGATTGCAATATATCTAAGTTGGAATTTTGTGACAGCAAAAATTCAAGTGGCAGCAGTGCAGAGCCACAGCCAAAACCCGATGATAGCTTTATGTCAATTCCTGATGGTATTGACGAGGAATTACCATTTAACTAAGAGTCGGTTGATTACAGGGCAGTCAATAACGGCTGTCCTAGGAAGGAAAAATAATGGATTATACAAATAAAATATTTGCAAATATTGCAAAGGATATGTCGGAGCAAAAAGATATTGCAGTTGTAAGAGCGTTTGTATTTCAGATTACAGAACTGCTACAGAAAAATGGCATTATGCCAATATGCACTGAAAGATACTTGAATATCAATTCTGATAAATCAAGTTACAGTATTATCAGAAAAATCAATATCTCATTCGATGAGCTTGATTGTACCGAGCATGACCAAAAAGTGAGAGAAGAAGCATACAGAGATTTTATCAAAGAATTTGAGAGAAGAGTTAATTCAAAAGATATATCTGAAAAACTCTTTGAAACTGAATGTATATTATTGGAGCGTGATAAGAATGAGATTGATTTACGTGGATAAACTAAAGGAGGATAAAACAATGTGTAGAAAAATAAAAAAAGCAATAATGGCGATGGCTTGTGTGATTGCAATGGGGGGTTTTAATGCGGTGCCGGTGTCGGCATGTACACCACCACTTAATCCGCCATCCATAGAGATTCCAGATATCAATTTTGAGCCTGATGGTGCTTTAAAAGATGCAATCGACAACTATGTAAAAAATTGGCTTGAGAAATGCATCCTCGATACTCCTGTGGTGGAGTATGCATCGTATTACAAGAGTGCATCAAGGTATTTTAACTACAGTCACGTAGTAGTCAAGTGGACGAAAGTTGAAAATGCAACGTCTTACAAAGTAAGAATTACAAAAGCCGATGGAACGTGGAAAGAATACGATACAACCTACACGGCGTTTTACAGCACTAATTACACAGATGATTTTATTGTTGATGGTATGGACGGAGCTACAGTAAGCGTCAAAGCTTATGGCGATAATGATACATTCGGGTATTGGTCAGATGATACTAATATTGCGAGATTCGGAAGCATATATCGAAAAGAGAATTAAACTCGAAATTCAAAACGCTATAAATGAGGTTGCTATGCAGACGGCAATTGATATTGTAAAGAGAGGTGGAAACATTGAATTATCAGAACATAGCAAGAGCCAAGGCGATAGAACAGGAGAATAAAAAGCGACTATTGAAGCTGAATCCAAAGCTGAATGATAGGAGTGGGATTTACTTCCTACTCCGAGAAGATGAAAACGGATTTAAGTATGCGTATGTCGGACAGGCAGTACATACACTTAGCAGATTAGCAAGCCACCTTGTAGGTTACGAACAGCACATAGACCTTAGCTTACGTAAACACAAGCTGTACGACAAAGAGAAAAATCCTTATGGTTGGCGAGTTGAATTTCTGAATTTCCCCGAAAGTCAGCTTGACGAGAAAGAAAAATACTACATCAAGCTATATGCTGATAAAGGCTATCAGCTTAGAAATGTCAGTTTAGGCGGTCAAGGAGAAAATCGAGCTAGTGGTTCAATAGGAGAAAGAAAAGCGCCTAAAGGCTATATGCAGGGCGTACAGCAAGGATATAAAAAAGCCTCAAAAGAAGTTGCGCATTTATTTGAATTGCACCTTGACTATAAGACTAAATCCGAACCTCCTAACAAAAACCAAGAAAAAGCACTGAATAAATTTTTGGAGTTTTTAAATTATTGCAAAGGAGATTCTGGAAATGAATGAGATTTGGAAAAGCGTTGTCGGATATGAAAACCTTTATGAGGTATCAAGTTTCGGTCGAGTCAGAAGTGTTGATCGGACAACTATTGGAAAAACGGCTTTTAGTGATGATTCTTTGTATCATTTTAAAGGGAAAATATTGAAACAAGGAAATAAGAAAACTTCCGGAATGCCTTATAAGCAGGTTGTTCTTTATAAAAACAAGAAGCACAAGACTGTTGCCGTACACAGATTGGTTGCAGAGGCATTTATACCCAACCCCGATAATTTGCCTCAAGTAAATCACAAAGACGAAAATCCAAGCAATAACAATGTTAATAATCTTGAATGGTGCACATGTAAATACAATGTGAATTACGGAACTGCAACCGATAGGAGGGCACTAAAGACAAGAAACAATGCATATAATCAAAAGCCTGTTATATGTGTGAATACAAATATTGTCTATCAAAATAGTTATGAAGCAGAAAGAAAAACAGGAATAAAGGCGAATAATATAAGAGAGTGTTGCAAAGGTAATTACAGTCATGCTGGTGGGGCCAAATGGCAATATGTCAACGAAACCGATGCTGCAATTAAAAGCGTAGGTACTCAAGAAATGGCGATATTAGACACTATGTTTGAAATTGAAAAAGGAAAGGGGATTAGTTCATATTCAAAAAACTCAATTGTTGTATCGACAGTTGAAATTTCCAACAGGCTCAATATTTCTACTTATGAGGTTAGAAAATCAATTAGAAAACTTGTTGGATTAGGACTTGTAGAGAAAAGCGTAATTGGCAAGAAGTATATAAAACCAAGTGAAGTAAATGAAGGTCAAGCTGTGGGGCATATTCCACCAGAAATAGGATTTTCACTAACAAAAACAGGATTTAAGGTATCGCAGAAACAGTATGAGAAGTTTATGAATTTATTGAAAGTAGGCGATTCAGAATGAATTTACTTGAACACTATGTAACAAATATAACTCGCGAAGAAGCTATCGAGAAGAACGGAATGCTGTTTTTCAAGATTGTATGTGATGTCGATTGTTATGGCAACAAAGAGATTCAGAAAGAAGTTTTGCTTACAGAAGATGATTATGCAGAGGCAAAGAGCAAAGGTTATTATTTAGCCTAAAAGCGAGGTGATTCGGAATGAAGATTTTAAGTAAAAAGAAATGTGAAGAAATTCTGAAAAGAATTACTGCAAATGAAATTATTCAGGCAGAGTACGGGCTACACGATATGGAAGCGGAAACAAAAGCAACGGAAAATAGAGCAGAGATAGCTTTTATTGTCGGTGGCTTCAAGGGTATGAACAAGGTGCAGAACACATTGAGAAAAAGATATAACAATATAAACCACGAGGAAAAAGATTAAAATATATCAACCGAAACTTGAAGAAAATAGGAGATTAAAAATGGCAGAACGTAGAATGTTCACAAAAAAAGTCACTGATGATGATAATTTCATGGCTTTATCATCAAGTGCGCAGGCCTTATATTTGCATTTATCTATGTCTGCTGACGATGACGGATTTTGCAATCAGGTATCAGTTTCCATGTTTAAAGCTCACGCAAGTGTGGCTGATTTACAGCAACTATTGGAAAAAAGATACATTTATCAGTTTGATAATGGTGTGATTGTAATTAAGCATTGGCGCATGGCAAACGCTTTGAGAAAAGACCGGTATACACCAACGAATTTTAAGGAAGAATTGGCAAAATTAAAGATAAAATCCAATGGCGCATACACATTTTCTGATGATGGTTGCCGTGTGGTTGCCAATGGGTTGCCAGATGGTTGCCAAGTGGTTGCCACTTGTCTGCCACAGGATAGTATAGGTAAGGTAAGTATAGATAAGAATAGTATAGTTAAGGATAGTAAAGATAAGGATATAAAAGAAAAAGATATTGATAAATCAATATCTAAAAAGAAAACTGTCTACTACCCTGATGATGAAATGCTAGAGAATGCTTTTCAGGAATATCTGACAATGCGGAAAAAGATTAAAAAGCCAATATGCACTGAAATGGCATTACACCGAGCTATGAACACTATCGAGAGACTTTCAAAAGGCGATAATGATTTGGCTGTTAAAATTCTTAATCAGTCAGTAGACCATTGTTGGCAAGGACTGTTTGCACTAAAGGACAATGAGCCACATTCAGCTAACAAAGGCATCATTGATTGGGATAATGTGTGAGGTAGAGAAATGACAAGAGACGAGACAGTTAAGATTATCCGCATAATGTGTGATTGCTACCCCAATTACAAGCCAAGCAATCTATCAGAGACAGTAGATGTGTGGAATATGATGTTAAATGAATACGACTACAGCCAAATATCTACAGCATTGAAAGCTTACGTGCATTCCGATACAAGCGGTTTTGCACCGAGCATCGGACAGTTAATTAATAAACTGCATGAGGTTCAATCCCCACAGGAGCTTAACGAAATGGAAGCATGGTTCCTTGTTAGCAAGGCACTTAGGAATGGCTACTATGGTGCAGTTGAAGAATTTAACAAGCTGCCACCACTCGTACAAAAGGCTGTCGGGAGTCCTGACAATCTCAGGAACTGGGCGCTGACGGACAGTAAGAGCATTGAAAACGTAGTACAGTCAAACTTTATGAGAACTTATAGGGTAGTTGTTAATCGGGCAAAGGAATTTCAAAAAATGCCAAAGGACATAAAGGCATTGATTGAAAGTACCAATAAAAGCTCGTATTCGGCTCAAATCGGTTCTAAAAATCAACAGACGATAAAATTATCGCTTGAAGATAATAAAAGCCAAAATAAGCCAATTAAAGGTATTCCAATGCCAAAAGAAATTAAAGAACGTATCGAGCAGATGAAAAGATAGGAGGTAAAGAGGTTTGTGCGCACAATTAAAGCTGGCTTTACTCCTAGCGAAAAATGATAAAAGACAAGTATTCAAGACAAAGGTATGAAGAACGAAAAGCTAGTAACCTTTGCGTGCTTTGTGGAAAACCACTTGATAGAGAAGGTGTGGTTTGTACGGCATGTAACAGCAAACGTACAGCATATGGTCGAGAGCTTTACAAAAAATTACAGGCAGTTGGTGTTTGCCCTAGATGTGGTAAAAACTTGCTATATGGTGATGAAAAAAGTTGTGTTGAGTGTAGGGCAAAATCAGCCGAAGCCATGTCAAAGATACGTGCTGCTGATGTCGAAAAATACAATGAGCGACAAAAAGCATGGCGAAAAGCACGATACGAAAAAGACAAAGAGAACGGCATATGCACACGCTGTCGCAAAAGGAAAGCAGACCCGGGACATACCACTTGCACATTTTGCCGGGAAACAATGAGAAGAGCACACGTTAAAATGCCCGAAAGAACCGGCAGATATGAACAAGGACTATGTTTTTTCTGCGATAATCCGGTAAAACCCGGATATAAAGTTTGTGAAATGCACTATCAGAAGAACGTTAAGAATGCAACTTGTGAAAAGGCAAACTTGGCGCGGCAGAAGATAAAAGAGAGGAATCCACAATGGATTCCTTGAAAGATTTTTACGATTTTTACCGACCACTGCAAAGAAAATATGACTTGCGAATGTTTTACAGAACAAATAGCAAGGAAGCAAAAATAACTATCCGGTGGCGCGGTAAAGAACTTGTAAAAGTCGCAGAAGAAACCACCGAAGCCTGTTTTATCAGGGCAAAACGAGAACTTGAAGAAAGAATGAAGAAATATGAGCAACAAACTGAAACCAAAGAAAAAGCACAAAGAGCCGGATTTTACATGGACAAAATTCGAAAAAATTACGTTGAAAAACAGCAATAACCGTAGAAAGCTCGTAAGTCGGTCTTTCACAGACTTTATGGACTTAGGCTACTATGTACTGTATTTGCATCATGGATTTGGCAATAAGCGCATTGTAAGGCTTGAAAGAACCATAAATGAGTACCTTGAAAGGGCACAGACCGAAAATGAAATGAAAACCGAAACGCTTGCCGAACTTTTGAAAGTGAGATACGGCATTGACGTGCAGAAAGAGATTAATTTAATCCCAATGCAACAGTTGATTAGAATTTATCAGAGAAATAATCCACTCACGATAAACGACACGAGACAGCTCTTAAGCGACACGGCATACAACTACATGGTTTTAGTATGTACGGCACTTAAGTTGATGTTTAAATTGTCGGTTAGGGAAATTAAAGAGTTTATCGCAGAATTTAGGGACTTAATCGACACGTTGTATAAATTTAATCAATTCGGTCTGACATTGCCAAAGGTGGCGCAATGCCTTGCTGATGAAGTTAATTACGTTGATGAAAGGTACATAAAGGTGATTGATTAATGACTTACGCATGGGATAACGACAGTACTCAAAATGCTCACATAAAGCAGATGAGAGACGATAGGCAAAAAGCCTACATGGAAAGACACAGAGACAATAAGGCATATGAAAGATTTAAACATATGCCGGATTATGGGAAAGGAGTACAAAACAATGACAAATAGGGAGAAATTTGCAGAAAAGATTTTGGATATTGCTTGTAATGGTAACTGGATGGCAGCTAACAAAGCAACATTAGAGCCAATAACGTGTCAAGAATTGCCGTGTAAAGATTGCTTGTTCTATGTTTTAGGCAAGGGGTGCGACAGGAACGAAATGAAAAAGTGGGCGAATAGCGAATATGTTGAACCACCTATTGACTGGACGAAAGTTGCAGTTGATACACCAATACTAGTAAGAGATAACAGTTTTTCCGAGTGGGGTAAAAGATATTTTGCGAAATATGAGAATGGGATAGTTTATGCTTGGAGCAATGGAACAACATCGTGGAGTGGCGATAGCTGTACACCATGGAAACTGGCTAAGCTTCCGGAAAGGAGCAGTAATGGAGAGATTAACGAATAGAAACTATGGAGAAATTTCTCACACAGGAAGAATAATTCCATATAGCACGCATTGCATTGGGTGCATTACCAAGGACTGCGATTGCGGAATTGTTGAAGATATGGTTAAAAAACTTGCTGATTATGAGGACTTAGAGGAACAGGACAGACTTTTGAAACTGCCTTGTAAGGTGGGAGATACAGTATGGGATAATGACTATGGCAGACCTTGTGCATATACAATAACAGCCTTTTCATTTGGTGAATGCGAAGAATACATTTGTGAACCTGTTACAACAAAAGAAGTCGTATTCTATTATACAAACTCGAGCGGAAGTATCATAGGAAGTTTTGCAGAAAGTGAAATCGGCAAGTCGGTATTTTTGAACAAATCAGAAGCCGAAGCAAAACTGAAAGAATTGAGGTGTAACAATGATTGATTGTAATATTTGCAAGCATAAAGAAGAAGAACATTATTGTATAGAATGCAAACATGGAGAGCTGTTCGAGAGGGAAAACGTGTCAGAACCCCAAAAAATATCAGTTAGTAACGGAAGAGAATATTGCGGACATTGTGGTTATGTGTGTGAATATGCAAGAGGATATAAAAAGTTTTATTGTATTAGGTGTGGCGGACTTAATTTAAGAAGTTGAAAGAATTGAGAGGTGGAGAATAATGTGTAGTAGCAAACAAATAAAAGAGCTTGCGGAATGTAATGCTATTTACGAGTTTGAAAAGACAGTAAATATGTATGGCAAGGAGTATATAAGATACTATTATAACAAATTGGCTGAATTGAATGGCAGTATTAATAGTACTTGTAACTGCCAGCGCAACAGCAATCCAAGAGATAATGAGCCTTGTTGCAAATGTGATAGCATAACGGCAAATATGAATAAGGCTAAAGTCGACAGCTTAGAAATAATCGCACGAATGCTAGATGATAAGCCTTATTATGAATTGAAGTACAGACAGGTTGGTAAAAAGGATTATTCTATCGGATATAGCTCTTACGATTTAAAGACTGTATTAGGTTACATTGATACATATTTTGAAATTGTGGAAAGCGATAAGCACACCAATGCCGACAGGATAAGGAATATGTCGGATGATGAGTTAGCAGAGTTCAATCTTTGTCCGCATATGGTTAATTGGAAAAAAGGAAACTATGATACGTGCGTACATCCAAATGATAAAGATGCATGTAAAAAATGTATGTTAGATTGGCTTCAATCAGAAGCAGAATAGGAGAGAATATGAGAATATTTAAAAACGTAGACGAAAAATTAAAAGAGATTGGATTCAACAAAATCAGTGAAGATAAGCATGGTGCTCAATATGAACGCTACAATACAAAGTACAATTATTGGCAGCGCGTTGACATTTCGCATAAAGCTTCAGGCCGTCATATTTTACAGTCGTATGACAGAGACTTGATGGACGAAAAGAAGATTGGAAACACTTGTGTTGGGCTTACAGGATATGAGATGAGTCTTTTCGTGAAGAAAATGAAAAAACTAGGACTTTACAGCAGAACTGCGGGAATCGAGGGATAGCATGAAAGCAAGTGAAGCAATTGAATTTTTGCGAATACATTTTGAGTACCTAAAAGAAAGATGGAAGCCACACCCTGATTACAACGTTTTAGAAGCAATTAGATTTGCAATATCAGCAATAGAAAAGCAAATTCCAAAGAAACCGAGAAAAACCGATTCGTACAGAGGTGTGTTAATAAGAGTATATGCTTATGCATGTCCTACTTGCGGAAATGCATGTTTAGAAAAATACATGAACGAACGGCAGAATGCAATGTTTTGTTGGAATTGCGGTCAAAAATTAGACTGGGGTGATACAGAATGACCAACTTAACAACAGTAGTATACACTGCCCTCATAGTATTCGGCATAATCGGTCTAACAGAGGTAGTGCTTGCATGGTACGACATTTACAAACGAGATAAGACCGATGATGAGATACAAGAGCAGTGGTGTAGTGAAAATATTAAACATTAATTAATTTATCAGAAAGGAATAGGTTGTCGCGACATAAAACCGAGGTTTCCTTTTGGTAAGAGAAAATGAATTTTGACAATTACTCTTGTGATAATCAAATGAGCATATTTGACTTCACAAGAGAACCAATTAGCATAACAAAGCCTATCCGCTTGATAGAATTATTCACCGGCTACGGAAGTCAGGCAATGGCACTAAAGAGAATAGGTGCTAAATTTGAGCACCACAGAGTTGTGGAGTTTGATAAGTATGCCATAGCAAGCTATAACGCAGTGCATGGCACAGATTTTCCTACAATGGATATAACTAAGGTTCATGCAGAAGATTTGAATATCTGCGACACAAATGCATTCACTTACTTACTTACTTACTCATTCCCTTGTACGGATTTATCAGTTGCCGGAAAACAAGCTGGAATGTCTAAGGGCAGTGGTACAAGAAGCAGTCTGTTGTGGGAAGTTGAAAGAATACTAACAGAAATCAGAGATAGTAACGGAGAATTACCACAGATTTTATTCATGGAGAATGTGCCACAAGTACATAGCCAGGATAATATGCCTGATTTTAGGAAGTGGCTAGATTTCCTTGAAAGCCTTGGCTACACAAATTACTATCAAGACTTGAATGCTAAAAATTATGGTGTAGCACAAAATCGTGAAAGATGTTTTATGTTTTCATTCCTGAGTGAGTACAATTACCATTTCCCACAGCCTATACCACTCAAAAAGAAGTTGAAAGACTATCTTGAGGATAATGTAGATGAAAAGTATTACATTAACAATGAAAAGGCTGACAAGCTGATAAAACAGCTTATTGACAATGGTACATTACCACAACACAATCTTGACAGACAGACAGACAGACAGACAGACAGACTTGCGTTGACGGAACAATCAATAAGCCACAACAGAGAGAAGTTGCAAACTGTATCAAGGCAAGATATGACTGCGGAATATCAAACTTGCGGTCAGATGGAAACTTGGTTGTTAAAGGATATGGGAGAGACGGCAGGCAAACCGATTGATGTAGCCGTAACTCTTAGGGCAAGAGATTATAAAGGCCTTGATAACTATGGAAGTAATGGAGTAATTGAATGGAAAAACTAACAGACGCTATCGGAATAGTGCTTTTTGAAAGTGAAAAATTCGGTGGTGAAAAGGTGCTTAGGGGGGGGGTATTTGTCCTACCCTAAGAGCCAATAAAACAAGTAGCGGAGTGATTGAAGTAATGGCAGATGTAAATGTAATAGGCTCTCTTGAAGCAAAATTTGAGAGCACCAGCAGAATTTATGATGTGGGGGGTGCAGTCCAACATTGAGTACAATGCAAGGTGGTAATCAAGAGCCGAAAATACTTGAAGCAAAGCAGTTAGGATTTATGGATAATGGCACAGGCAAACATCAATCAAACACAGTATATGATGAAAATGCACTTTGCCCTAATATCACAACAGTTGAGGGCGGTGGTACGCAACAGATTAAGGTGTGTGAAAGTCAAATAGTTGCTATGCGTGGCAGAAATCCCGATAATCCGTCAGATAGAACTGCGGGAAGTCTAACAGAGCAGAGATTAGAGGTGAATATGCAAGGTACAAGTAATTGCTTAACGAGTGTGCAGAAAGATAATTTATTGCTTGAAAATAATATCCAAAAAGTCGGTCAAATATCAAGCAACGGTTCCCAATGTGGCACAGTTATTTCTGATAACGGCATATCGGCTAATCTCGTAGCCGGAACACACGGATATGCGAATAGCCATATTGCCACACAATATCGTATTAGAAAACTAACCCCTAGAGAGTGCGGACGGCTGATGGGTGTATCTGATGAAGATATTGACAAAATGGCAGCAGTAAACAGCAATACGCAGTTGTATAAGCAATTTGGCAACTCGATAGTGGTAGATGTTATGTGTGCTATGTTTAAAAATCTGAATATCAAGCAAGGAGATAGTAATGAAGCACTACAAACCAATTAAATGTGTAGTCTGTAGCAAGATATTTACACCGACCGCAGCTAACCAAAATACGTGTTGCGAAGCACACAGACAGCAGAGAGCTACGGAATTGAGAAAAATCAGAGAAAAGAGGAGACTTAAAAGAAAGCCTGTCAAGAAAAACAAACTTGCGGAAATCTGCGAGATTGCTAAAAGTAAGGGAATGAGCTACGGACAATATATGGCAGAGCAATATAAAAAGGAAGTGATGATAAGATGAATAGCAGAACTATAAGTGATATAGAGCCATTTGAAAGACAATGTGTATACGAGGATAACAAGCCGTGCAACAGCTCATGCCGATACTCAAATACTTGTATACACAGCGCAAGCAAAACCGAAGAATAGGAGACAATAGGCTTATGAAGTTTTCAAAACTTACTAAGCCGGAACTTGAAGAGATTTTAAAAAACGCCAATTTCACCGATGAAGAAACGGAAGTTTTTGAGTTGCTAGTTGCCAATAAAAGCCTTGAAGAGGTATCACAGAGACTTTTAATCTCAAAAACGACCACTTCCCGGAGAGTGGCAGACATTAAAGAAAAGATAGAAAGGAGTCAGGCGATGATTAACAAAGTGCCAATATGGGAAAAAGTAACACTGACGATTGATGAGGCTGCTGAATATAGTAATATCGGAATTAACAGAATCAATGATATGCTTAATAATCCCTCATGCCCTTTTGTGCTTTTTGTTGGAAGAGGCAAGCGATTAGTTAAGCGCAAGGAGTTTGAGAAATACCTCGAAAAGACAGATAGCATATAGATATATTGAATTATAAGCCATTATGTAGTAATATAGAAATTATCATATAATGGCTTTTGATTTTGAAAGGAGCCATAAATCAGTATGGGAAAGGATTTGAGAGGAAAAGAGCTGGGAGTCGGAATAACCCAGCGCAAGGACGGACTTTATCAGGGTAGATATAAAGATAGGTTCGGCAAAAGCAAGACAATTTACAACAGCAAGTTGTCAGAACTGCGGAAAGAACTTAGTAAAGCAGTGACCGACAATCAACAATTCACAAGTGTTAGAGACAGCATTACCCTTGATGCGTGGTTTGACAGGTGGATGAATGTATACAAGAAAAAGAGAGTGCGCCCCAATACCATTAGGGAGTACACGCATATATATAAGAAGAACATTTCACCATACTTAGGAAACCACGAAATAACATCTATTCGCAAGTCAGATGTACAGCTACTTATCGACAAAGCTTCTGACGATAACTATAAGTATGAGAGACAGAGCAAAATCAAGGTTATTTTAAATGACATGTTCAGTAGAGCTATGGAAGATGACCTGATGATTAAAAATCCGGCGAAAGGTGTAAAGCTGAGAGCAGACAAAGAAGTTAATGCTTTTGCATTGACAGTAGAGCAACAGAGCGAGTTTTTTGAAGCATGTAAAGGCACATTTTACGACAACATGTATAATGTGGCAGTTAATACAGGCTTGCGCCCAGGAGAACTGTTTGCGCTCACTATTGCAGATATACATATGGACGAGGGGTATATTGATGTTAATAAGACACTTGTGTATCAGAAATACCTTGAAGATAAAGGCAAGACATTTCATGTTGAGCCACCAAAAACCAAGCAGAGTTACAGACACGTACCAATTAACAGTGTGTGCAAGGAATATCTGACGAAACAATTTGAGCTTAAAAAGATAGTTTCGACACGCAGGCCTAAAGAACAGAACGAATATTTGTTTGTTACAAGGTTTAACACACCAATTAATTCGGTTATATACAGCGACTCTATACGTTCAGTTGTAAGACGGATAAATGATACAAAGAGCAGTGACAATGAATTTCCATTTTTTAGCGGTCACACATTCAGACATACGTTTGCGACAAGATGTTTTGAGTCAGGGATAGAGCCGAAAGTCGTTCAATCATATTTGGGTCATGCAACACTGAAAATGACAATGGACTTGTATACACATGTTACACCTGAAAAATCGTTTGCTGACATTGAAAAAATCGTTAGCACCGACAACAAAATCATAGAATATAGAAGAAAATGTGTGTAGTAAGTGTGTAGTAGTACACACTCTCAATTTACAGAATGTTGAAAAATCAACGCTCGTAGGGTCTTTTTATACTAAAACTGGTAAAATTATTATGTATATCAAGGAGTGCCATACGATTTCGTAAATAATGGCGCAATCCTAGGAAAATAAAGGGTCTGCGGAGTTTTCGTAAAATCGTAAAAAATATAAAATTCTATGTATTTTAATGCATTTTAATGCGAAAAGTGTGTAGTAACTGTGTAGTAACCACCCCAAAAAGTGTGTAGTAAAAATTGTATATAGAAAAGCCATTATATGACACAAATATGAGAAGAACATGGAAATGCTCTTCTCTTTTTTTATGCCACAATTTAGGCATAAGGAGATGATGTTATGTTTGACGATGAAGTAAGAGAACAAATATTTGCTAAAAGCGAGTTACAAAAAATCGACTTAATGACATTATCCCTCGTCATTAAAGCAATCGAAGAGGTCTTGGAGGGAAGAGAAAATGAACATGCCGTATCAGCAACCAATGATGAATTATACACCTAATTATGGAGCATATCAGTACAACCCAATGGCGAGCTATCAGAGATACCAACAGCCCGAACCAACACAAGGCATAAGTGGCAGAGTAGTACAAGCAGTTGAGACTATTAATCCCAACGAGGTGCCAATGGATGGCAGTGTAGCATTTTTTCCAAAACAGGATTTAACAGAGATATATGCTAAGAGCTGGAATGCTGACGGAACAATACGCACATTGACTTTTAAGCCGGTTTTGAATGATAAGACAGACATTTTATCAGGTGACACGGAAAAACTTGAATTTGACCTATCAGAGAAAGCCACAGAGGGTATTATGGCAAAGCTCAACGAATTATCCGAGAAAATTGAGCAATTATCTTTAGGGGCACAAAGAAAAACTCCACGAACACAAAGCAAGGAGAGTGAAAAAGCATGAATGTAATGGGAATAATGCAACAGATAATGAGCAATAATCGCGTAATGGGAAATCCAATGATTAAGAATGCAATGAGCATGGTTCAAAGCGGAAACAGCAAAGGAATTGAGCAAATGGCAAGAAACCTATGCAAGGAAAAGGGCATTAATCCTGATGATGTAATGAAGCAGATTAGAGGTAATTTTGGGATATAGCATATTAGAGAACGTGCGCACGGCTCTTTATGAAATAAATTTTGGAGGTAAAACAGATGTTCAACACAGGAAATTGTCCAAGCGTACCCATCGTGGCGAATTTGGACGGAAACAACGGAAATAACTGGAATGACGGCTCATGGCTTTGGTTCCTTATCGTAGTATTTGCGATATTTGGAGGCTGGGGTAACGGCTTTGGTGGTTTCGGTGGCACTAATGGCGGTGTCGGCAGTGAAATTCAGAGAGGTTTTGATAATCAGGCTGTTGTGTCAAAACTTGATGGCATTTCCAACGGACTTTGTGACGGCTTTTATGCCATGAACAACAGTATGCTCACAGGTTTTAATGGTATTAACACAAATATCATGCAGACCGGATATGGCATACAACAGGCAGTAAACGCTGATACAGTTGCTAATATGCAGAATACCAATGCTTTACAGTCGCAGCTTGCTAACTGTTGCTGCGAGACAAGAGAAGCCATCCAAGGCGTAAACTACAACATGGCTACTAACACTTGTGCTTTACAGAACACAATGAACAATAATACAAGAGATATTATTGACAGCCAGAATGCCGGCTTTAGAAGCATATTAGACTACTTATGCCAGGATAAGATAGCAACACTTACAGCAGAGAACAATGATTTACGCAGAGCCGCTTCACAGGATAGGCAGAACGCACTTCTGACTAGTACAATGGCAGCACAGACAAATCAGATTATCAATGCCGTAAACCCGGCACCAATCCCGGCATACACAGTACCTAATCCAAATGCGTACTATGGCTGTGGTTGCAATACCGGCTGTAATTGCTAAAACTGAATAATTGAGTATCTTAATTGAGTTTAACTCAACCTAAACCGATTAAAAACCATTTTTAGTCGAGGATTAGTCCAAGTTTAGTCAAGAGTTAGTCGAGATTATGTCTGCTAAGCAGTATTACTTATAACCCAAGGGCAGACTATAATGTTTGCCCTTATTTTGTGAAAGAGAGGTAATAAAAATGGCTGAATTTTCAAATGTTGCAACACAGACAGTTGCAGTAAATGGGAATGTATTATTTACAGATGCACCAACATCTGTATGCAATAAAGGATATATTTCACACAGAACAGGGAGCGGATTAATTAACCTTAAAGGCGCTACCAACACTTGTAAAGCAAAGTACAGAGTAGAATTTAACGGAAATATTGCAGTTCCTACAGGCGGAACCGCAGGAGCAATTTCATTAGCTATTGCTGTCGAGGGCGAGCCGGACTTATCTACACTGGCAATCTCTACACCAACAGCAGTTGAAGCATTTAACAATGTGTCTATGGCAACAGATGTATGGCTTCCTTGCGGATGCTGTCAGGCAGTTTCTGTCAAGAATACATCTACACAGGCTATCAGTGTTGCTAATGCTAGCATCACAGTAAATCGAATTGGTTAGGGGGTGAGAGTATGCACATTGAAAGAATACACAAAATGCAAGAGTGCCTTACAGAGAAAGCTGTCAATGAGCTTGAAAAAGGTGTTGAGAATGTTGACACTTCCGAGATGGGGCAGGTCGTAGATATGATAAAAGACCTTGCAGAAGCTGAGTATCATTCAATAATTTCCAAGGCTATGAAAAAGGCTGATGAAGAGGAAGAAGAGTACGACAAAGAACTCCTAAGAAGTCTTAAGGCAGAATATGGCGAAGAAAGTGGTAGAAGATATTACGACCAATATCGCTATGCAAATGGCAGATTTGCCCCTAAAGGTCGTGGAACACGTAGGGGATATGAAGAACCGCCATATTATCACATGCCGGTAAACTACAACGACATGGAGTATATGCGTGACATGGATAAGAGCCAAGGTAAGATGTACTACTCTGAACCGATTGCACCACATGTGAGTGAAAGCAATTATGACAGAGCAAAGAGACATTATACCGAGACAAAGGAAATGCACAAAGGAGCTTCTACAGAGGACAAAGAGCATAAAATGAAAGCTCTTGACATGTATATCCGTGAATTAAGCGGAGATATATCAGAGCTTTTAAATGACATGACACCCGATGAACGCAACCTTTTACGCACCAAAATGAGCAATCTTGCGTCAAAACTGTAATTATTAAGGCTATGGGTAGTAATGCTCATAGCCATTTTTAGAGGGTATAAGCATGGATATAAGAGTTAATGATATATTGTGGCACATACAATTTAAAAAGCCCACATCAAGCGAATTAAAGCGGTCTGACGGCACTATAAGTTTAGGAGTAACCGATAATACAACTAAGACTATTACGATAGCTGATAATGTGTCTGATTACATGGCCGACAAGATACTATGCCACGAGCTAGTGCATGTGTACTCGTTCTCATACGGCTGTGACATTGACATAGAGACAGAGGAAATAATCGCAGACTTTATGAGCTTGTACGGACGGAATATTGTATATACAGCTGACAAAATATTTAATTTATTGGAGCAAAAATATGGATAAAATAGACAGACTATTAGAATACATACACCGGACTAATCCGGAAATGACACGGCAGAAATTGATTGAGAAACTAGGAGAGAGCGACTACAGTGCCAAGAGCATTTACTTTTTGGCAATTCAAAATTCAAAAAAATCCTAAAATATTTTGATACCCCCCTACCTTTTGAATTTTTCAATTTCAAAAATCAGTTCGCAAAATTTTACAAAAACTTGTCGAGAACTTGCAAAGAACTCGCACCATACTTTAATTGAGTGAAGTTTTCTGAAAATTCAAACATTTTCCGTGAATTGGTGCGCCTGACTTGTAACAACTCACACCCGGCACGGCTTGACGGCTTAAAGCTCTACAGCTATATCGCAAAACGTTGTAAACGGCTTGTTTTGTGGCTTATTATAGCGCACTCGATAAAATCCACGCTAACACGTTTAAAAGTCCTTAAAACGTCAAATACACGGCTTTAAATGTGTATATCATAAAATCATAGAATATTTTTGTTAATTTGTCAATGTACATATGCCCGGACGCATAGCCGGACAACTTGCGACAGCTCCAACGGCTGCACGCTTGATTTTGGACACAACAAAAAGGGATATAAAATATCCCTATTGGTAACGTGTGATATATTTTCCGGCTACGTAGTCACAAAATAATGTGACCGGGTGAACGTGTGCGCGCTTTTCAACAACTCGCAACCATTCACCGCCCCTTTGAACTGTGATTTTTAGTTCGTGTGACTCCATCCATTCTATACAATCATACTTGATATAGCTAAAATCGCTTATTTTTGGCATTTCATAGCCTAGCGCCTTGACGCGCTTAAATATTTCCTTTTTCCCCAAGTATTCATAATTAGACATAATACGCCCCCCTATCTATAACAAGCCTTAATTATTGGACTTATATAGTTTTTATGCTGTAGATAATTGGAGAAGGCCGCCCGGCGGTATTCCTTGCCACTAATAAGTGCGGTAACATCGTCACACGTGCCCGACTCTGCGACAGCTCTAAAAATATCTGTTATTGCTTTGCGTGTGGCGCGCTCGCTTGCCTGATATTCCGGCGCGCTTTGATATTTTCCGTTGTAGCGTGCTCTTATTTCACGCTCTACAGCGTCAAGCGTGGTTAGTTCGTTATCCATTCATTAACCCTCTTTTCTATTCGTGCATGGCTTACAAGTTGCCTTTTGACCTTTTCGCGGTTCATACGTGCGTTAATCTGTTTTTATTAGGTGTAAAATAACGCAAATCGCCTATAAAGGGCGCACAATTATTTTTTCAAGCATTGCACCTCTTGAGCCTGACGCAAATATAAAGGCATTTGCAAAACCTCTTGACGCGATTATTTACCGGACGCGCGGACGGAGTGCAATATATACAGTCGTAAAGTTGTATAAAAGCACCTATAAATTAAATACATTAAATTGATAATACAAGACCTGAAAAGCCTTATATATAAAGCTAATAGCCGGAATCGAACCGGCTATAATACACCATGTTAATTTGTATCGCTATTAGCTAAATAAAAACTATGTTAATAGCATCCGTTAAATTGTACAGCTTTTCACAATTAGCATTGTAAAGAGCTTCTTTTTTGTCGTTCTCTGATAAATACAATTTGCTAATTGCAAGTTCCACCGCGTCAATAATAGAGCGGTACAGTTCAGGCGGTAAACAGCATAAGTATTCACCGCTATATATTTTTCGGTATTCTCATTTTCTCCACCGCCTTAATATTGAATTATGTGAGCCGGATATAAACGGCTATATGCGTAGTTGCCATTATCAAATGCGCATTTATTCCACACGTTAGCAAGCTCCACCGCGCCTTTTTGCGTTTTGCATTGATGTATATAAATTATATTTTTCAGACCGCTAAAAACTGAATAAAGATTATTAGACTCCGATATTTTAACCGGAGTGTTTATCTCTCCGGCATCTTCTTTTTGACCTATAACATAATAAAAATAACTCATTAAATCACCTCACAAATTAATAAAAAAATAAAAATAAACCGCCATAACCAATAACAAGGCATGATATAAAAAGGCTTAAAGCCTTTAAAAGCTCGATTAAATCTCTCATATTGTGCCCCCCTAAATCCATGCTATTTCATTGTAAATATTTTCATATGCCGGGAAATATTCCGGGCACAACGCGCAAAAATGTAATTGTATGTTTTTGGCTTCCGTCGCTGTCTTGCCGTTGTGCGATGCTTGACAAAACATATCTACGAGTTTAGAAACCATTTTATCGAATTTTTTAAGGCTCAAATAATCATCTAAATACATTACAGTAAAATAATAACTATATGGGTTACTTTTTATATATAAATCCTTTGCCCTAAAAAGAGACTCTAAAAAAGCTTTTTCGTTGTAACTATTGGCACTAAATTCATAGCCCTTAAAGCCACCATCGAAGTTTACAACGCTATAGTTTAAATTATTTCTTTTTGCTATTTTTTCAATTTTATATCTCATATATTCCCACCTCTTTTATATAAAGCCGGTGAACTCGCACCGGCTTAAATGCTAATTACTCGTTGTCGTTGTCGTCTTTCCAACTTGCCGGAACTCCGTCCCAAGCTGTGTCAAAATGTGTTACACCTAAAATATAAAGGTCTAACGGCTCGCAATAATAAACGAGTTCGTTAGTATATTCACTCAATCTCTCGGCATCTCTATAATTGATGATATAACACTGGTATACATCCAAGTAATAATCGTCCTCTTTGTCGTAGTCGGTACCGCAATAAACATCGAAATCAAAACCGTTTGAGATTAAAGCTGGCATGATGTCATTGTTTAATACTAAATCATCACAACAAAAATCAATCATAGCTCTGTAGTCTTTTCTTGTCTCTTTTAATGTCTCTAATACTTCTTTGCTCATAATCTTGCACCATTTCACCGATTGTGTTATAATCGGTTTACCTTTCAATTATTATTTTGTTTGGTGCTCATCGTGTAACTTTGGCCGGCTGCGCGATGAGCTTTTTTATTTTGTTCCTTGTCTTTCGACTTGACTATACATTATCATATTATATTAGTAATGTCAATACATAATTGCAAAAATATTGCAAAAATATTTATACTACTAATTAGAATAATATTTATATTCATAATTTCAAAATTATATATAATAAGTAATAAAACAATAATTGCAATAATACATGTAATTAATATTGACATAGTAATTTAATTGTTATATATTTATGTATAGCAATATTATTTATAGTATTATTGCCAGTGAATATTGATATTATTAATTTATATAATGAGGTGTAAAAAATGGATGAAAAGAAAATGATTGAAAACTATAAAAGCAGAGTAAAGAGACAGAATGAAAAAGCAAAAGAGAACTATGACAGAATAAGCGTCATGCTGCCAAAGGGCACAAAAGACCGAATACAGGCGCAAGGGCTTACAATTAACGGATTTGTAAATCAATTAGTGCTGGACAAGTTGGACGAGCTGGAAAACAATAACAAGGAGTGCCCATTTTAAAAATTATTGCAATTATGTATTGCATTTATATATTGAATGTGTTAATATAATGTCGTAGCAAATAAACAGTTTAACTAGCGAGGTGGGAAAATGAAATTATACTTTTACATTTTAGACGCAGATAGTAGCAATCCTAAAGGCTTATACGTTAAGGAATGCGAAGCAGAAGAAAAGCCAAAGACGTATAAAGCTGTTAAAGGTTCTTTTCCGAACTACTATAGCACGGTGAGGAAAGATGAAGTTGGACAAATAAAATGTGATTGTCTGGTCCTTGTAGAGCCTGACTTTGAGTATGCAAAAGAAAAATTCAAGATTAGGGCAGAACGAGCGATTGCGGACAAGTTAAAGAGAATTGAAGAGCTCAAGGCTGAGTTAAAAATAATAAATGAAAGCGAGGTATGAAGAGTATGAAATACGTTGACAAAACCGATAAATATAACGCTTGCGCTGTAGCAAGTAAAACGTGTAAGTTAGGCGGTTGGTGTAGCTCATGCATGTACGCTTATCCCGGCAATGCTGCAATTAGTGGCAAGCCGGAGAGCTACAAAGATGTCTGTACCATGTCAGAAAAGAATTAATTGGAGGCGCGAAAATGAAAAGAAATGATTTTAAAAAAATTATAAGGTTGCGCAGCCGGTGGAAAATTACGGGAGAAAATTATAAATTACCAAGCGGTGAACCGGTTTCCGTATATATCCAAAAATTGGTAGATTCGCAGCTAGAAATTGACCAATTAGCAGTTCTTAAAAATGGCGATTTAGCTTTTTCCACTGGTGGAGAGTGGAACGACCAGGCGAAAGAATTTGAGGATTACAAGTTAATGCCGGATTACAAAGAGGATGAGACTTGTGATTTTTACGAAATGGAGAAGCGCACAAGGGCACTTGTTCACGAAATTGTTTTAAATTAATGCATTTTTAAGGAGGTATAAAGAGTATGAGAAATTTTTTGATAACAAAGAAAACATATAATTGTGGCAAGCTGGCCGGCTTTGAAATCCTCGGAATGGTTCAGGGCGATTATTCCCCAGCATTCGATAAAGAGACAGCAAAAAAGTTATTCGGCTGTGAATACGTGGATGTTTTAGAAGTGCCTGAAAAATGCCACATCAAAGTATTATAAGGGGGGTGTAAATATGAGAATAAAAGGTATTGGAACCATAGCAAAAAACAAGGCTATGGAGATATTAACCGCAGAGGGTAGAAAAGCTGTTAAAAGTGGAGATATAACAACAGAAGAGCTAGGGGAAATGTACAAGTTGCAAAAAGTTAAAGAGGCTTGCGCAATCGGTACTTGCACCGACAGCTTCAACAATTCTTATAAGTGGGTGCCGGATGAGCTTAAAGAGGAGCTAACACCGGAGCAATTGGGGGCTTTAACAGAAGCATTTTATAATTGCTATGGAGCCGGTAAAAACGACAAAAGAGGGGATTAAAGCCCCTCTTTTTTAATGCTTGAAAAAGCATTATTTAAAATATTATTTTTTCAATCCGTGGCTGTTTGGAATTGGTAAACAGCACCTTTTACAAGCCCATCCGCCTGTAAAGACACTCTTATTTTACCACAGTTTGGCACAATAGCAAGCGCTTTTTTAAGTCGGTTTTTATGACCGGCTTTTTATTTTTTATATAATTATATATATGTGTGTGATGTGGTATATATTAATCAATACAGTTGTTGTTATATATCCAATAATCCGTATATTGACAAAATAAGTAGATTTATATATTATTATCTTAAATTTAATTAATAAGCGGAAGCCGGTTGCCCGTACTGTTTGGAATTACTCCAAGCGGTGCGGGCTTTTTTATTTTATGATTTTGAGGTGCTAAAATGGAAAAAATTAAAGGAAATATAACTAAACATTTGAT
>OGOJ01000207.1_pt1 | contig 58634 bp, 53 predicted proteins | sample 1552601 | NCBI WGS metagenome assembly OGOJ01 (sample SAMEA2580184, study PRJEB22360) | human gut metagenome | biome: human gut; feature: human-associated habitat; material: faeces | place: Denmark | collected 2008/2010
AACACATTAGCAATCAATTTGTTAGGAAAAGATTAACATTTCCCGACAGTCCCTAGTATAACAAAGTTGTCCAATCACTTGAAATGTGCTCTCATGGCCAGCATAATGGATTCACCGACTAAAGCGACGTTTGCCAAAAGATAATGCTGCTTGCCGTTATGTCTGACTGAATGTCCAGCAATTTCTGCTGTCCTCAATATGTCTTTTCTGATTGCGCTGTCATGAAAATAGGTTGCAGCTCCTGTCATAAAGGCTGTCCCGGACGGACTTAATTCAAATAGAATAGGCCCGGCATCTATATCCACACCCAGATAGCATCTCCGGTCATGGTATTCTTTCAGGCCGGCGATTATGCCGTCTTTCCAGAACAATGATTTAAGTGTCTTATATTGCTCTTTGGCGAATTGAGGGTCAATGAAAGTCAAGTAGTAACAGTTCAAGGCCGAGTATGAGCCTTTTACTGGTACATCTCCATATTGAGTGCCGTCCTCCTGAAGGAACGAAGCCAACAATCCGGTCTTTTCGTCAAGCCATTCCTCTGTTGCCCGACTTATCCACTTTCTAACGGTACTGCGGTATTTCCCGTTATTCAGTTCCGCATATTTGTTCAGAGCGACAATGGCTACAAGCATGTCCGGAATATAGATGGATTCTCCAGGATAAGTGGGCAAATTCATGCAGTCACTATTGAGTATCCTTCTATTCATTGTCCGGCATAAGTCTGACAGCAACTTGTCATATTTTGAATCACCGCCAAGTTGCTTATAACCGCACATCATCCAAGCCAAATGACTGAGGTATGATATGTGGCTTTCGTCGCCGTCCAAACTCTCCAGAGGATCTTCACCCCATCTCAAGTAGTCATAATAGCTGAGTTCAGGAGACATCACAATGCTAATAAGGCTATCGACATATTGGAGATTCTCTTGCCTGGTCTCAGGATATAACTTAGACATGTCCACTAATGAAGCTGATAACATTGAACATGAATACAATGCCCATTCTCCCTGGAATTGAACGCCTATGGCTGACGGCATTTCGTTAAGAACTTCTTCTGGTGTCAAGAGCAGCTTGCCAAGCAGATAGTTTCTTCTTGCCAACATTTCGTTCTTTTCCATTTCAGGAGTTCCTTGTCTTGAAGATTCCCAAGAAACTCCAATGATTTTCAGTGAGACAAGAAATATGACTAGCGCTGCGACTGTGACAATCCAACCATATTTGTTTCCTTTTCGGAATCTCTGAAATAATCTTTCACTGCCTCTCGTCAGAAGGACGCATGCTGCCCCATACAATGGAATCAATATCGAAAACAATATCGAGGCATTCCATGTCCCGATTGAGCAGCATAGCGTGACCGCAATGGCACAATAAGCCAGATACGGGATCCAAAGCGACTTGAATCTGTTGGCTTCGGATGCAAATTCCCAATACACTGAAAAGGATGTTGTATATAGCAACATCAACACTACAGTTGCAGTGTCATAATGATTCAGCCAAAGATAAGGCATGCCATAGAACAGAAAGATTTGCCAAAAGAACCATCGGCAAATCCTCCATGAGGCAGACATCATCTTGATTTGAAAATCCTCCATCATAATCCAAGTGCATTCCAGAACTCTTCCGGGAGTGTGATATTGTCAAGTGCTGACGCTTCTTTAAAAAGTGGAGCTATTTCACTATCGTGCCACCCGGCAATACCGCAACCAATGCGCGTTACCATGAATGTCAATTCCGGGTGCTCTTTTGCATAGGCCGTAAAATCGTCAACGTGCTTACGGATAATATCAATGCGTCCGTCCATTGTCGGAATTGCATAGCATTGACCGGTCATACCGACACCGACGCCCCATTCTGCGCCGAACTCTTCATAGGCGATGCGTGCTGCTCCACCTCCGTGCATGCCCTCCTTATTACTGCCGAACACAAAGATTTCACCCTCTCTAAGAGAAGTGACATACTGCGGCGTGATTCTGTCGTGTTTTGTCATGTTATCAGCATTTACTATTTCCCATATCTTTATGCCTAAAGACGTCATCAATGCTTAATCTGACCCTGATGGCGCCACATTGCGGATCAATGTCTTCGACAACTATACGTCCTATTTGTTGGAGCCAGAGAAGGTGGAGAAGCACCATTTTCTCTGTTGTCACTTCAGGGACAGCCAAGTCAGAAGTCTTTATCCAGGACACTCGTTTTTTGAGCGCCTCGGAAATCTCAGTTGGCTCCAACTCCGATTTTAAAATCGGTTCCACATTCAGTTGTTCCAAAAGGGTTGCTAATGTAACCGAAATATGGTTTACATGATTCTTTACCTCCATAGTCAGATAACTCTATATTTTACTTTAACTTCCTCTTTAAGCAGCATTGTAGGCAAGACTCAATAAGTGACTAGGAAACTCATTCCTCGACCTCAGTCACATTGAAAGACTTGCAGAAGCGTCCTTTGGGTCCGAGTCCGCCTCCGTTTATAAGGATCATTGCCGTTGCTATGGCATCACTTTCACTTACGCCATATCCCCTCATGACGGTCTTTTCGTCGCAGTCAGTAACCACGTTAACCATGTACCGATGAACCATATCCGTCCAGCCGTTGTTGAGAGCCTCGCTGCACTGAAGCGCCTGCCAACTGATCTTTGTTAGGGGCGCAGGACGTATATTCTTCAACATCTTGACCTTCACTTTTGCATCTGTCCCATCAGCATTGACCTTCCGGAGCCGCAGGAATCCGCAGGAACATTCCCACATTGGCGGCCTGCGCGGAATCCTGTCACCTCCCATGCTTGCGTTCTTACGATACTGATAGAGGAATTCCACCTCAGTCATATCGCCAGTCCCATAGACTATGTCCCAGACAGGCTCTCCGCAGACAGGGCATTTGCCAGGTTTGCGAAGTACGTTTGCTATTCTAGAATGAAGTGCCATGTTTCAATTTCATATTTCGTCTGTTCAGGTTCACGAACTTAGTCTCCCTGTAGTCGCAGCCATACGCTTCGTTGGTGCAGGCATAGACGTAATATGGGTTGCCGTTTACCGCCTTTCCCTTCTTCACCAGAATCCGTTTCCCACAATGGCAGAGAGGACATCTTTCGTTCTCCAGAATATCCTGTTTCGCCTTGCCTTTCTTTCCGACCCCAGAAACAAACTCCGATATGAACGGCGACGGATTCTCGGAATCATAGAGGACATATGTGCATCTCTTCGCACGAGTTATCGCCACATAGAACACCCTCCGTTCCTCGCTGAATTCAAACGAATCAGGCTCGCTGAGCACATAGTTCAAGACCGGACTGTCGGCAATCTCCGACGGGAAGCCTCTGGTTCCGCCGTTGCAGTTCAGAAGTATCACATAGTCACTTTCAAGTCCCTTGGATTGATGCACAGTCATGAAAGCCATTTTCCTATCTTCGCACGACACCGCCACTTTCCCGTCCTTACCATAATTGACAGCGAAGTTCCCATCAAGGGAATTAACATCACTTCCATAGCGTCCGAGAAGATACACGCTGCTGTCCTGCGGCAATGCCGAAAGGATTTCCTTAACTTTTATGGCCATTCCTCCGGACCCCGATGTCGCAAAAAACTGAAGATCCGTCCTGACGTCAGGGCTGAAAGGACGAACGGTCTTCTCCTTCTGCTCGCGATTGGTGAGAATAAATTGCGATGAACGCTCGACGCACGGATTCCCGAAGCGGTAGGTCGTTTCCATACGGCATTCCTTGGTGTAGCCAAAATACTTGGAAAACTGCTTGAAAAGCGAAATGTCGCTTCCTGCGAACCGGTAAATCGACTGCCAGTCGTCACCCACACAGAAGAGTTTCGTCAAAGGTCTTGTCCGACGGAGCGATTGCAGGAATCGGTATCTGTCAAGGGATATGTCCTGGAATTCATCCACAAGAATGTAATCATAATCCGGGCGATGACCGTCATTGCAGAGAGCGGTAGCCTCAATGATAGCATCAGTGAAATCTATGGAATCCTTCTCCCGGCACATCTCCTTATAGCGCTCCACAAAAGGGATGACAATGCCGGCTATGGTCTCACGGTCGCGGCGGCTCACTTCGCTGCGCAACTGCTCAATTGATTCACCCTTTGACCGTAGAAGAAAGTTGAACGAAGTTAACATATCGAGTATTGACTGCTCCTGCCTGGCGATTTCCCTTGAAAGGTCATTGCTTCTTCCGTTGTCCGTCCGAATTCCTAGTGAATGCAACTGCCGCTCAAGCTTCAGGAATACATTCCCGTTATGGAAATCTGCGCTTCTGGTTTCCAACAGGATAGTACGGTGCACCTTGTGGACATTTCTTTTCCAGTCTATGCCCTCAATGTATTTCTGTTCCTCTTCTGCTGAAAACCAACGTGGACAATGCCCTTGTTCATTCACGGCGAAATGTTCAAGATATACTCGATGTCGCCTTCCGTCCTCGCCCATAAAGTAAATGGAAAAATCCGGGCAATACTGACGGTAGTCCTTGTCCGCCGTGTCATATTCGTACCTTTCCTCATAGCGGAAATGAATTCCGCACTTCCCAAAGTAATCACACAGACGGCTTTCTTCGTCGCTCTTACAGAACACTGGCTTTCCATCCATATCCTTGTAATATGAGTTCACCCCGTATTTCTGGCGGGCAGCGATATATTCCTCTCTTGAAGAATACTCGAACTGGTCAGGCATACGGTAACGACTGTTAAGGATATAGTCGGAAACCGCTGATTTGAATGCTGCATTACTGTCCATGAGGTCGTGATACACCAAAGCCGGCAATCCTTTATCCGCTATAGTAGGCTTACGTCCAGTGACTTCAGCGATTATATCAAGCGCCAATCTGTGAAATGTGACGCATCTGAGCGACTTCTCCCCGAGTCTCTCTGAAAGAGATTCGGCCGCCTTGCGGGTGAAGGTAATCATAAGGATCTTGGACGGATCCACGCCCTGTTTGTCCACAAGATAACGGACCTTGCCGACTGTGGTCATGGTCTTTCCGCTACCAGCGCTACTTATGACGAGAACATTATCCTCCAGTGAGACAATCGCTTCACGCTGCTGTGCATCCAGAGGATACTTGAGCACCGTATCAAAGAATTCCCTGTTGCGTTCCAGTTCTCGACGGATGAACTGACGATTATTCTCCTTTTTGAACTCTTCTGTGTTGGACAATGCCTTGTACAGCCTATCCGCAGCCTCCCATTCCGGAGACCGCCTTAACTGTCGTGTCCCAGAGACTTTCTTGAGCTTCTTTCCCAGGACTTCATATTTATTGCTCAAAGCAGTCCTTTCCGACTCCGTGATATAATGCAAGTAGTTGTAGTAAGCGGACACCTTCTCAAGCGCAGGAGCAATTTCCGGTTCAATCTCCTGTACCAATTCATCTCGCCTCGCGTCACGCTTCTTGTTACCGATCACGATAATGACCGGAACAAGAATCGCTATGGCAAGCGTTAACACGATGAAGGCTGTTTGCATAGCATTTTATCGCACAAGAGTCATCAACTGGTCAAAGCTATCTATTTTACCATAGTGGACATCAGAAGTGGATAACTGCTTGAAGAGCTTTTCAGCACACGCAATCTTGCCGGATTCAATTCCACGCAAGTCAAGTGAAGACATCGATCCCTTTGTCTCAGCCACAAAATAGATGTGCTTCACCGTTCCTTCTTCGAAAGCAATTGCCCAGTCCGGAGAATAGTTCCCAACAGGGGTCGGTATATGAAATCCCTTAGGTAGTTTAGCATACACAACCACTTCTTTAGCAGCATCAAGTTGCTCAACAAATTGTCTTTCAATGCTGTTTTTAGATGTGCCATCCGTGAACACATAATCTACTATACTCTTTTTCCCCTCGTAGGCCTTGTCCAATGCAGCGTGTTTCTCCTGAGTAAAAATATCGCTTGAGTATTCGCCGTCAACCTGATTATAACTTATCCTTTCGACGATCATCGTAGCCTTCTGTTCCAAAATCAGACGAGAAACCTTCTGGATGAACTCTTCAGGATTTGTCGCATACATACCAAACTTTGATGGTTTGATCTTTGACAATATCTCTGCGACAGTCTTTCTGGTAAGTTTCGTATTCGCTGCAACAACTCCGAGCAAATCGTATTTTATTCCAGAGACTTTCTTGGTACGCAGCGACTCAAGAGATGTTGATTCACGGCCTAGCATACTTCCTTCCCTCAAGTCTCTTCCCGAGAGAGTATCTCTTTGTATTCCACTGGTAATGACATAGCTCAACTCAGAAACGATCAGTTCACTATCAATAGCCACCACAGCTTTCTCTATAAGTTCAGCGCTGTCAAAGTTGACTTTATAAGCATATTTATGATTGATTCTACGCCATAACTCCTGAAACTCTTTCTTTGAAAAATTATCATTGAGTTTGTTCTCCGGAGTCTGCGGCTTACTTGCATTCTCAATCATACCATCAAGAGCATGAGGATCAAAGATGCTCTGAACTCGCTTATAGACTTGTTCCGTATACGGCTCAAGATCATCTGCCAAAGGTGTCAATTTGTTTTCAGCTATCGCTTCCCGGAATGTGTCTGTAACACTTCCGTCCTTTTGAATGTATTTATTCTGCCTGAGTTGGAAATAAATGTCGCTGGCCATATCCTTGTCGACGGTAATTGTTCCACCATCAGCATAAGTAAAGATTTTTCCGATGAAGAAATCAACATCTGCCTTTGTCGGTCTGTCATAAAGGTCTTCACGAATTTTATTCTGCAAATCAGTTACAAAAGCCGCATATCCTTCCGAAGCAACAACCGTCAGTCTGTTGATCTTCTGAACTTCTTCACCAAGGACATCAATGTCTTGACGGATTCCTTTTGAGTTGACGCACAGACGCAATCCACGCCCGACCTCTTGGCGTTTTTGAGAAACGCTGTTGGACTGTCTCAAGGAGCATATCTGGAACACATTCGGGTTATCCCATCCTTCACGAAGGGCAGAGTGGGAGAAAATGAAACGGACAGGCTCATCAAGACTCAGCAGTCGCTCCTTATTCTTGAGAATCAGATCGTAAGCAGAAATATCGTCGCTGGTGTCACTTCCTCGTTTCAGTTCGCTATTTATGGCGTGTCCTTTCTTGTCTATTGAGAAGTATCCGGAATGTGTCTCGTGGGCGCCAATGCCGCTAAGATAACTCATATAGTCAGGGCTGAACAGATTTGAACATTCAGCTAGCTGCTCCTTGTATTCCTCCTCAAATATCTCTCCATATCTTCCTAATATCTGGTTCCCATCTTCATCATATTGGCGATAATTGGCCACCTCGTCGATGAAAAACAAGGAAAGACATTTGATTCCACGTTTGAACAGCTGCGCTTCTTTGCGAAGGTGAGCCTTTATCGTTTCCCTTATTTGTATTCGTGCCTTATATTCTGCCGTTACATTTCCGAGAGCTTCCTTGACATGCAGGACCACACCATTACCGAAGGTCACGCTGCAATCAGCCGCATTATATGGATTGACTTTTATTTCAGAAATGACAAATCCTTTATACTGCTCCATTTCACCGGAAAGCCAGAATAAATCATCACCCTCTGATAAACTCTTTTGAATTCTCTTGATGTTTCCGCTCTTATTCCGAATTTCAAATTCCAATCGTGCCTGAGGAGCATGCTCCTTAGATATTATGATATCCTCCAGATACACGTAACTGTCAGTTCCTTTCAAATTCTTCAAGTCAAAACCGATGACCTCAATTTGCTTGACCAGACGTTTGTTATAGGCATCCAACGCATCGAGCACATATACCGGATTGTGGGTCTCCTTATGAGTTGCCGAGTAATTGAGGGTAAAAAGCGGCTTAAACCTGGCCAACGCCGTCTGGGTTGCTGAGCCGCCCATTTTCTGGGGTTCATCCAGAATTACGATAGGCCGATTGGCTGCAATCACATCAATAGGACGTCGTGACCCAAATTCATCACGCTTGTCATAAATGATACGCGCAGCCTTATTGTTTGCCCCTTCTTTAAGAGATGAGTTAAACGCCTGCGTGTTGATAATCATAACAGATATGTCGGCACTCTGCGAAAAGATGTCGATTTGATTCAGATTGTCGGAATTGTATATGAAATACCGTGCTTTCTTACCGTACAGTTCCATAAAGTGGTCGACCGTGATATCTAAACTCTTCTTTACACCCTCACGTATGGCCACGCTTGGCACGACGACTATAAATTTCGTCCATCCGAACTTTTTGTTCATTTCAAACATTGTCTTGATATAGACGTACGTTTTTCCGGTACCGGTTTCCATTTCAACGTCCAACTGACAATGCCCGAGTTTTTTTACAAGATCGCTGGATTGCTTGATGTTCTCTGAGGCCTGAATTTTATGGATATTCCTCAATAGCTCTTCTTCGGAGAGAACGACGTCTGCATTTTTATATCCAGTATCCTCTTCGCAATCAGAGAACTCCAACTCACTTTCCTTCCGAGCGATATAAGCGCTTCCTTTATCGACTTTATACTCTAACGAACATTGATTAGGCTGTCCGTCAAAGACACTTATAACGTTGTCAACTGCCTCAGTCTGATATTTCTGTATTTTGAATTGTAATTTCATGCTATAATACTTTAGTCACAGTGTCAGGTGCATAAGTCTTGAAAATCTGTTCAAAATTTGTTGCTGTGCTGTCGGTTGCCATTGACGTGTCTCGTAAGACGGCATATTGCGGCTGCATCTTGGCAATGGCGGTTACCACTTCATCATCGATATCCCTGTCAAAACATGCGACAAGGTAATTGTCCGCCACATTGAAAATCTGTTTTCCTGCTATAGACGTTGTTTCAATCTTGCTATCCAATGTTGCGCCCAGTTCAAGCATTACCTGGAAGAGGAGGTCTTCCGGAGTCCTGTCTTCTTTGACATTATCCACCAGATTAAAAATATTTGACTGTGTCGTGTCGGCAGGAGAGTAATATACATCCTGCATGTTTGAGGAATCCAACTTCAGGACGCGGAAGCCCGTGTCAAGATTTTGAGTGGTAAGAGGGTTATCCTCCTTGATTTTCTTTCCGGCACGACGGATACGTTCCTTGCCGATTTCGCATATGCTCTTATATCCTGCTTTGAAAGCCTCGCTCTTCTCCTCGGTCTTTTCAGGGAGCTGCACCATGATGAACTTACGATTGCCGTCATCTTCGGAATTGAGTAGCATTACAGCATGAGCTGTTGTAGCTGAGCCGCTAAAAAAGTCGATACATAAATCATCCTCTTTTGTTGATAATTCAAGACAGCGCTTAATAAGTTCTGTTGGCTTAGGAAAATCAAATTCTCCATTAAACCCTAAACTTTTTAATATTGTTGTTCCTGTTTCTGTAAGAACATCATTGTCTTCCCAGATACTTTTGGGCTTATATGTTGTCTTTCTGTATTTTTCGTAAATATTATAACCACCAAGAGTCTTTTGTTTCGCGACTACATTGCTAGCTGTTGTTATACTAGATATATTTGCTGCTAGTTTCTGTTTTCCCCATCTCCAGCAACTTTCTTTTCCGATGGAGTTTAGCGGAACGACCTCTTCTGTATATTCATTATCTTTACATAATGATATTGGCGAGAATCCATCTTTATCTACAACATTAGGATTTACATAGATTGGATAAAATAAACCTGGTCGATTATGTTTGCCAAATTTAGGATTTCGATTTCTAAGTTCACGAATATTAAATGCCCCAATAGAATCTTTAAGATTTAAATCAGATTTTTCCACGTTTTTCTCTAATTCATATAACATAGAATTGTTTGACTTAGCATAAAGTAGCAAGTATTCATGAGTTTTTGCTATTTCATTATAAGTTTGTCCACGACTATTTGAACGAATAATAATGCTCGTTATAAAATTACTTTCTCCAAAAACTTCATCGCAAACTTTTCGTAGGTTTTCTACCTCATTATCGTCTATACTAATAAAGATCACTCCGTCATCAGTCAGAAGATCTCGTGCAACCTTTAGCCTTGGATAAATCATATTCAGCCAATCCGTATGGAACCGACCATTGCTCTCAGTGTTAGTCACAAGACGACGACCTTGCTCGTCAAACTGCCCTGAGTTTGCAAGGTACTCAGAAGTAGACTCTGCAAAGTCATCCTCATAAACGAAGTCGTTACCCGTGTTATAAGGAGGATCGATGTATATCATCTTTACCTTATGCAAGTATGTTTCCTTCAGGCATTTCAGGACATCAAGGTTATCTCCTTCTATATATAGGTTTTTTGTGTTATCGAAGTCCACACTCTCATCTCTACAAGGTCGAAGCGTTGCATTGATCGGTGAGTTAGCCAACAAAATTGCCTTTTTCTTATCTGGCCATGTGAACTGATAACGCTCCTCCTTACCAGAGATAATCTCAGAAGAAAGATTTTGCTGCAACTTCTCAAAATCCACTTTGTGCCGTAATATTGGTCTATCATCTGCGTCATATCCTACAATGGTTTCAGTAACGCAGTCCGGAAACAACGAGGCAATCCTCTCAATGTTTACTTGCACGCCATCGGCGCTTTGCATATGCAATTTTTCCATGATATTATTTATAATTTCTTTTTTAATTCAACTAAAGCTTTGTGCAGTTCAAATTTTTTATTCGGCTGAGCTTCAGACAGGATCCTTCGTTCAAGAAAAGCAATTTCATTCATGAGAGCAGACCTCTGAGCTGTCTGATTAATTGCTTCCTTCAGGTCCTTGTCTTTATACATTATACAATCTCCTGCGACTTTTCTTACATATGATTCGTAAATATTATCCATAGACCCACTGGATAACTGAAGATGAATGGAAGATTCCGTCTGCCAATCGGTATGGAACGTCTTGATAATTCTATAGTGCTTTCCGGATTCCGCCGCTTGACCCAAAGGCTCTTTAAAGTTCATCAGAAGACAAAATTTCTCTTCAAAACGGAGGATGAACAGCGCGTGTCTAGGCATCATCTCGTCGATAAACAAGAATATGTTTTCAGCCCTGTTCTGATTCTTCATTGTTACGAGGAACACCGCGATTTCATGCACGTTTCTTCCGTCCACGACATTTATTGTCGACGGGGCAAGTTTAGCGAGCCACTCTATGCGTTCAATTTCCCGAGTGAAGTTATCCTTCATCCGGGCACTCGCTCCTAGATTGTCTATGAAAGCCTTCTTGGGTACAGGCCTTTCGACAAGTGTCTGCTGTGGAAACAAATCTCTAATCATTTCTTCTCGCGTATTATCAAGAATGAAATAAGTTCAAAATCATCCAGACCTTTAATGTCATCCAACAGCGCAGTAGTCTCTCCCTCAGAAAACAGACTTTGTATATCTGATTCCTCCTTGACCTCGGCAATACTTTTTACAGCACAATGTAATAAAGAGCTATAGCGTTCCATCTTTCTTCCATCATCGGTCTCTCTATTGACTTCAGCACACAAGTCTCTGTCGTATTCCGATTTGCCCTTGCAGAGATGACGCATCGTATCCAAAAGATTCTTCGGATGCAGGTAATCGCATAGGACCTGACCATCATCCGCAAGATAAACCATATAGAAGGGATGCAGGAGATTCTTCTTTCCGATGTTGACTGCATTGTTACGATTCTTCAATATAAAGATCACCCCGGGTTTTGTATGCTCAGAGGACTGAGCAACAGCCTCCAGTCCGAACGGGGCGTGTTCAATATCCGGATGATCCTTCACATAGGAAAGTAAATCCATTCTGAACTCATTTAGCCCCAGATCCATAATATTGATTCCGGTATCCATATCCTCAATATCTACAACTTCCTCCTGAAGACGCTTGAGCTGCCCAAGACGATATTGCAAATCCGCCTCTTCTCCCGCGGATAAAGGATTCCCTGTACCCGCAGCCGTCAAAATTGTCGCCTTCATCCTGCTCTCGACTCTTCCTTTGAGTTTGATATAGTCATCGAGTTCCATGTCAGGCCAATAATTGACCAGTTGTATGAAGTCGTTAGTCGAACCTATTCGGTCAATCCTACCGAATCGCTGGATGATACGAACAGGATTCCAATGGATATCATAGTTTATGAGATAATCACAGTCCTGAAGGTTCTGGCCTTCACTGATGCAGTCCGTCGCTATCAAAATATCTATATCCTCTTTAGAATCAGGAAATAGAGTGTCTCGGTCTTTGGACTTCGGTGAGAAGAATGTAAGGATATTGTTGAATCCGGATGTAAAATTCCTTATCGTGCATTTGCCGTCGGAATTTCCCGTCACAATGGCCGTATTAAGTCCAAGTTTCTCCTTGATACGGTCGGCGAGATTCTCATACAAGTATTCCGCAGTATCAGCAAAGGCCGTGAATATGAGAATCTTGTGATTGTTATCATTTATCGGATTCTCGTATTTGTGACGGATATCATCAATAAGCATCTGCAGTTTGCTGTCATGCTCCGGTGTTATATCCTTGAGCATAAACAACAGCAAGTCAAGTTGGTTTTTGTCTGCTTCCAGATCTCGCCGCCATGATATGTAGTCCATATCTGCAAGCCTTATGGATGTCTTCTTGTTGATGACTATATCATCTTCGAAATCAAAACCATCGAGATTGATATCGGGCACCCGAATGGCACTCGTTGACTTTCTAAGGCTATATTCATCAATCGCGTTTAATACATTGCTAATGCCTGTACGTATCCTTTCAAGAGTAAGTCTGAATGAATTTACAGAACTCTCAAGCCGCTTCAGAAGGTTCGCCGCCATAAGGTTGCGAAGTCCTTTCTCACGTCCATCTATTGATAGGCCCTCCCCGTCATAATCAATGGAATAGTCCGCCTTCGCGCTTTCCAGCAAGAACAGCGACGGCGTGTAGAATGAGAGATTGAGCGAATTAAGAGACTCCGCTATGTCCTTGAAATTAATCGTTGAATCCAAATCGGTCAGACTCGGCCGTCTGGATATAGGCGCCAATCTTTCAGGGAATTTCCCGATATCCTTCGTGTCGTAGTACTTCACGATATGGCTTCGACTCCGGGCGATTGTTACTGCATCAAGCACCTGGAAGAAGTCGAAACTCAAATCAGACAACAATTGTTCAGTTGTACGTTCTTCCATTGGAAGTTTCGCCCATCTGTTGTAAGCGGTCTGCGCAGCCCTGAAGATGTCATCAATTCCCTTACCTAAGCCTAATGCTTCATTTATAATCTGAGATTTTCCTTCGTATGCCAGCTGAAGCTGGTTCTTCAGGTCGTTGAACCTGTTGTTGACAGGTGTGGCACTTAGCATCAGGACTTTCGTCTTTACGCCAGGACGGATAACCTTATTCATCAGTCTCTGATAGCGGTTCTCTCTTCTTGAAGTGGCATCCGTAGCAGTCTCAGAATCATATTCAATCCCTTCTACATTCCCTCCATTTCTGAAATTATGGCTTTCGTCAATCACAATGAGGTCATAATTTCCCCAGTTGACATTGGCAAGATCCAATCCGTTGCTTTCGCCATGATCGCGGGAAAGGTCAGTATGAAACAGGATATCATATCTTAACCTATCCCCGGCTATAGGGTTGTTCTTGTAATTGGCTCTGTAATTCTGCCAGTTGCCATTCAGTTTCTTCGGACACAGCACCAGCACCGATTTGTTCTTGTTCTCGTAGTATTTGATTACGGCAAGTGCAGTGAACGTTTTTCCAAGACCCACGCTGTCCGCAAGGATGCATCCGTTGTATTTTTCCAACTTGTTTATGATTGCCACGGCAGCGTCCTTCTGGAAGTTATATAGTTTATTCCAGATCAGGCTGTTCTTAAAGCCTGTACGCTCATTGGGCAACACATCTTCTGAAATATCTTCGAGGAACTCTCTGAATATGTTATACAGTGTGATGAAATAAATGTATTCTGGTGAATTTTCCTGATAGACAGTATCAATATATTCAAGTACCTTTTCTGTGACATTGGAAAATTTTTCATCATTTTCCCACAGGGAATTAAAGATGCTCAAGTAGCTATCAGACATTGGCGTTGGCAAAACATTGACCATACTGTAGACCTCATTTCCCCTGACGCATCCCAACTGCGATGTGGTGAAATCATTGAAAGGCACATATACTGCATCGGATTCGCCGGACAGGTGAAGGAATCCTCCCATCTGCTCACTGGAAGAGTTTGACTTGAACTGCACTTTCCTACGAATCCAATCTGCGCATTCCTTTGCGATGGCTTTCTGGGACAATTTATTGCGCAGCCTTATTTCGAAGTCTGTTCCATAAAGGTTGCGTTCCCTGTTAAGTTTCGGTATAAAGAATTCTCTTTTTTCCTTGCTTCCACATTCGCTTACAAATGTCGGAGATGTGAAAATAAACCGAAGTTGTTCCACCTTTTCCAATTCCTTCTTGAGAGCCTCAAAGGCGTAGATAGAGAAAGAGGCCGCTGCGATACTGACGCGGCTTCCATTTGACATCCGAACTTTGAGATCATCTACAACCCTCTCACTTATATTGTTTATCAACTTCAAACTCATAACAATTCCTATTCTGTTGGAACTATTCCCGGGAGACAAGTCTCATAAGAACTCGTCATTTGTATTTTACATATTCGTGAAATTCCCTTGCTGTACAAATATAAGAATTATCTATCAAGTCTCATCTAAATTTGATGGTGAAAGTTACCACGTTAGCCGTTATTTGTGTACACAAATTCAGTTCATCCATTCATTCATATGGTGACTGTTAGATTGTCGTAATGAAACTAGTTTTGCATTGTTTCCATATTTATTACGTATCGATAAAATAATCTTTTATCCATAAAAAGTATTCATTTAATCTTGTTTGTGTATTATAATTATTATCTTTGCCGAAAATCAAAAGCAAGTCGACAAAGATGACATTGAGAAAGAGTATGATCAGCGCAGGGCTGGCATTGGCTCTGCAGCTGTTCTGGCACAGCGATGCCGCAGCGCAGCGGACGGCCGAGGGAAGCACCTTCATAGGCGTGTCCCCGACGGTGTCCGCCTATGCGGTCCCTTCCGGAGGATTGGACATCTGCACGGGCGGATACCTGCGCTCGTCACTGTGGAAGACCGGAGTGAGGGCCATTGACTGGAATCACAGGATATCATCAGACACGAGCGTCGGACACGACGACCTGTTCGACCATATCGCATGGTCGCTCTACGGAGGCTGGAGATACCGCCTGTTCGGGACATACAACAGGGTCCTCAGCGTCTACGGAGGAGGCGACGTGTTCCTCGGCATCAACCAATACGAGGCCTTCCGCAGGCTCCCGTCCGAGCTGAAGACAGGACTGCCGAAGAGCCAGTTCATATACGGCGTGATTCCGGAACTGGAGGCCGAATTCTTCGTGGGCCGGTGCGTGGCCCTTACATTAGGGGCGCAGCTTCCGGTGACGCTCGGCTCCTCACTCAAGTCCGACAAGTGGAACCTCACGGGCTCAATAGGAGTCCGCATTAATCTTCTCAAGCGATGAACACGACAAAGACTCTTGCGGGAGCGGCCATGGCGGCGCTCCTGGTGGCCGCATGCGGCAAACTCAACATGGCAGAGAGCGTCCGCGACCTCGGGTTCGAGGTCACGGCGGAGACGGCATTCAGTTCCGACTATCTCTGCAACACGTTGTCCCTCACGCTGGAGAGCGGCACGGAGGGAGAATACACCTTGAACTACATCATTGACAACGACCACACATTGGAGCTAAGTTCACTTCGTGGCGGCTCCTTGGAGTCGGGCGACAGGATAGACCTGAGCCTTAGCAATCCGCAGGTGCTGCTCCTTCCCAAGACCGCCGGCGGAACGGGGACGCTCGTCATGGAGTTCGTCCGCGAGGGCGTGTCCAGGAAGAAGGCCGTCGTCTTCAGGACGGAGAACGCGGTGACTGTCCGCATGGACACGTCATCCGACCTTGACTTCTCGAGGGTTATACTGGGCAACCGCATGGGCGCGTCGCAGACCAGCTACGAGGTGACGTTCTACCTTGACGGCGAGAAGCTGTCGGGCATGAAGTATCTGGGCAGCGAGTTCGGCGGCACCATGGAGCTGGACTTCGCCAGGAGCGAGTCCTACACCTTCGAACTGCCTTACATTCTGACGGGAGAGCATTACCTGAAGGTAGATGTCAAGTCTGCCCTCGGCTCGGAGTCGTCGGTAGTGACCTTCAGGGAGCCGGAGAGGAAACCAACCCAGCTCTTCCTCGCATACAACGACGTCACAGGCATGATTACCATGCTGTCGGCACATAACCCGCTCCAGACGGCGTTCGACATCACCGTCGACATCACCGTCAGGGGCAGCATAACGTACCGGCACAAGCAGTTCATCGGCTCGGCAAGCCCGCAGACGGAGAGGTTCACGGAATCGGCACAGGCCACGGCCAGGGTGACTCCCAGAATGACGGCTTCCTCCGTCGACAACGGAACGCTCCGCGCCCTCATGGACAAGGTGTACTCGAACACGCGCACGGACGCTTCCAACGCCATCGGCAACGGCAACAAGCGCACCCTCCATACGGACATTACGGGCGTTGAACTGAAGTTCACGATAGTGTCCGGCGGGGCGACGGCAGGAAGGACATCGGTGACGATAAGCCCATCCGGTCCCGACGCGTTCCCGATACGCTATCTCTACAAGGGCACCACCTGGTGGCATTCGGCCAACCAGGCGGCCACAATCATACCGACATACACGGTCAACGGGAAGGCCGCGTCACAGATACACACCCTATGAACGACATGAACACCAGAATCCTTGCACTCATCACCTTGCTGATGCTGTTCCCGTGCATGTGCCGGGCGCAGAAATGGTCCCTCGGGACCAATGCCGTCGACTGGCTCTGGCTCGGGACAATGAACGCGAGCGGCAGCGTGGCTGTCGACAGACATTTCTCGGTAAACGCCGAAGCCCGCGTGAACCCGTGGACCTTCAATAGTGACGACCCGTCGAAGCAGATGCAGGACCGCCGCCAGACCTACTCCGCGGGATTCCGCTGGTGGCCGTGGTACGTCTATTCCGGCTGGTGGGCCGGACTATCTGCGCAGTACGAGGAGTACAGCCGCGGCGGCATCGTTTCCCGCTCGACCGAGGAGGGCGACGCCTACGGCGCTGTCCTGGCCGGCGGCTATTCGCTGATGCTGCACAGGAATCTCAACCTTGAATTCGGCGCGGCATTCTGGACAGGCAGGACGGACTACACGACCTACGCCTGCCCGAAGTGCGGACGCATCACCGGTTCCGGCACGAAATGGTTCATACTGCCTTCGAGCGTAATGGCTTCGCTGGTATGGGTATTCTGAAGACCATAGGAGAAGCGGCCGCGGCACTGTCACTGACGGCATCGCTCCTTTCCGGCTGCGGTACTGCCGGGAAGATAAGGGAGCTGCGCGAGGGCGAGGTGTCCGCGGGGCTGAGGCTTCCCGAGAGGGAGTCCTCGCTCCGTGAGTACGACCTCACCCGTCCGCACCGGGACACCCTCAGGGTGGACGACGGCGAGGGAGGACAGTTCTTCCTCATGAAGGCCGTCCGCGACGTCGACGGGGAGATGGTCGCCAGCGACGTGCTTGACGCCGCCTTCGTCACCGCCACCTTCAGGAACGTGGCCGAGCGCCACGGCAAGGTGGACCTCGAGTTCCAGGTCGTCGTACCTCAGGCGCTCCAGGAGAGCCGCTGGCAGATACGTCTCTGGCCGGACATGTTCATCCTCGGCGACAGCCTGAGGCTGGACGGCATCGTCGTGACGGGAAGGGACTACCGGAGGGCGCAGCTCAAGGGATACCAGCAGTACGAGCGGTTTCTGTCAACGATAGTAAACGACCCCGACAGGTTCATCGACCTGCGACAGCTGGAGCTCTTCCTCCGTCGCAACATACCCGCTCTCTATGCCATGCGGACCGACTCCACGGAGGTCTCCGACGAGCAGTTCGCCTCAATATACGGCACGACCGAGCAGGAGGCCGTCGAACATTACACCAACCGCGTGGCCGTCATGCTCAACGAGCGGAGGAAGGCCCGCAGGGAGAAGATGTACCGGCGCTACGTGAAGGCGCCGATAGTGACCGAAGGGCTGCGGCTGGATACCGTAATGAGAGCTGTGAACGGAGATTTTATATACAATTATATCCAGACGGTAGCGACTCGGCCACAGCTACGGAAGGTGAACATTGTCCTTTCTGGAGGCATCTGGGAGTCCGACCGCAAGGTCTATGACATCCCGGCGGGAGACCCGCTGACGTTCTACATCAGCTCCATATCCACGCTCGTCGATCCTACGGAGCGATACCTGCAGAAGGTCATCGAGCGCAGGGCAGACGCCAGCACGGCGTGCTACGTCGAGTTCGCGCTGGGCCGCAGCGACGTGGACCTGAGCCTCGGGCACAACCGCACGGAGACGGGACGCATCAGGGAGAACCTCGGGGCACTCCTTCAGGACGAGGTGTACGACCTCGACTCCATCGTGGTGACCGCCACATGCTCCCCGGAAGGGGCGCTGGGCTTCAACGACCGTCTCTCACGGAGGCGTTCCGAAGGCGTGACGGACTATTTCCGCGGATGGATGCGTACATACGCGGACTCTCTCCGCAACGAGAGGGGCGTCAGCCTGAGCCTCGGTGAGGAAGAGGTCAGGCCGGAGGACAGAAACGCCGGAGACATAAGGTTCATCCCCAGGAACATGCCCGAGAACTGGGAAGGCCTTGACGCACTGGTAAGGTTGGACTCGCTCATGACCGGAGCCGAGAAGGAGACGTATTTCCGCATCAGGGAGGTCCGTGACCCGGACGCCAGGGAAAGGGAACTTTCCCGAGAGCCGTTCTACAGGAGGATGCGTGAATTCCTCTATCCGTATCTCAGGACGGTGCGGTTCGACTTCCACCTGCACCGCAAGGGCATGGTGAAGGACACAGTACACACCACCGAGCTCGACACCCTCTACATGAAGGGAGTGCAGCTGATACGCGACAGGGACTACAGGAAAGCGCTGGAGATACTGCGGCCGTACAGGGACTACAACACGGCTGTGGCGTACAGCCTACTGGACTACAACGCCAGCGCGATGGACATACTCGCCCCGATGGAGAGGACGGCAAGGGTGGATTACCTGCTTGCCATTCTCTACTCAAGGAAGGGAGAGGACGGGCCTGCCGTTCGGCACTATCTTGACGCCTGCCGCAAAGAGCCATCATACAGGCACAGGGGAAATCTCGACCCGGAGATTTCCGCACTTATAAGGGCATACGATTTAAACAAGGAAGAGGAATCATGGTGACGGACAAGAATGAAAGACAGGTCAAGACCGGCAACGGACTTTTACGGTTCTGCATGAATGTCGTCGGAGCGGCTTTGGTCTGCACCGGGGCTGGAGGAATGCTGCTGTGGCTGTCTCTCTGCATGGGTTGGTGGCTATCAGGATTCATAGCCTACATCCTATGGGGCTTTGCAGCACTTCTTGTCATCCTCCTTCTGTGCGGAATCTACGTAGGCCTTGTCAATCGGAATACTCTGAGAAGGCTGTCAAAGGACACTCAAAATCAAACATACAAAACAATTGTTCAACCGATTAAAAACAAAAAGTAATGAGAAAGACAATTTCACTCATCCTCGCCACGGCGGCAGTGTCGCTGGCGGCATGCAACAAGGAGGCTCAGCCTTCCGTAGAGAACGGCGTTCCTGAAGAGGGCTCAATCATGCTCAGCGTGGCACCCCAGGACGGGCCGGTGACCAGGGCCGTCAACGCCTACACGACCGCCCAGGCCTACGAATCGCAGGTCAACCGCGTCCAGGTGTTCGTGTTCGGCACCGACGGCAAGATCAACTGCTACCGTGACTTCGGCAAGGAACTTACCGGATCGGTATCCGCCACTTCCGGAGCAAAGACCGTATATGCGGTCGTGAACGGACCGGACCTCTCCTCCGTCGGCACGCTCTCGGAGCTTGAGGCCAAGGCCGTCGACCTCTCGGCGAACAGCGTCACCGCATCCAAGGGATTCCTGATGGCGGGCAGGGCATCATGCACGGTATCTTCCGGAACCGTCAGTTGTTCTGTAGCCGTGAGCCGTCTTGCGGCAAGAGTCGTACTGAAGTCCGTCACCAACAACCTCCCGGCGGCATACGGAGCCCTGAAGGTGGAGAGGGTGTTTCTCGCCAATGTGGCCGGAAACCAGAACATCGCAGGAACGGCGCCAGTCAACACATGGTACAACAAGGAAGGAAGAAAGGACGAGACTCCTCTGGTACAGGGCCATATCATAGACGGCTCGACCTACACGGCATCATGCCCGGAGCTGACTTTCAAGACCGTCGGAGCATCAGTTGCCAACAACTCATCCCACGAGCCTTCGACTCCTTACATCATGTACGGCTACGCCAATTCCTCTACTGCAACTCCAGCAGGATTCACAGCGTCCTTCTCTGCCCAGAGGACTGTGCTTGTAGTGGCTGCGACCGTGGACGGAAAGCTCTGCTACTATCCTGTAACCCTGAGCAAGTCAACCATCGAGCGCAACACCACCTATACAGTGGCCCTTACCATCAGCAGCATCGGTTCTGACGAGCCGAACAAACCTATTGAAAAGGGTTCAGCAAGCGTGACAGTGAGCGTGGACGGATGGAAGTCCGGCGCCACCTACGACGAGACAATCTGACATCATAGAGGATAATAAGTCTCGGGGGCGTGCCAGGCGGCACGGGAAGTCTGTCCCGGAAACAGTCCTTCCCGAAGGCGGTCCGACTCCGCCCGCCCCACCAACAACCAAAGACAAAGAAAGTCATGAGAATGAACCGCTGCAATATTGCCGGCATGGCACTGACGCTGCTTCTGGCCGTTTCCTGCTCCTTCAAGGAGGAACGGACAGGCTGCCCGTGCTGGCTTACCATGGAACTCTCCGACGTAAAGAGAGTCTCAGACAAAGCGAGCATTGAACTTCTGGAGGACGGCGAGATAATATACTCTGATATGGTCTCCGGGAAGGACATCGAGAACGGCCAGTTCGAAAGGACTGTACTGAAGGGCATTGTCCGCACAAGCGTCTGTTCCGGAGCCGCCCGTGTGTCGTCATCCAAGGCGTTTTTCAACAAAGGCAACATGGTAGATACCATATGGGCGCACACCGCCGAGGTGGACTGTACCGGGGAGACCGCCGTCGACGTCGTGAGGATGCACCGTCAGTTCGCCCGCGTGACGCTGCGGTTCCTTGACAGGGAATCGGCACAGGGAATCGACGCCCTGTCGGTATCGACGGACTGCGGCGGGCTTGACCTGATGACGCTGTCTCCGCTGCCGGGAGACTGGGGCATGGCGCTGGAACTCTCTGACGGAGGGACTGCAGGGTTCTTCGTGCCGAGACTGCGGCAGGATGGGCGTCTGGTCCTGACCGTCACCAGCGCCGGGAAGGAGAAGGACGATATTGACCTGCAGCGTCTTCTTGAGGATGCGGGATACAGGTGGGACAGGGAAGACCTCGATGACGTGACGATAGGCCTGGACTTCAACCTCGGCGTTGTCGGCATCAGGATAGACCCGTGGAAGGAGGGACAGAAATACGAAGAGAACATCTGACAAAAACAGGACAGGATATGAAAGTAAAATTCTTCAGACAATTGTTTATGGCGGCAGCAGTGCCGGCGACACTGCTTTCCGTCTCATGCGTCCGGGAGCATCTGCCGGAAGGCTCGGGCGTCACCGCAGGGATTGAGATCCTCGTTGACGGGGACTTCCGCGATACCCGTTCCGCAGTAGGACCCGAATCCTCGCTTGACGGATACGAGAGCGCGGCCAAGGACATGACCGTCTTTCAGTTCGGAAAGAGTTCAGGCGGAGGATACGTGCTGGAGAGGACGTATCATTTCAACCTGAAGGGAGTCGCCGCGCCTAAGGTGAGCGGCGTATCCGGAAGGGGCTACAGGTTCTACGCCGTTCTCAACTGCGGAGACCTTTCGTCATGCCTCTCCAGGGGTGACGGGGAAAGTAAGCTCACGGGGCTTGCCCTGTCCTGCCCGCCGTCGGAGTTCTCCCTTGCGAAGGGAATGCCCATGGCATGCGGTCCGGTGGATGCTGCACTCGGGACGACTCTCGCACTACGTTTTACCAGACTTCCCGCCCGTTACGACTTCAGGGTGGCCAAGAACTTCTCGCACGGAACGTTCCGCATAAGGAGCCTGCGCCTGAGGCAGTCGCCGACGGAGACGTCTCCATTTGCTTCAAAAAGAGCATTCTCCGTTTCCGAAGCCTCAAAAATGGCGGACGGCGACCATGCGACGGATTCGGATATCTCCTCGCTTGAGGCAGGCTCGTCCGTGCGTTTCTACACGCTCGAGAACGCCTGCGGAAAAGCCATTAGCAATCCCACGGCGGATCCGAAGCTGAAGGTGCCGCAGAGCGGAACGTCAGTGGGAGGATACCTGCCGACATATATTGAAATGACAGGCACATACACCGACCTCTCCGGCGGCCTTGTCAGCGAGAATACCTACAGGATGTATCTTGGTGACAACAACTACGACAGCTTCGACGTTCTGAGAGGCACGAGATACACCCTGACACTCAATCTTACGGATGAAGGAGGGTTCGTCGATGACTACTGGAAACTTGAGCCGGACGTCACCGACTCTAGGACCTTCAGGTTCGACAAGAGAGAGTATACTGTTGAAGGCAACTCCAGCACCGTTGTGGGGGTTGTCGGAAGCTCGCCGTACCACGGCATAACCTACAGCCTTGACGCGTCACTGTCGCAGGTGTCTTTCGACAAATCGTCGATGAAGCTCTCGCAGGGCAAGGTCACTGCCCATAGGAGCGGCAGCCTCACCGCCTATTACTGGGACGGGCGCGTCGCCGACAGATGCACGGTCACGGCCCTGGCCTACAAGGAGCCTATTGACATCAGCCCGATAGGCATGGTGAACGTAAGGACATTCTGGGACCACCAGTCGTTCACCAAGGTGCATGATCCGGCCTGTACCCGTGACCACGGGGCGCATGACTCCAGATGCACACGCAACCACACGTCACCCTGGAATGACGACTACATCGACATTGATGACTGCCCCAACCGCATAGAGGACATCGACCATTGTCCGAACTACGTGCTGGAGCTGTCAGGAGCAGGCATCGTCAGCATGTCGTTCCAGATAGCCGCCAACTACAGGGTGAACAGTGCAGGGCAGCTCGTCTATGACATACTCACGCCCGGTCGCGACTATGTCGTGGAATCGTTCGAGCTCCTGACCGATGACGGCATGGACGGCGATGACAGCGCCAGCTATGCCCCGGCCGAGTTCTCCGGCAACACCGTGAACATCAGCTGCCAGTTCCAGGATTCCAACAGGACTCACTGGTTCATAAAGATCATACCTACAGGAGCGAAGCTGGACCCGCTGGAGAGGAACTATGTCGTCGCAAACGGAGGCTCCGAGCCGATAAACTACAATGAGGCGAAGGTAACGTATCCGAATGCCAATCTCCCGCACACATACATCCCGAGGTGCACCAAGGCGGACTGGAGGGTATGGATGCTCTCGGACAGGAGCCTCGTGGAGTTCGAGAACACCGACGAGCCCCAGCGAAAGAACTCCTTCATGGACAACGAGGAGATGTGCGCCACCGTCGCGAGCGGCAAATACGGAAAGACGACGAAAGTATATGCCGTGGACATGAACGGCAACGTCCTCAAGGAAAGTGTATTCAATACGGACGAATATACGTGCAACGTGATATGGCATGACTTCTTCTACGACCCGATAGATGCGTCAAGACTGGAGTTCAACTTCTACACCGGATTCCGGGAGTGTCTCCTGCCAGTCACCGTAGTCAATGAGGAAGTCGTTCTCGAGGCGGTGCTGGACGACCGTCCGACAGTATACAACACGACGGAAGACCGGTTCTTCGACTTTTGGACCGACGGATATACCGTTGCGGCCATACTCTATGTCCAGGAGTCATACGACACCTATGACTGGGATGCGGAAGTGAACGTTAAAGGCGTTAACAAGCATTACCTGAACGTGGCTTCTGACGGCAGTTGGACGCTGAGGTAGTTCTGGTCAGTGCTGTTGACTTATTGCAATTCAAATCAATAGAGTTTAATTTGTAACTAAATTGAATTGTGCTTAACTTAGAGAGTCGTTAAGCACAATTCTTTCATTTTTATAGACAAATAATCTGACGACTTATGGAATACGAAGTAATAGATGGAAAAGGAATAATTCCTGATGGCACAACGGAGATTGCATTTCAGGCATTTAAAGGCTGCAATAGTCTACAATCAATTGAAATTCCTGATAGTGTAACTAAGATTGGATGGTCAGCATTTGAGGGCTGCACCTGTCTACAATCAATTGAAATCCCGGATAGTGTAACTGAAATTGGAGAGTCGGCATTTTGTCGCTGCACCAGTCTACAATCAATTGTAATCCCTGATAGTGTTCTGAGTTTTTCAATTTCGTATACCTATAATTGATACTGTTTCAAGAAGTGTGTCTGAACTGAGATAAAAAAGAAAGTCTACGGATTTCTTTAGATTTGTAAAAGAGAAACAACAAATACAAAAGAATCATAGACTTATGGATTTCACAAAGGAACAACTTTCTGAGGTATTATGCAAGCATGCGGAGAGAGAAAATGGTCTCCAGGACCTGATGGAGATAATGATTGAGAGTATAATGGTAGCCGAGAGGCGTGAGTATTTGCGCGAAGACGGCCTGCCAGGCGACAAGGGAAACGGCTTCAGGATAGGCCATACATATGGTCAGGGCCGCACCCTGACATTCAGGATACCTCGTGACAGGTACGGTAATTTTCACCCACGTATCCTCTCCGTGCTGAGGAGCCAGGAGGAAGAGTGTGAGAGACTTGCAGGCACATAAGGGCCTGACTCAGGAACAGGTCGGTGATGTGTTTAACGACATATACGGTGAACATTACAGCAAGGCGAGCATCTCAAGCGCAACATTATCAGCGATGTACGCATCGGGGACAAGCGTGAGGTGGCGGAGGATCTCAAGCAGGTGTTCCGGACCGGTGACAGGAACTACACCGTCGAGAAGGCCTGAACGGAGTGGCAGTCATTCTGCGACAAATGTGGCAGTTATTACAGGGCAATCAAGCGCAGGCGTGACGACTGCTCCTACAAGTTGTACTTCACATACCTGAACTATGACCATCGCATCCAGGCCATGATCTACACGACAAACTGGATAGAGAGGCTCCAGAAGGACTTCCGACGGGTCACAAGGATGCGGGGTGCGATGCCTAACGAAGAATCTGTCCTTCTGTTGATGGGAAAGACTGCCATGGATAAGAAATCGTACCTGCGGCCGTTGCCGAAGATGACAAACCAAAAGAAAACTGATTATATTTGCATATCTAAAGAGTCCGAGGGACCGGCTCCGGACACACTCGATGAAACACTACCACCACTTCGGCTTCAAAGAGAATTCCCACTTGGTGGCCCACACCTACTATGAGGTCGATTACTTCCGGAAGAATCCGGATAGCAGCGCGTCACAACGGGTGAAATCCTGAATCATCCTAAAGTCATTAATCGAATTAGAAATAGAGAGCAACCAATGAAAAAAGCTGTAGAATACAGTAAGTCCTATTATTCTGGTTTCCCTGTGGATATTATTCCATTGTTGAGAATAAGTATATCATTATTTTTGCGTAATTATAGACGGGTAAAAATAGGAATCACAAACAACCCGGAACGTAGATGGAATGAACATTTAAGACAGGATGCGGATTCTTGGGAAAGGATGATTGTAAAGTACGTTACTTCAAGTGTGAATAATGCAAATCGTATAGAGAAATTTTTCATCGACGCAGAACCATCTCTTCACAACCGCTGGACTGGTTGGAGCAATATGTCCAGTTCGGATTACTATTATGTTTATATATTGCTTGGTGGCCGAAAGAGGAAGTAGTTTTATCACCCATTAGATAGAATAGGAGGCCGACCAAAAAGAGATTTTTGGCCGGTTTCTTTTTTATATCGGGCCTCTTCGCAAGGGCTGGGCATAAGCCTTCTTCGGGACTCCGCTTCGCTTCGGCCCCTCCCAACGTTTCCTGCGTCCCGCCACGGCGGAACTTGTCTCCGTCGGGCCCGTCCCCCTTCCCCTGCCGAGGGCACTGAAAAAGTCTCTGAGCACAGCGTAATAAGCCAGCGAACTATCGATAATTATTTGGTAGTTTGCTGGATATTTTGTATCTTTAAGTAATTGAATGATAACCACATATGCTTAATATACAACAGAAAATCAAGTTCAGCGAGCACGCGGTTCTCTATGATATTCTAATACCGAAGGACAATAAATATCGTCTTATCGACGAACTTATTGACTTCAGTTTTATTTACGACGAGTTGAAGGACAAGTATTGTCATAATAATGGTCGCACGGCAGCAGATCCAATCATGCTGTTTAAATATCTCATGATAAAGGCCATTGAGAATATGTCGGATGTTGATGTGGTAGAACACTCTCGTTATGATCTTTCATATAAGCGTTTTCTTGGGCTGATGCCGGAAGATGATGTCATTGATCCAAGTCTTCTTACCAAGTTTAGGCGCCAGCGACTTAGAGATGTGAATCTGCTGGACATGTTAATCGGAAAGACTGTCGGAGTCGCGCTGGAGAAAGGTATAATCAAGACAAAGACAATCATAGTAGATGCGACTCACACAATCTCTAGAGCTAATGCCTTGTCTCCGATAGATGTTCTGAAACTTCGTAGCAAGGACCTCAGAGACAGGATATGCAAGTGGCCTGGCGATGAGGGCATAGAACTTCCATCTCCAAACGATGATGATAATCTGCTGCATGAACTAGAAAGTTGCGAGGATCTTCTCTCGATTGTAATGGCAGATCCTATGCTGTGCGAGAATCCCGCATTCAAGGAAGCGATGAACTATCTGGCAGAAGGCGTGGATGATGTGCGTCATCACCATTCAATCTCATATGACCGTGAGGCTAGAGTTGGCCACAAGTCTGCTGAAACGTCTTTCATCGGATACAAGACTCACATTGCTATGACACCGGAGCGCATCATCACAGCAGCTACTGTAACCACAGGAGAAAAGGACGATGGAAAGCAATTGCCAGACTTGGTGACAAGAACTCAGGATGCTGGCATTGAAGTAGATACTGTAGTCGGAGATGCTGCATACTCTGGCAAAGACAATCTGATCATGGCGAAAGAGAATGGCATGCAGATAGTAGCCAAGCTTAACGGAATGATCACTCGGGGACATATGAATGCAAGAACCGACTTTGACAGCTCGTTCGAGTACAACAAAGATGCGGATCGATATATCTGTCCTGCAGGTGTAATGTCCACGAAAGGTACTGTGAAAAGCTGTAAAGATAAACCTAATAAAAATTGTCGGATTCGTTACAGGTGGCGGGCAACGGCCTGCAGCACATGTGCAATGAAGAATGAGTGTCTGCATGGTTGTAAAACAAAAGCCATACACATCCGAGTATTATCAGACAGTCACCGAGAACAGATGGAGTTCCAGAAAAGTCAAAAATTCAGGGAACTATCTCGCGAGAGATACAAGATAGAAGCGAAGAACGCCGAACTTAAAAATGCACATGGTTATGACAGAGCAGACTCCTACGGAATATCGGCAATGGAACTGCAGGGAGCTGTTACAATCTTTGTAGTAAATCTCAAAAGAATAATGAAGATGATGGCAAAATAGGCTGGGATAACCCCAATATCCTACAAAACAACTCCTTGAGAATCAAATAATCCGGCACAATCTGAAATATCATCAAGTTGTGCCGAATATTGTATTGTCAATGACTTGCGAAACGTTACCCTTTTTCAGTGCCCTCGGCACGGGAAGGGGGATGGGGCCCGCAAGATACGAGATATCGCGCAGTGACGAAGGAGATTGTGGGAGGGGCCGGAGTGAGGCGAAGCCGAACGGAGTTCCGCCGATGGCAGCACCATGCGAACGTAATACAAAAAAAGAAGGTGACTGTCAGTCCTTCGACTTTTTAGTCACCCTCATCAATCAGTAAGAGCTAACCGGTCTAACATAGAAGCCATCATATCGATCGTGATAGTACTTACTGTGAGAGTTGTTAGATGGTTGCTCTGTAACGCCTGATGTTAATATGCAGACGCCCCATTTCGTTGAACTATACGAATCAGAGTACCTAGTTTTACTCCAATAGTATCCATGCCAAAGTTCGACACCACTTACAGTGAAGTTTTTGCTCGGCAGGAAGATGGATTTTCCGCTCGGGCCTGTTATCTTGTATCCTTTAACAGAGTTCACGTCAGTCCATTCCCATCTACATTTTTCTATCAGTTCTTGAATCTCATTCTCGCGCGGCATTCTATATGTCCCGCCAAGTCTTGCACAGGCAACATCATCATCGTCAGACAACTCAACATTGCTAGACTCTGTATATTTTGTAAGAACCGGATTGCCGTTATAAATTCTTTCGGTGAAACGATAATTCTCCCATGTGAACTTGTCTTTCGTAGTTACCTCGCCCCATGCATAAGGATTACCAACATCTTCAGGCTTGGTGGCACCAACGTTGTACGATGCCCAGTGGACGCTAAGCCCGAGGTCGACCAATCTGCCGGCTTCAAGTTCTGCAACAACGAATGGATCCCATGCGGTCTCAAAAATGCGCTGCTGGCCATAATAGGTCGCTCCATCAAGAGTAACAAACGGTCTATAGTAATACTCAGTACTACATTCAAGGTTGTTTATAGCGAGGGTTAAGTTTCCGCTACCGTCTGGTGTTCCTGTGACGCTACTATTTGCTATTGTAGGCGTTGCAGATTGACTATAACAGATACCATAAACAACGGTTGAATAGATTGCGTTAGCAAGGTTATACTTGGCTGAAAGCGAAGCCGAACAATATGTGATGTCAGTTGCATTGCCGGTTGTTGTGAATCTGTTTTCGCCAGTAGCAAATTGCTTTATTTCCCCATAATGGGTAACACCGTCAATTACGGCATAACCGCGATAATTGTATGTGGTAGATGGGATAAGCTTCGATACGCTGGCAACAATAGCGCCGTCAACCAATTCGGCTGTACTGCTGATATCGCTTGTTGTCGGAGTTGCAGATGTTGAAACACATACACCGAATGATGCAGTTTTGTATACTGCCTTATCAAGGTCATAGCTGATACTTGCCTTCATAGATACAGGGCTGATATCCTGTGCCTGAGACTGTCCGATAAGTTTTTTTGTGGTGAACGACTCTATGGCTCCATAGTATGTTTTCCCATCAACAACAGCATAACCTCTGAAATAGTATTTTGTTGAAGACTGCAGCGCAGATGCCGTAACGGTAATTGAAGATTCTCCTGAAATGTCGGCCTTCATGGCGTTTTTGTCCACTGTTGGTGTAGAACTTGTTGAATAGCATACACCAAACTCAGCTGAAGAATAAACCGTATTCTCTAAGTCATATCCAATAGTAAGGTCAGATGAGACTGCCGAGACGTTAGCGGAAGATTGCGAGATGACTATACCAAGTGTTTCAAAACTAAAGGATTCGCCGTATAACACAATATCTTCAAGCTTTGCGTATGGCCTGACATAATACTTTGTAGTTTGATCAAGTCCCTTGAGAATAATTTCGATAGTACCATCTTCGTTCGGTGCCGATTTCTCGACTTTGTCACTGATTGATGGACTATCTTTTGTCCCATAACAAATGCCGTACTCTGCTTTTGTGTATTCTACTCCCTTGATATTATAATTTGAAGATACGGATGCCGAAACAGAGCTTGCTTCTTTTATTGACGTTTCACCGAAGAGTTCCGGTGTCCTAAAATAGAGAATTGCACCATAATGAGGAATGCCATCAACAATAACATACGCTCTGTAATAATACAGTGTGTTCGGCGTCAAACATGTAAGATTGATGTCAAAGGTTTTTCCTGATAGCTTTTCTGAGGAAATCTTGTCGGACTCAATGGTGACATTCTCATTCGTGCTATACGCGATACCCCACGAGGCTGTCTGATATGAACATCCTTCCAAATCAATGACTCCAGAAAGTGATGCAGAGATATGCTTTACAGCATTTGTTTCATTAGTTGTGGCAAGGCTATCTTCACCAGTTGTGAAAGACAATGTTTTGCCCATGAGTAATGAGCCATCAATCACCGCATAAGAGAAGTAATAATATGTCGTATTGGGCTTGAGTCCCAGAACATCTACAACGAAACCATTAGTAGTTACATTCTTTGCCTCAAGCATAGCGTCTTTATATATTTCAGGGGATGCGGATTCGCTATAGCAAACACCATATCGTGCATCTTTGATACTTAGTCCCTCCAAATTCAAGTCAGCAGGGATAGAAGCAGAAATGGCAGAAATCTTTTCAGCTGGTTTGGATATAATAATCTCCGATTCTTTTGTAGAGAAACTCTTCACTCTTCCGTATTTGTTAATTCCACCCTGTCGAACATAAGAGCGGAAATAATATGTCTTTCCAGGCTGAAGACCTTTAGCAATTACCTTGTATTGGTTATTTGCATCTATATCAGAAGCAGTTATGTCGTAAGCTGTTTCAAATACTGGCTCTTTATCCAACGAATATAATACTCCAATTACAGTTGGTGTGGTGACATCCGAAAGATTGGCGTAACATATCAACGTTGCACTCAGGGCGGTGATATCTTCAGCGTGTCCTGTTACAGATGTTTCTGATGGAACATTCTCGTTTTTTGGGTCATTGGGATCTTCCTTAACACACGAAGATGCAAAGGAAAGAGTCAATGCAAGGGTTAGTATGAAATAGGCCAGTCTTTTCATCTTGTAGAAAAAAGTTATTGTCGTTTATTCGTATTTAGCAAAAAACAAATTTAGCAAAAAAAAGGATTGTACGGTATGATTCAGTATACTCTTAATGCGAAACGGCATTGATATGTTGATATTTACATTCACTAATGTCCCGTTAAAGTGAATAAATAGTTCTTTGAAATTATTGAAATACAGTCTTTTAAGGTAGTTATCTGGATGAAACGGACTTGATTTTGCAACTTTGCAGTCGAATACAACGAGACTGCTATGTTCCAAGATCAGTATGTTTTCTCTCAACTCACCTCATTTCTGAACAGGACTCAGTTCAACAACTACGTTCGCAAGTATGATGGCAACCGCTATGTGAAGCATCTCACATGCTGGAACCAAATGCTGGCGATGATGTTCGGGCAACTGAGCAATCGTGAGAGTTTGCGCGACTTGATAGTTGCTCTTGAAGCACATCGAGCCAAACAATATCATCTAGGATTAGGTCGTGAACCTATAGCCAAAACGACTCTTGCGACTGCTAATCAGAAGCGAGATTACAGGATCTTCGAGGACTTTGCCTTCTACATGATGAAGGAGGCCTGCGAGAAGCGGGTGATACTGCTTCTTCCCGTTCTCTCCAACCGTGAAGACTTTGGTTGAAGCGTATCTGTGTTTGCCCAAAGTGTGAACTATCACCTTGTACTGAGTGTCTTTATTGACTGGTCTGCCGAGTGCCATATGCTGTTTCTTTACGGGTATAAATATACCTATAAAGATTGACATATGCAAGAGTTTTATGATTTATTTTCAAATATTTACGACTTTTAGGTATAAGAGTTTGAAAAACTCAGAATACTATGACCAGGAAGTCGACGCCATTATCGGAGACGCAAAGGTTGCTATTGAGATTAAGTCCAGCGAGGAAGTGAAGACCCGCCATAAGAACGGGAAGGAAAGCCTTCAAGGAAGAGCATCCGGATTGTCGACTGATTCTTGTTTCCCTTGACCACATTACAAGGCCCTCTGGCGACATTGAGCTGATCTATGTCTTGGATTTCCCGAAGATGTTATGGAAAGGTTCTTTGCCATCTCAATGGGCTTGTCCAGATAGGTCCGTGCGGAATGCCGTGACTTGATTGCGTCCGTGAGTTCCATGGTTACTTCTTCCAGACGTGGATAATCTCGCCAATGTACATGTAGTGAATGCCCAGGCCGGATTTCTCGTACCATTCCCGCTGCTCCTCAGGCATGAGGTTGGCGTCGAACTGCTGACCGTAGAGCTTCTTGCACTCAATGGCCAGGTCTGCCTCGGCATAGATAGGATTGCCAAGTTCCGTGAACTCTACGGTGAGTCCGGCACCGGCGACCTTGTCTTCGTCGCGTCCGGAGACTCGGCCCAAATAGGACAGCTGCTGGCGCATATCGGCAGGGAAATGTGTAACCGTGAAGTAGTCGTTCTCCTCCATGAATTTGTGCGTATAGCGGCTTGTGGACACGAAAACAGTGAACACCGGCTTGCCCCAAAGTTCGCCGATGGTGCCCCAGGAAATAGTCATCAGGTTCATGTTCCCTTCCTTCCCGGCCGACACTTCCATCCAGTCCTTGTCAATCATCTGGACAGGGTTCAGTTCAATTTCCGTGGGGGCAATCTCTTGCCATGGTTTACCTTTCGGGCTCTGAGCCTGCTTTGGGTTATTTCCGCAACTCATAATGGCAAATGCAGTAAGTAAAACAGTGAGTATCTTTTTCATAGGCGCAAATTTAATCAAAATCCCCACTCCGACCAAGCGTCAGGTGGAACCTGCCGCCGCGTCCAAGGATGTGTGGACGATTTGCGAAGCGTGGACGGGATGGACAAAAGTGGGCTGGACATCTTCTTTTGAATATCTCCGAATGCTTCCATTCCTCTACCTGAATTAATTTCTTGTTGGCCATTAGTAGTTTCTCATTATATGAATTTTGTAAAATGTTGTAATATTATTTGTAAATTACATTTTATTATTTTACATTTGCAACAGAATTTAACAACTAACAATTTTACAAAAATAAATTATTATGGTTTCAACACTTGAAGAATTAACAGCCCTCCGGGAGCAAATGGCTGTTGCAGGGCTCTCCACCGCCGAAATCGATGCTAAAATCGAAACTCTGAAAGGAGAGATGGCCATCGAGAATGACTATCCTTCTATCCTTGAATCAGTACTGGGTCTTATTGAGCCTGTTGTGAGCAAATGGCCCTACAAGAATAAATACCTGACATTCCGGTTTGACAACAAAGGGCTTTCACTTGCTTTCTCTGAGTTGGATGGTGATAACAGAATCTTCTATCAAAGGGAAGACGTACCTGAAGTCCAATTCCGTCAGGAGCGCGATACCTCTCGTTATCGTGTCAATGGTGCCGGTCCTTTGAATAAGAAAGAGATGGCAAGGACCGTTGTAGAACTGTATGTCCGTGAACACGCTGCAGATGACGAAATGACCGTTAAAAGGGCATTGATGGGCCTGGATGTGAACATTACCAAGTTTATCCGGACGAAGGAAGAGTATGACCTGGAGAGGAAGAAGTCCCGGGATAAGAACTTTGGCATTCGGGCTGTGCCTGTCACATGGGGTAAGGGTATCCTTTATGTTTCCACCCAGTGGTCAGTAGACCGTTCGGATGAACTGATGGAGAAAGTAAATGCCCAGCCCTGGGGGATTAAGATAGAGAAGATCCAATAATCGCCATGAAAAAGATCATCATGACTTCTGTCCTGCAAGTGTTTTGCATTGCGCTTGTGATAGTATCTATTCAAGCCGAGGTCCTGGGTGGAGTCATAGGATTCGGAATTTGCACCTTACTTTGCATCCCCACAATTATACGTTATTCAATAGAATATGGGGAAAAGAAAGCATGGAAAATAAAAGATGATGTTGAACAGACAAGTAATAATAATCCAACAGTATGAAATAGGTAATTATCGCGCTCTTGCTGAGCCCTGTATCTGACCGTAATAATTGACGTCTACAGTCGCTTCATTGTAGGCTGACGCCTGCTCTCAGCACTTTGAAATGAAGGTCAGCCTGGACGGCCACGCCCGTCCAGGTCATTCTGGACAAGTACAAAGACCAGGAGTTCCCGGGAGGTAGGGCGCTGCCGGTACTCGCCAATTAGTTGATGAATCGGTATCTGAAGAAATAACGGTCAATCTTGCAAAGATTTTGGTATTCAGATAAACTTTACTAAATTTGTGACCGTACTCCATAATTTTACAGAAAAATCCGGAGTATGATTAAGAAATTTTGAGGCGTTATGTATAAGCGACTATTTGATATTGAGAGTAAGTTAGACGAAGCAATGTTCCTGTTTGGGGCACGTCAGACGGGGAAATCTACTCTTTTGAAAGAACGGTTCAAGGGCAAGATCTACTACGATTTGCTTGACCCGGAACTGAGGAAATTCTTTAAAAGGAATCCGAATGCGCTTAAAGAAGCGCTTTCAGACAAACCTGCAGGCACTCTTGTCATCATAGATGAGATTCAAAAAGTGCCGGAATTACTGGATATAGTCCACTCCCTAATGGTTGACAAGGGGTTGTGGTTCATTCTCAGTGGTTCAAGTGCCAGGAAACTCAAAAAATCCGGTGCGAATACCCTCGGAGGGCGGGCGATCCCCGAAACGCTATATCCCCTTGTTTGGCCGGAGGTCACGGACTTTCAGTTGGACCGTGCAGTCCAGAACGGCATGATCCCCCGCCACTATATGGTTCCAGACGCCACGAAACGCCTCAAAGGTTATGTGGAAGTGTATATGAACGAAGAAATACGCGAAGAAGGTGAAGTCCGGGAACTGGAAGCCTTTGAGCGCTTTATGGAAGTTGCCGCCATTTCCGATGGTGAAATGCTGAATTATACTAACATAGCTTCCGATTGTGGAGTCTCAGCTAAAACCGTCCAGTCATATTTCCAGATTCTGTATGATACACTGATTGGTTACGAAATTCCCGCATACAGGAAAGAAGTAAAGCGGAAAATCGTCCAGGCCCCCAGGTTCTACTATTTTGATGTCGGACTTGCCAATTACCTGATGGGGCGCCATTCCCTGAAACGCGGCACTGATGATTATGGCCACGCCTTTGAGCACCTTGTGATGCAGGAGATTATCGCATACAAGGGATACAAAGACAAAAAAGAAATCATCTCCTATTGGCGCACTTACGACAAGAAGGAGGTTGATGCCGTTATCGGAGATGCCAAAGTTGCCATTGAAATAAAATCCGCCGAGGAGGTCAAGACACGTCATAAAAAAGGATTGAAGGCTTTCCACGAAGAGCATCCAGACTGCAGGCTGATCCTCGTTTCGCTTGAGCCGGTAACGAGGAAGGTTGAAGACATCGAGTTAATTTATGTGCTTGACTTCTTGAAGATGCTTTGGAACGGTGAGATATTCTGATGTGCCTATGCTTTCGGGGAATGATACCATAACGCTGGGACAAGGCCCCGGTGGATGGCAAGATGGTGTACGCTGTCGTGATGTCTCATCCAGACACATTTTGTAAATCAGAAGCAAGGATCCGTTTAATCATATAATTATGAAGACCTACGCACTCTTTCAACAATACATCTGGCTGGTAAACACCATCCACAAGGCAGAGAACGGAATCACGCTGGAGGAAATAAACCAGCGCTGGCTCGATACTGATGCAAGCGAGGGTATTCCCATTGCCCGAAGCACTTTCAATCGGCACCGAGATTCTATTCTGGATATCTTCGGCATCATCATCGAGTGCAACAAGAAGAACGGATTCCGGTACTACATCGACAATTCAGATGTGCTGGAAGAGGATACCATCCAGAACTGGATGCTCTCCACGATGTCGGTAAACAACATACTTTCGGAGAATAAGGGAGTGCATAACCGCATCGTTCTGGAGCCAATCCCGTCCGACGGGGAGAACTTGAACAAGTTCATCGACGCCATGAAACGCGGTGTCCGGGTTAAAGTGGTGTACCGGAAATACGGAGAATCCGAGGTGCGCGAGAGAGTGGTGGATCCGTACTTTGTCAAGCTCACCAACAAGCGCTGGTACGGCATCGTCCACAAACCAGACGAGACAGGGCACATTTTTGTACTGGGATTTGACCGGGTACTGTCTCTGGAGCTCACCGATGAGAAGTTCCGGTACCCGAAGGGCTTCGATCCCATAGGCTTCTTCCGCAACAGTTATGGTATCCTTTCCGTACAAGATACTCCGGTCGAAAAAGTGACTATCAGGGCTTTCGGCAAACAGGTGTATTATCTCAGAGATCTGCCGCTCCACCACAGCCAGGAGGAGGTGGCCACCGAGGATGAATATTCCGACTTTGAGCTCACTCTCCGGCCGACGCCAGACTTCTACACACCGCTACTCTCCAGGGGACCGCTCATCAAAGTGCTGTCTCCACAGTGGCTGGCAGATGAGATTAAGCGTCAGCACATGGAAGCTGCGGAATTATACAAATAATTTTGAAAAAAGTTCGAGGTTGTCCCACGGTTTGAGACAACCTTAAACTATATTTGCTCTCTGAAAGAGAGTGGCCACTATTAATACGAGTACTATGATCAAAAAAAATGACATTCTAAGTTTCTATCGGGCTCTCGTTTTCGCCGATACGACAGATACCATTACCGCAGCCTCTAAAAAAGCCTACAGAGATTTTTGTCGCACAATTGAGTTCAAACAGAGAGGTGACCATTCGGTATCAGTAGAATCAGCTATTTCTGTCTTACGCTTGGGATTGAAGCAGGTCGGCTGCATCCAGTCTCAAGATAGTTACGATCTATGGCACAAGGATATCTGTGGGGACATTGCTAAGGCATTTAAGGATGCTTCATTAAATCTCGGCCAAACGCAGAAATGGGTTAATATGACCATGAAATATCTCCTTGCGCTTGATGAGCAAAGCATTGTCCGGCTAACCCCAATGCTTCATGTTCCTATAGACAGTGTTGTCCTCGCAAACTCTGGTTACTCCAAAATTAATGAGTTGTCTCCGTGGAGCCAGATTACAGATTGGGAGGATTATATTAATTTTCAGGTATATCTCCGAGAAAAGGTTAGGAAGCAAAATGTGAGTCCGATGGAGTGGGAATTCGGGATCTGGAACAATTCCCACTTGCAAAATACGCGTCATAACCATGATGCCCAACGTTTCGCGTTGTATAAATATTACAAAGGCGAAACAGAGAATCCCTACGATTGTAATAGTACCGTCGGTCGGTTCTGGCATGGCGAGAAAATGTATGATGAACTGCAAAACAAGGATTTTTTCACCAATGAGGCCAAATGCTGGAGGGAAGAGCTTACAAATAAAGATTCCGACTGCCCTATTCTTTCTTATGATGACGTTACTCTTGGAATTATCTTATACACAGATTGCCTGTATGGGAAGTTTTGTCCTTACGGTAGTTTTAATTGGATTTTTGATTACTAAAAAACAAGCTTATGGAGAAGCCCGCGTTTTATAAAAAATTGACCACTTGGGGGAAGAAACATTATGATGTCCAAGAGGCACGAAAGCCTCATACAGAAAGATTTATCAAATTGATGAACCAAGATACTCCCAGTAAGAATGCTGACCCTGAAGGACTCTTTTATTCTACAGAAGAAAGAGATTATTTGGGAAAGGAAGACCTTGTGACTTTAGGAGAACTTCATTCTTCAGAAGCTGAATACTATATGTTAGACGATTAACCCTTTTTATCATGAGAATACAGCATATCGGATTTGATTATAACCTCAATCCAAATCACAAACTTGATTTAGTGAAAGAGATCATCAATGGCTCAGATGAAGATCTGATTTTATTTCCCGGACATACCCTAAGAAACTACGATGACCTGGATTATTTGGAAGATGAGATCACAAATACCAAATCGACAGCTGTCTTAGAGATAGAAGATACATGCCCCACGAGCTGCCTTCATCTCCATAACGCGCTATTCCTGATAAAAGAAGGTGAATCCGAAGAGATGTTCACTAGTCAGATTTTCGCAACGGCGGAAGATATCAACGGATTTGATATTCTGATGGAAAAGATAGCCGATTTTTAGTTGTTAAAAGTCAGGAAATAGAGAACGGGCGTCTTGAGCCATATTCAAGTCGCCCGTTCTCTTTAAAACCACACCGGATCAGTCGACGGTCGTAATACACGAACTGGCCGAGACTGTCTCACCTGACTCAGTGTATGATGCAGTGATAATCGTCCATCCGCTGTACTGGCAAGCCGTGACCACGCCGTCGCTTCCGTAAATGACGTGCTGCACTCCGTCGTCCTCGACTGACCATCTGCAAAGCGAAGGAGCTATCTCCTTCCGGTCTCCGTCCGGATAGACGGCAAAGACCTTGAGGCGCACGGACTCGCCCCTTTCAAGCGTCACCTCCGAAGGTGACACCTCCAGCGACATCATCTGCTTGTCCTCCGCCTTGACGGTGAACGTGACAGGCTTCTCGAACACGGTCGGCGGTGCGGACAGGTTGCCGTTCCTGTAGTGCCTCACCTGCGCGTTTACGGTGGCTGTTCCCTGGGCGATGCCGAGGACGCCGAGTCCTCCGTCCGCCCTGACGACCTCCGGGTTGTCGGAAGTGCAGAACGCTTCAAGCGTAACAGTCTGGCCGTCGTCGTAGAGAAGAGTGCCTTCGACCTTTGCCGTTTCGCCGACACGGATGGTGTAGCTTTCCTCAGACGGTGTCCAGGATACGGCTGTATTCTCCTTAAACCCGGTGTTCTGCTCCTCCTTGTTGCAGGATGTGCCTGCGATTGCCGCGACTATTGCGGCGGTGGCAATCGCCACGATTCCAAATTTCGATCTCATTGAATGGTTGTTTTAAATGTTGATATTGTCTTCACCGTCTTCCTCAGTCCGGCATCTGCCCGATGATGAATCCCGCAAGAATCAGGAATACGGCCAGGGTGAACTTCACCGTGCCGAAAACGAATTTGAACAGTCCGGAAAGTAAATTTCTCATCACAAATCCCTCCTATAGTGTTATTTATTGTTTTTCTGACCAAGACTTCTATAACCGTCAACAAGGCCCTTCAGGCATTCCGCTGCGTCCGCGGCCTCGTCCATTCCGCATCTGAGCGTGCCTGCCGTACAGTTGTCGAACATCCCGGCATCAATGGCCCTGGCATATTCCCTGACGAACTCCCGGCACGAGGAGATGCTTCCGTCGATGGAGCCTTCGACTCCCTTGACTTCCTCAAGACAGAAAAGGGCCTCCTCCAGACTCGTCCTGGCCCTGGAAAGCTCATTGAGCACGGCAGGCGCCGTCTCTTCCGAAGCCCTCCTGTGTGCGGTGCCGACGATCCTGCTGGCCCTGTATCCTGCCGCCAGAGCCCTGCCGATGGCGTCCTTGTCCTTTTCTTCTTTTCTGTCCATAACAAGCGTCAATGTATCCTTGTGGACGACGGAAAGCTGAAAAAGTATACGCTTCTGTCCGCCCGCGTCCATAAGATTATAAAAACAATACAAATATAGTATTATTCATCTACTCTACAAAATTATAACAATACTTTATGTTAATTTTGGATTAACAATAGATTAAGCAGGACGATACAATTAAGGCGACCGCATCTGCGGCCGCCGTCTTTGGGGTTGGAGGTACGGCCATCAGTCTTCAGTTGACCGGCATCGGTACCCAGATACCAGGAATCCGAGGTGTTCCTGCGCGGTCTCTGCGTAGGACTCGGCATCCCTGAGCGTACCAAGCTCAATCCGGTCAAGTTCTTCCATGTCTCTCATTGCCTGCCGCAGGCTCTCCAGATAGGCCGTGCAACTGTGCCGGCAGTCCTCGATGGAGGCTGCTGCACGAAGCACGTCCTCGATCTCGGCGACGGAGGTCTCCAGATAGCGGATGGTCTCGTCCAGTTCATTGATGACATTCGGTTGTGTGTCCGCCGACAGCAGCCTTCTGGCGCGGCAGACGGATTGATGGCAGGCGGCTCCCTGTACGGCAGCCGCTTCAAGTAATACATTTTTTCTCATATGTATTATTAGATTGATTGGTTATCGGGATGGACACCGCGTCCTTCCCTTCACTGGCGCAGTCGCCGCCGGAGAAACGTTCTCCATGAACCTGCCGCAATCTGTACAGTCATCTCTTGAATATTGTCCGGTGCTCCCGTAATGGGACGCACTTGGGATTGATACGGCAGTTCCGCCCCAGCAGACTGACGTGGGCTGCGGCCATCGGGACTCCGGAATGGACGGAGCCGAATGAAAAGTGAAAGCTGTTTCTCTAGCGGTGTTTTCGGATTGGCGTGGGATCCGTGTCAGGATATGGGCACGCGCGTCTGAAGAAGGCCCGGAGGTTTATCTGTACGGACAGGTAATGACCTGTTTCCTCCAAAGGCCTTGATGTATGAAAACTGCTGACAGAATCACGACGTCACGGATTCTGCCCACGATAGTAATCTTGTCTCCTATGGATGATTCCTTGTCCGTATATCTTCATCACGACTCAATTCTGACACTATACCTGCTGAAAAGCGAAAAGGTTGCAAAGATAGTTCACCCCAGCCGTTGTTCGTAATTATTCGAAACAAATACGTATTTTTCCGGACAAGAGGTATCCTGACGCGTATTTATGGTAGTTCATTATCCAAAAGAGAAAGGCGCCGCCGCGATTCACATCGTGACGACGCCGCCCGTACGTACAGGCTTGCCGTTAGAACTTAAAAACTGATATAAATAAGCATCCTTCTGCTATCCCTCCGGCATGTCCTCTTCCCGACTCCTCTTCGCGAGAGGCTTCAGGTTGCCAATTATCGGGGTATATTGCTTGACGCTGTCCTGCGTCAGCCCCATCTCCTCGCGCTTCTTCCTACCGACCGAGAGCTTGACGAAGTGCGTGTTGCCGTATCTGTTGTCGGGCACCTCGCGCACTTCGATGTCCATGTATATATGTCCGCCCTTCTCCTTCGAGCCTACGAATATGGAAGGATTCCCCGACACGGGAATGACGACGGTCTGGTTCCCGCCCGCCGTCGTCTCAAGACGCGCTCCGTTGAGCGCCGAGAGGTCGATATTGCCGACCAGTGACTGGTTGTTTGCCATTTTCTTGTGGTTTTATGTTGGTATTGTATCTTGCCGTGACCTGCCGGAGCGGTTAGTCCGTCAGGTCACGGCAAATATAAGAATAAATACTTTAAGATTATTATTAAGATACTATTTAATTAGGAATTTTCTACTTCCGCTCACTTTCGAAGAGAATCTGGCGTATATCTCAGGCTCATCCTTCTCCAGTAACTTCCTGTCGAGGGTGACCGTCGTTTCAGGCTTGCCGTACTTCATCCACTGCTCGGGGAACTCCTTCTGGAAGGCCTTCTCGTCAAATACCTCCTTGAGACTGCTCTTCCATGTGGCCAGGGTCCTTACCTCTCCGGTGTCGGTGTCCGTATAGGAGAGGGTCTCCGCCTCTCCCGTAGCCATCTTCAGCGCATCTGTAAGATTAGTCTCGCGTTCCTCAAGTTCTTTGAGTTCTGTCCGACAGTCCTTGAGTGACTTCCACAGTTCGAATATGGCCTTGTCTGCATCCGCCGTGAGTCCTTTCCTGGACTTGGGATAGCGCCTCAGCGTATCCGCGGCATTGGTGTCGGCCGGCGGGATATCCTTCCCTATATTCTCGTTCCAGAAGCGGTCAATCCTTTCTATAAGCGCGTCGAAAAACGGCCGGTTGAACGGGACTTCCGCATAGTCGAAATGCAGTGTCGGGGAGCCCGTGATCCAGCAGAGCGTGCCGGCCTCGGCTCCCAGGATGCCCATCTGATACTGTATCTGGCAGTACCAGTAGTCTGGCAGGTCATCCTTGTCGACAGTCTTTGACGTGGACTTTATCTCAAGCACCCTCGCGTTCCTCATCGTCTGCTCCTCCGCCGGAGTCCCTTTCGGCCAGTAGAGTCGGTCGGGGCTCACGCGGAGATAGTCCCTTTCAGTATCCACCGCCATCCAGTCTCCCTCGGACGTGATGTCGACAATCGAGCCGGTCTTTCCGGAGAACCATTCCGCCACGGCCGGCTCAAGTATATGGCCGTTGAACATGGCGTCGCTCTCCTTGACGGGTTCGGCCCGTCCCGTCTTCAGCAGGTACAGCCCGTACGGTGTCTGGAACGGGCTCGCGCCCATTATTGTTCCGGCGTCGGACGACCCGATGCCCCTCTTTCTCTCTTCGAGCCACTCCTCGTGGGTGGCCGGTCTTATGACTCTGTAACTCATTTCTTTGTCTGTTTTCAGTTTAACTTGTCCTTTATGTCCTTGTAGTCCGCGAACCTGACACGCTCGCTGAACCGCTTTCCGTTATGCCAGAAGTCCTGCCACAGGTCGTCCGAATCCTCTCCGTCCCCGTTGACGCGGACCGTGATTTCCGGATACGCCCTCGACAGCCGCTCCATGTCCTCCTCGTAGTCATACCATTTTGCATAGACGGACTCGTACAGCGACAGGTCGTCGCATGAGAGAATCCCGTCGATCTCCCTTGTCATGCTCCGGTACTGTTCTTCCGGCCCCTCCTCAAGGGTGAATACGAATTGTGTATAATATCCCATGTCATCTGTAGTTTTAGAACCACTCTATCCTTATGAAGCCGTTTGACTTGTCCGAGGAATCCAGCCATTCCCTGAATACGGAAATGAGGTCCTCCCTTGTGTATCCGGCGTCGAGGACGGCGTCCGTCTCTTCCGGTGCTTCTCCGTTCTCCAGCGAGACCACCAGCGACCCAAGCCCTTCGCGGCTCAGCTCCATCACGGTCTCCTCGGCGTCGCAGTATTCCACGAGGCTCTTCCTGCCGCCGTCTCCGTCCGGATATTCATAATTCTCAAGCAGACGGTTGACCGCGTCGCACGCGCCGGTCGAAAAACATCCTGTACCATACTGCACCCGGTATGTCATGCATACATGTGCCCTGTAACCCATATGTGATTTGATTTGCGGGCCGCCGCGGAAGCGGCCCAGTTGATAACCTAACAGTCCCTGAACACTGCGAAGCCGATGCGGTTGCCGTCATCATCAAGGCTGTCGTTGTACATGTCAACCATGTCGCGGAACTCCTGCGAGCGGAAGAACGCCGCGTCGGCACCGGGCGGAAGGTCAATGTATTCTCCGGCGTGTTCCCGCATCTGCGGGACCTCGTCTTCTGAGTAAAGGCAACCGTCAAGGACGAATGCCGGCAGGTCGGTGAACCCTTCCGGATTGCATGTGTCGTGGAAGTTGCCGAACTCGTCGGTGGATGACCAGGCGAACTCTATCGACGGGAACTTGTCCCTGATGAACTCCTCAATGTCGTCCGACTTGCCCCACGCAGAGACGGTGGAGAACCTCAGCCTACCGTCAGCGTCGACGGAGAACTCATCCTTCTCGTCAACGCTCGGCCCGCAGAAGCAGGCTACGGCGTGGAAGTTCGGGTCGAATGTCCCTCGGCAGTAGATAGGGCTTTCGTCAATCTCATCCCTCGTCATTCCGAAGGCGGCCAGGAGGTTTCCCATCCAGTAGCGTCCGAAGCCGAAGGGGCTTCCCTTCAGGAGGTCGGGCATCGTGTTGAGTGTACGGGCGAACTCATGGAGTTCGTCCATGTCGCCAGTGGCGATGTAGTTTGTGCAGGCCCAGTTTGGCATAATCTGTATTGTTTAGTTGTTTGACGTCTGTCTTCCGGAGAGCCTCATCAGCTCGTTGAAATTCTCATCCGTTATGTTCCACTGCTTACGGATGGCGCTCTTGAGTGTCCACGACGGCTTGTCCTTCGGTTTCTTGGCAGCCCAGCTTATGAAGGCGTTCCACCTGGGATGCTCGGGACTCAGTTCCGGCAGTCCCTTCGGCTGCTCCGGCAGTGCAGGTGCTCCGGCGAGCTCCGTCGTCTCCTTCTCGGACGGGATTACCTCTGTTGACGTCTGACTCGCGTACTTACTATCGTTGCGCCCACGGTAGATGTCCGCTCCAAAGCCGAGCGACTTGCAGGCCACTCCCAAAGCATCCGTATAAGCTTTCTTGTAGGCCTCGTCATCAACGAAGAGCCCTTCGGCCGTCATCAGCACCAGACGGTTGCCACCGGTTCCACGTATCGGCTTGCTCCATTTGCCGGTCTTCGAGTCCTTGAGATAGAGATTGAGGTCAGTGAACACGCAGATCTCCCCGTTCTGGAGGGAGACTTTCTCCTGACGTGTGACTTCCGTGTACCATCCTTCTCCCGCCGGGCCGAAGAGCCTGGTGAGCTGCTCTATTCTCCACATGGGGTCAATCTCGGTAAGGCGCTTTCCCCAAGGCGACTCGAACGGCTTCTGTGCGTCTTCCGGGACGCTCTGCACCTGCTTGAAGATATGCAGGTTGTCCGCATTTTTCAGTTCCATATTGCAGTTGATTTTAAGTTGTACTTTCTCTGCCTCAGGCATTGTTTTTCCTTTCCCTTGACGGGCTGCCTGTGATGCTTTGAAAGGACACGGACGGAAGAGAAAGGCAAGGGCGGCTCAGGGAAACCGATGCCTGCAGGGTGTCTGTTTCCCGGAACGAAGGAACTGTCCCTTGACGCCGGACGGACGCGTCCAAACTTTGCAGAACAGGTGGACTGACAAGGGAACAAGGACAAAAAATCCTCTTAATCGACAAAATTACCCTAAAAAAGGCCTCTTAATCGACAAAATTGCTTATTTTTGTTATCAACAACATTGTTATTGGAAAAATTTACGGAACATGATCAATATTCACGAGATAATCATGGCGACTTCCGATAAAACGGAGACAGCAAAGAAGACCAATTTGATAAAGAATGGCAAACTTAGAAAAATAGCGCCTAAGGTTTATACTACAAATATGGATGAAGATCCTAAAATATTAGTGAAAAGGAATCTATTCTATATACTTGGTCAATTGTATCCAAATGCGGTGATAAGCCATAGATCAGCATTCGAGTTCAAGCCCACAGAAAATGGAGATATATATTTGACATATAAATACTCTAAGATTGTTTCTTTGCCTGGGATTAAGGTTCATCTGATTGAAGGACCTGCCGGAACTGAATATGACAGACCTTTCATTGGAAATCTGTTTGTGGCAAGCAATGAAAGACGCATTCTTGAGAATCTCCAAAAAGGTCGTGCCAGAAATGGCAGTGATTCAAAGTGCCTACCTCGTGAGATCATTGAAAACAGCCTTGAAAAGATACTTCAAGTAAATGGCGAAGCAGGAATCAATGAGTTCAGAGACAAGGCGCGATCCACATCGATACTGCTGGGAATGACGGAAGAGTTCGAAACCTTGAATGGAATAATCGGCGCCTTGCTGTCCACTAAGCCATCTGCTATTCTCACGTCAGACAACGCAATAGCCCGTGCGGCTGGGCTTCCTTACGATGGTGACAGGGTGAAGTTGTTCGAAGTCCTGTTTGAAGCTTTACACAATGAGATATTCCCGGTTATTGATGAACCGAATCAGACAAATTCTGAATTCAGGAACTTCGCTTTCTTCGAAAGTTATTTCTCCAACTATATTGAGGGCACTGAATTCGAAATCGAGGAAGCCAGAGCAATAATTGATACAGGGCAGCCAATGCCGGCAAGAAATGCAGATTCTCATGACGTGTTGGGCACATTTCAGATTGTATCTAGCCGACGTGAAATGCGACGTACCCCACGCTCTGCAGAGGAATTAATAGAGATACTGCAGGAAAGACATCGAATCATGATGGCCGCTAGGCCTGATCGTGATCCAGGAATGTTCAAGATGAAGAACAATCATGCTGGAGATACGCATTTCGTGGACTATGGGCTTGTGCGTGGCACCCTAACGAAAGGATATGAATATTACCGGACTCTTGAATCTCCTTTCTCAAGAGCTCTTTTCATGCTCTTTATGGTAAGTGAGGTTCATCCTTTCAATGACGGTAACGGACGCATATCGCGTATCATGATGAATGCTGAGATGGTCAGTGCTGATCAGTCTAAGATTATCATACCTACCGTATTCCGCGAAGACTATCTTAACTCTTTAAGACGGCTGACAAGACGCTGTGACCCGTCCGTGTTTATCAGAGCCATGTCCAGAGCACGCGAGTTCAGCGCTAATCTTATAGGTGATGATTTCATCGCAACAAAGACTTATCTTGAAAAATGCAACGCATTTAAGGAAGGTGAAGACTATATACTTCGCTTTTAGTCTTAATCGACAAAATTACCCTGAAAAAGGCCTCTTATCCGACAAAATTGCTTATTTTTGTTATCAACAACATTGTTATTAAAAATAATCAAGGAGTACATTTTTTTGTTTACACCACATAGTCCCTGTCCAGTTCCACAAGTGTATCAACCCTGAAGCAGCGCCAGTCCCGGCGCTCAAGGTCGAAATACGAGAAGGTCCCGTTGAACGCAGGCTTGCGCTTTGACGGGGCTTTCTCTTTATTCTCATGACGTTCAATAATGTCCGATGCTCTCGTGCCGTATGCGTCACGATGTTCTCCATTCACTTTAGTGAATACAAAGTGGCACATTCCATCTATCATTAGGTTTTTCATTTCTTCAATGTCGGAATAGATTTCAGCTGCCGCCTGGAGAGGCTTGCTGTCAGCTAGATATTTAGCAATCTTATTCAGTTCTTCATCGTTATCCTTTGTGTATCGATAGCTTAATCTTTTCATTTCCATTGTCTTTTTGAGTTGTCCACAATTGCTTTCTTGATCATCTTCCCCAGTTCCGGGGCCAGCCTCGACATGTCCGTCATGCTGACATGGTGCTCATACATCGCCGAAGGGTCGTACTCGAAGTCGATGCCGATGCTCACGAAGGAGAATCCGTCTCTGGAGAGTTCCTTCACCGCCTTCCTGACGTTCTCGGCAGGCTCGCATGGGGCGCCGTCTGAGACCACGAAGAAGAGGCACTTTTCCCGTGTCCGAGCCCTTACCCTTGACGCGGCCTCACGGATGGCCTTCGAGTCGATGTTGCTCCAGTCAGCCTCGATGCTTCCGAGGGCGTAGCGGTCGGTCCTCGAACGACCCTCCCGGTAGGCGTTCAGCTTGACGAACGAGCCGTTCTCGGTCGTGTGGCCGTAGATGTAAAGGTCGACGTTGCGGACCGTGGCCAGTGCCTCGTTCAGAAGTATGGCCGTGTCCCTCGCTGCCTGGATCTTCTCCCCATCCATCGATCCGCTCTCGTCCACAAGGATGCATACGGCCATCCTGTCGGCCCTTGCCGTCCTCTCCTGACGGTAGATATTCTCCACTCCCTGCACGGCTTCTGCCAGCTTGCCGGTATCGAGAAGGCCGCTGCGCAGACCCCTCAGGTCACGCACCCTGTCGGTGCCGTTGCGTCTGAGGATCGAGCTGAAGGCTGGGACATAGCGTCTCACCCTTGAGAGGGACTCGTCGTAACGGCGCTTGTCCGCCTCGGGGAAGTGGATGTTCACCCTGTCTGTCGCTCCTATCTCCAGCTCGCCTTCGAGGGCCTTTCCCAGTCGCGTTCCGTCCTTGCGGATGGCGCCGGACATCCTCTCCGGCTTCATGCCGGCAGACGATGTGCCGTCGGAAGGCTGCCCAGTTACATCCTTCTCCAGGGAGTCAAGGAGGCTCCCGAGCATCTTCTCCAGCTGCTCGTCGGAGAGAGACGGCTGTCTGCCCTGCGTTCCGGAGCCGTTCCCCTCGCCGCCCTTGGCTTCCTTCGGGACACGCTTCTTCTGCTCCTGGTTGAAGAATCGCCTGATGATGTCGAATATCCTCTGTGCCGCGCTGAAAGCCTCTGCACAGGTCTTGGGATATGGCAGGATGACCTCCCTCACGTCATAGAGGGTGTCGGCGAACTCCCTGAGGTCGTCCTCTTCCATGGCCTTCGGGTAGCGTATCATCGACAGAATGCTGTTGATGAGCCTTACGGATCGCTCTGGCGGTGCTCCCGCTGATGATGCCTGCATCCTTGTCGAGTGGCGGTCGAAGTAGTAGTACTTCACGCATCCGAGGAAGTTGGCAAGTCCGGGACGCTCCTGCCCGGTGAGCATCTCGATGCGCTCGTCCTCGATGATGTTGAAAAGGTCCGCGATGATGCGGTTCCTGGCCCTCGGCATCACCCGGAAGTCAGTGTAGAGCAGGTGGCTGCCCTCGTGTATGGCAAGACCGGTGAAGATGTCTATTTTCTGCCCGACGGAGAGCCTCGCGTCGTCGAACATGTCAGTGGCCACGCTCACGACCTTGCTGTCGGTGAACGATGCATCCGGGGTGAGGGCTATCCTCACCTTGAACGGGGTGTTCATGGCGACGATCATGTCCCTTGCGTGGTTGTATGCGATGCGGTGCAGGTCTGCGTCGTCCTTTGGCGATAGCATGGCCGCCGAATAGGCCGAGCCGGATGAGAGAGTATGCTCCCAGCCGAGCCTTCCGCTGCGCTCGGCGCTGGTGTAGTTCTCGCCGTTCCTTTTCAGGAAGTCCTCCCTGAGGACCTGTATCTTCTGCTCGGTAGTCATAGTGTATCTGTATTGTTTGGTTCTTCCTTGCCGATGCCGAAGGCATCCTTTGTCAGTTCAATGGTGTCGTGGACCAGAACGGCCCCGAAGAAGAGGATTCCTCCGCCCACGAAGATTGTGTAGAGGACCCAGTAGATGATTTCTTTCAACAATTCCATAATTGATGTCGTTTGCCTCCCCTTACGGGGAAATTACGTGACGCAGTACATGGACGGTCACGTGGCAAGGGTGCACCGAGGAATCGATGCGAAGGCGTCCATTCCGACGGGAAAGGCAAAGCCGGCCCTTGCATCGCAAGAACCGGCCTTAACTTCGCGGAACGGATTTCCCGGAGGGGGGAGGAAAGAGAGAGAGTCCTTTCTGTATCCCAGAAAAATCATACTCCCTCTTATGGGACTATGGGTTTGCGACTATTGTTTTGTCTTTTTCTTTCGATAGCCTTGGCTAAATTACTAAACACTTGACGCTTAATCGTCGTGAATATACGAATATTATTCACTAGTTAGTGTGGGCTTGTTCAGAAATTTGCTACATTTGTAAGACGAATCAAAGATTACCCTTATAAACGAAAGAATTGTTTACATTTTTGGCTTATTGACAAGAGTTGTCACTGGCTCGTGGTATCTTTGCGGGATAATTAAGCAAACGATATGTCTCAAAGGATAAATGATATAATTGATGATATCAAGGAACAATACCTTGAAGAAGATAATAACATTCCTTGGATTATTGGCTATAGTGGAGGGAAAGACTCTACTGTAGTTCTTACGCTGGTATGGCGTGCACTACTATCATTGCAGAAGGAAAATGGCAATACATCATTGAATAGGCAAGTTTTTGTCGTTAATAATGATACTCTCGTTGAAAACCCGATTATCTCTGATTATGTAATAGAGGTTTTGGACGTGATTAAGAAAGCTGCACGAGAACAGGAACTTCCTATTTCTGTTCAAGTTACTACACCAAAACTTGAAGATAGTTTTTGGATTAGCTTCCTTGGTAAAGGATATCCAGTTCCAAATAATCAATTCCGCTGGTGTACAGACAGACTCAAAATTAAACCCACCACCCAATTTATACTTGATAAAGTAGATGATATGGGAGAGGCTATTGTATTGATTGGAACAAGAATGTCTGAGAGTGCAACACGAGCTAAATCAATAAAACGCCATGAGATAAAAGGAAAGAGGTTATCAAAACATCCATTAAATCCTAATACGTATACATACGCTCCAATTAAAGAACTATATCTTGAAGAGGTTTGGTATATACTATCTCACGAACCTTCACCATGGGGTTATGATAACAAAAAGCTATTCAATATTTATGCGAATGCAAGCGCGGACGATTATGAGTGCCCAACAATGATGACAGACAAATCACAACCATCTTGTGGGCAGAGTCGTTTTGGATGCTGGGTGTGCACAGTCGTTAAGGAAGATAAGTCGATGCAAGCGCTTATTAAGAATGGGAATGAATGGATGGCTCCTCTTCTTGCGTATCGAGATCTAATGGTAGAGGGACGTAATGTTTCGGAGAATAGACTTGAGACCAGAAGAAATGGACAGGCAGCTGTTGATGCAGAAGGGCATAATCAAGGGAACTATACTTTTGAATATCGTTGTAAGATGCTAAGGAAGCTCTTGGAATTGCAAAAAGAGCTTCAAAGGACAAAGCCTCATATGGAGCTTATTACGAATCAGGAATTGGTAGCCATACAGATTAACTGGTTTAGAGATGGGTATTTCACTCCAAAAGTTACGGAGATTTATAATGATGTGTACGATAGGTCGATGCCTTTCCAGAGTCTACAATATCAAGAAAGATTACTGTTAGAAGAAATATGTGGGAATAACTTTGATGACTATAATCTGATTAATGATTTGGTGTCCCTTCAAAAGAGTAAAACTCTCCTTATGAACAATAACGGATTACAAGGCGATATAGAAAAAAGGCTTGATAATTATATAAATAGCAAATAATGTTTATTGATTCAATAACTATACATAATTACAGATCTTACCAAGGGACCTCAAAGATTTTTTTCCCCAATGGGAAGAAGAATGTCTTTCTTATTGCTGGTAATAATGGATTTGGAAAGACTACTTTTCTGACATCCCTTGTGTGGTGTTTGTATGGGAAATTAATGGCGGATGTTGACGAAAAATACAGACGTGACATTAATGATGCACAAGGGTATAAAAGTTTTGCCAAACAGTGCATGAATAATAACCTTGTGAAAAAATTGGATGCATTTGGAATAACTCCAGAAGAGAAAAAATACATTCAAAAGAATGGGTATGTCGATTTATTAGCAGAGTTAGCGGACATTTCTTCCTATTCAATTGAAATACAGATTTCAGATGTTTTTATTCCATCTATCCCATGTTCAACTATCACCATTCACCGGGAATATGACTATGTGTTGGAACAAGAGACGTTGGAAGTACTGATCGATGGGAAGATTAACGAGTTGGCTAAGGAAGTAGGGTATGACATATTTATAAATGATTTTATCCTATCAAAAGATATCGCAAAGTTCTTTTTCTTTGATGCTGAGAAGATCGTGTCGTTGGCTGAAACAAAATCTGCGGAAGAGAAACGCAAACTTAGTTCGGCATACGGTGAGGTGTTGGGAATAAAAAAATATGAGGATATAAAACGCAATCTTGAAAACCTGAGAGTTAAGTTCAGGAAATTGTCGGGAGTATCCGTAAATGTTAAGGAACTCGAATCTGTTGAGTTAGATATTCAACGACTCGAATTGGCATTATGCGATACTGAGAATAAACGGGACTCTTTGGATCAACAATTATTGTCTCTTCGCACATCAAAAGATGAAATTCAGGAAAAGCTTATCAGGGAAGGGAATGCTATGAGTGTTGAAGAGATTTCTCGTCAGAAGTCATTGTTACAGGCATTGAAAGAGAAGGATGCCACACTAAAAGGAAAGTTACGAGAGATGCTTGACATTGCGCCATTTGCAATTAGTGGGTCCTTATTAACAAAACTAAAACATCAAGCTGATATTGAAAAAGAGTATAAGAATTCTTGTAGTGCGTCTGAGGAAATCAATTTAGCATTATACAAAACAAAGAATCAATTACTGAATACTATCAAATCTGAATTGGGATTTGACAATTATTCATATCTCAAAGATATGATTTCAAAGGTGTTTGAATCTAATACAGTAAAAGCTTCTAATACAGACAATATCTCCGTTTTGCTTGATTTTTCATATTCCGAGAATAATGAACTTCAAGCCTTGTATGATAACATAAGATTATCATACAATAATTTATTTAGACAGTTGGTTAAGGATATAAAGAACAATGCCTTGTTTCTGGCCAAGACGCAGAAAAAAATTTCTGCTGCTGAATTGGACGGTACTGATGTTGAGATTCAACGCTTAAGAGAAGAACGTGAGCATATTGATAAAGATATTCAGAAAATAGAACAAGATATTCGAGAGTTATCTGAAAAACTTGGTGTATTCAATAAAGAATTGTCTGTTAAGCGAAAGAGGTTATCTGAGTTAACAAAAATTGTTAAGGTTGATAATGCCTATAAGGAAAAGGATGTTATCGCCGAAAGACTTATCGTAGAATTATCAGAACTTTTATTAAGATTACGAAATAGTCGCAGAGAATCGTTGGCGTCCAAGATTAAATCAGAACTGGATGTGCTAATGCACAAAAGTGATTTTATCCATAATGTTGAAGTGGAAATACAAGATGGCATTATGGAAATCAAATTGATTGGAGTTGATGGGACAGAAATAGGCAAAGAAAAATTATCAAAGGGAGAACAACAATTGTACGCTACTGCCATTCTTAAGTCTCTTGTTGTTGAGTCCGGGATTTCTTTTCCTGTTTTCATTGATAGCCCTCTTCAAAAGTTTGACAGGGTTCATGCCAATAACATAATAACTAAGTTCTATCCTTCTGTCTCTAAACAGGTGGTTATCTTCCCGTTATTGGGTAAAGAGCTTTCAGAAGAAGAGTATCATGGCTTGATGCCCAATGTAAATAGTACGTTTGTAATTCAGAATGATGGTAGTCATTCTTATGTTCAACCTGTTGATTCGGAAAATTTATTTGAATTTGCATAGCGCTATGTTTACACAAATAAAGACGTCAAAGAGGAATAGAGATGTTGTTACCGAATTAAGTCGAAAATTTAATTTGGGTGCAGAGAATATGATAGCAAGGATTGCTCTTGTTTATTCATTGTCTTTGGGACGGCATTTGTCAATTTCAGATATTGAAGATTCTCAAGGAAAAGAATACTCGAAGAATGTTCTATTTGGTAGCAACCTTCCGTATTATGTTGGATTGATTTGCGTTCATTACAATATATATAAAACTGACAAGGATATCCCTAAATATATCAAGATGCACATTGATGATGGATTACAGCTTATGAATAATGAGCTCAAAGACAATCCAAATCTAAATGGAATGGACTATTTAATAGATAAAATCGAAAAAGGATTAACCGAGATATGCTAAACGATTGTCATTTTCTCCATTGCTATACCTCCGGATATGATGAACCAAAAGAGTTTTTTACGGAGGCGCTGATTGAGAGCAAGCAGTTTGACCTTGGACTGGGCTTCTTTTCATCAAGTGGAATACGGAGCCTATCGTATGGTTTTGCTTTGTTTATTGCTAATGGAGGGAGAATGCGTGTCGTAATAAACAATATCCTGAGTCCAGAGGATAAAGCAGCCATTGAAAAGGGCCAGTACAATGCTATTGACGATTTCGAAGATAGAATTATAACTGACATCAAAAAGCTGACAGATGTTTTATCAAAGGAAGATGAACTCTTTTTCAATTGTTTATCATATTTAATCTCGATCAAGAGAATTGAGTTTGTAGCAACTTTATCTACAAAAGGAGGCTTAGCTCACGATAAATACGGGATTTTTACTGATGCTAAAGGGAATAAGGTTGCTTTTATTGGCTCCGCAAATTTCTCTCGAAACGCATTGGAGCTTAATGGGGAGACTATTACAGTATTCACAAGTCCTGAAGATAAGTCTCGCATTAATGAATATCAGTCTCTCTTTGATGCCTCGTGGAAGGAGGATACCCCTCACTTAATCCATATACCAATTGATAAAGTCAAGTCTGTTATTCAATCGGAATGCCCAGATGTTGATATTAAGTCTCTGATAAGGCAAGAAACAGAGTTGCGTACTTTTGTAAATAAACCATTTTCTGATCGTTTGCTTGAAAAGATAGAGATTAAAGAACAAGAACCAAGATTTCCTTTCCCAGAAGAAAGGCAAATTCAAGTTGATGCATATGATGCTTGGTTAAAGAATGGCAAAATGGGCATTTTTGCCATGGCCACGGGCGCAGGAAAGACCGTGACTGCCTTAAATTGTGTCTTAAAAGAGTATCAGAAACAAGGCTTCTATAAAGCTATTGTTGTGGTTCCAACTCGTGCTCTCGCACTCCAGTGGGAAGAAGAAGCAAATGCTTTCAATTTTCAGAATGTAATATCTTCGCATACCTCAAAGAGTTGGAAGAATGATCTAAGTAGATATACGACAAGGAGTTTAATAAATCAAAAGGTCAGTATAATATTTATTACTACCTATGCCACGTTTTGTCGGAAAACTGTCCAAGATTTCATTTCACAAACCAGAGATATTGAAAGCTTTATCTACATCGCAGATGAAGCACATAATATTGGCTCAGCAGGCACTCTGGCTCATTTGCCACATACGATAAAAAACAGAATTGGATTATCCGCAACACCGGAACGTGTGTATGATGATACTGGCTCTAAGCTATTATATGATTTCTTTAATTCATATCCTCCTGAATATACGTTCCGTTTTACAATGAAACAGGCGATTGACTCTGGAATCTTGTGCCACTATACTTACACCCCAATATTTGTGGAGTTAACAGCACCAGAGATGGAAGAATACAATCGTATTACTGAACAACTACGAAAATTTATTGATCCAGACACAGGTAAGTATTCGGATGAAGCTGAGTTGCTTCTTCTTAAGAGAAAGCGAATAATTCATAAGGCTGAGAATAAGAAGGAAGCTATCATAGGCTTGCTTGAGCAGCTGTCACAGAATAATCAGTTGGCATACACATTTGTGTTTGTTCCTGAAGGATATGAAAAGCGAAGCTATTTAGAGAAGGATAGCTATGCGATAGATTCCGAAGATATACATATAATTGATGAGTATGCTAATATGTTCAAGCAATATGGGTACAGCTACCATAAGTACATTAGTGGATTAGATGATGCGCCCTCTGTCCTTAAGAGTTTTGCAGAGGGAGACATTAAAGTCCTCTTGTCGATGAAATGTCTTGATGAAGGCGTGGATATACCACGTGCCGAGTATGCAATCTTCTGCTCAAGCACAGGCAATCCACGGCAATTTGTGCAAAGAAGAGGACGAGTATTAAGAAAATGCAAAGGGAAAGAAAAGGCCACAATCTGGGATCTGGTTATTATTCCACCAGATGTTTCTGAAGCCTCATCTGGCGCTGACAGAAACATTTTTATCGGTGAGGTTAAAAGAATTGTGAATTTCGCTGCTTTAGCGGACAATCAAACAGAGATTCTATATGGTGAACTCAAGCAAATTTGTGAGAGCTTAAGGATTAACCTTTTTGAAATGTTGGAAGAAGAATATCAACAGTATAATTAATAACGACTATGGCAATACAAGAAGAGATGTTTAAGGATATCGTTACAGAGATTGATGCTACTGTGGCTGCAGATAAGCAGAAAATTTATGTAAATGTATCAAAAGCTAAAGAAGTCGCAAAGATGTTAACAGACCTTTCTGTGGATCCATCCGATGCGGAAACTCTTACAAATCAATATATAGCTCGAATAAAAAACATTTGTAGCAAGTAAGGAATATGTTAATCAAAAGGATAACGATTGATAACTTTCAATCATACTATGGTAGCCAAACTCTTGAGTTTTCTCAAGGTCTTAATCTGGTTATAGGAAATGGAGGCAAAGGAAAATCTAAGCTATTCAATGCTTTCTATTGGGTTTTGTTTGGCAAAATTTATATTACCGGAATTGGATGGTGCAGTACAGATACCTTACCGCACTCCGCAAAAATGTCGATGGCGAAGCATGAGTTCATTAATAACAAAGCTCTGTATGAGGCACAAGATGGGGATATTGTTAAAGCCTCTGTTCAAGTGGAATTGATGGACGATAAGGGTACGGAGTATGTTATCGAAAGATTTGTTGTTGCAAAGAGGAAACCTTCTGAAGAATGGAAGTCTGCCGAGGCGTGGGAAGTCGGTTCAAATTCAGTAAAAATTCAATTTGATGGACCAAACGGAACGCTCTATAAAGATGGAATTGTTGCAGAAGATAAAATCAGTGAACTGTTCCCTGATGGAATAAGAAACTATATATGGTTTCAGGGAGAATCCTTGGAAAGCCTGATTAATTTTAGAGATAAGGATACATTAAAAGCTGCCGTAAAACATATATCCTATTTCCCATATTATGAGAAATTGTCTGAGATTATTTCAAAATCAAAGGACAAGATAGAGAGGCAAGAATTAAATGCCACTCGTGCTGCTAATAAGCATAATAATGCTGTCCGGCAGATTATGGCTAAGATTGAGAATCTCCGGTTGAAGATTAGTGGGGAAGAGAAAAAACAGCAGACTCTTCAGAGTGAAATCGACATGATTCAATTGGCATTAAGTGAAGATGAGACTAAGATGTCTGGCCTTGCCTCGTACACTTCATTAGTATCGAAATACAAACAGTGTGAAATTGACATTGCAAAGCTGAATCAGGATATTTTTGCGCTGGATACACTTATGAGAAAACAACTTCCAGAATTGTGGGTGTTGCGAGGTTGTCAATCACTTCTAAAAGAATGTAAAGACTTGATTGAAAATCACAAGGAAGAAGAGAATACACTTCCTGAGAAAAAGTATCTTGATAATCCAAGTAGAGCAAAGCTTGAGGAGATTATTCGTGATCACAGGTGTTTTGTTTGCGGATCTTTAGTTGAAGAAGGTAATGAGGCATACCATTACATAATAGAAAGAATGCGACTGCAAGATGAGTACCTTCGAGAAATGGAGGATTATACCAACAATTTACAGTTGAATAAACAGTTCAATATGTATGTAGGTAAAATTCAAGACTATCCGGATGAATTGTGCAGAAGCGTATCATCTATTGATAAACAATATAACGATATCGATGAAAAACTATCTAAGCTTCTCGCTCAGAGGAAGCGTAAAATAGATGAGAAAGAAGGGTATGATAAAGAGATAGATGAAATAAAGAAAAAGCATGGAATAGATCCCGTTCGTCAGGCAGAAAGCGCTGGAATAATTAGCTCAAGCATTAGAGTCTCACGAGGTAATCTTGAGAGAAAACAAAGGGATATGACAATGTCCAGAAATGCTTTGATGAGTTTGAAAAAGGAACTTAGGGATGCTGAGGAGGAGTATTCACGTTTAAGTTCTAAAGATTCCTCTGTGGTTTCTGTGCCTGAAACAGAATGGAAAAACATTTCTATTTTCTTGGAAGATATATGCAAGCGCGTTCAAGAGAATGCAAGAAAGATTTTATTAAGAAAGATAGAAGATAGGGCAAACCTATTCTATAAAAAATTCACGGAGCACGATAGAGGATATAAGGGAAATGTGAAGATTGGCGATGACTATACGATTGAATTCGATGCCGGATTGAATACAAGTCATGAGGATAGAAAAAAGATGAGTATCATCAATGCTTTGCTTTCGTTGAATCAGGAAGCAATGAATATCTATTACCCTTTTATCAGTGATGCGCCAACGTCTAATTTCGATATTGATACAAGCCAGAAGTATCTTTACGGAATCAAAGATATTTTCAAACAGTCAATTATCATGACTAAAGATGTTGATATTCAGAGCGAAAGCTATAAACGGCTTCTTGGTGAGGGAAATGTTGGGAGGATATATGTGCTTGAGAGTAATATTTTTGTCCCAGAAGGTCAAGAACCAGAAAAACACGAAGTTTCAACAATTGTTAAGGTGTTAAAATAATTGAGATATGGTTGATTTATCAGATATTCAAAATACAAAGTTCTCGTTTGAACAAGAAATGAAGGATGAGGTCATTCTCAAGTTCTCAAACAAACAAGGAGGTGACTATAACGTGTTTTCATATCATTGGCAGTGCTTCGCTTGGGCTGCGATAGTAGGATTCCTGAAAGACCTGAGGCTTCCACTTGAGACGAAGCTTGCTGACAAAACTTTCAGCCTCAATACGATGAACAATAATGATGGCGATAAAGTCGCACACGCAATTATTTGCATGGCCATCGCAAAAGCTGGTGATCTTAATATATTAAAGAATCCGAGTGAATTCATTAAAATCATTAATGAGTATGCTAATGGTGGTCTGCATTATATTCATCGATTGATCCAAACGAATGGGGGGCTATCAAATGATGTAGAGTTCGTAAAGCGAGAAATTTTTTCAAGATAGCTAATCCTGTGCGAAATCGTAAGCACCTCGTAAACACGAGCCTATCACCCGACCAAACTCATTGATAATCAATACTGGGTTCGAATCCCCAAAGGTCCGGAAAAGGTGTATGCAGCGAAAATGGCCAGCCGGAATGCATACGATATGCATCGGGATATTTACGATTTACATAGAAAATTTGGCAGCGAAATGGCTGCGGAAAGTAGTCGGAAGATAGACAAAAATACGCCTCTAAATTATCGAACTTTATAGCTGCTTAATATGAAACCGAACAGAAGATGGCTTGTATTTGCCAATAACGAAAAATGCAATCATGGGCGCTCTTTCGCAGAGCAGGGCTTTGTAAGCTGGAATCCCCACAGTCGCAAATTTGCCGTAGGAGATACAGTATATCTGTTCTTCTCGCAGGATCGTGCTGTTCGCGTTAAGGCGAAGGTCGTGGAAGTCGGCGTTCCAAGGGCAGATAAAGCATATTGGAATATACCTCCTTCAGATGATAAAACCTGCAAGCTGCAACTTGTGGCCGAGTATAACGGTGATGCACTGAATGAATCCGTGCTCATGGAAAACATGGCTTCAAAGGCGGAGGCAGCATTGAACTCCCTTTGTGCGGAAACACGCAACTGCTTGATTACATTGAGGAACAGTTTAACAAATAGCTTATAGCTCGAGTCCACCGACCAATCTTTGGAAGGAGTCGTACTCAGGGAAGCGTCTCGTATGCCTCAATGTTGTTGAGATAGAGGCTCTGGATATAACAGGTCGTAGAATCATTCTGTGGTCTGAAATGAACGCAGCAGCTGTGGCAACGGTTGCTGCGTTGTTTTTCTTTCAGGCCCAGTTCCCTATCATAATACCTCGATTTCATCCACTCCGGGGATGACCGCAAGCCCTCCCCATGTGCCGTGAAGCTGGCCGATGGTGATTATAGCGGGATAAATGTACCTCTTGTAGCGGTTTGTAATGTACCGCCTGT
>OGOJ01000209.1_pt1 | contig 58470 bp, 44 predicted proteins | sample 1552601 | NCBI WGS metagenome assembly OGOJ01 (sample SAMEA2580184, study PRJEB22360) | human gut metagenome | biome: human gut; feature: human-associated habitat; material: faeces | place: Denmark | collected 2008/2010
TCCGCCGGTCAGTGAAGGAAAGCCTTAGCGGACCGGTCCAGGCGAACCGGTCTGAGGACATAAAATCCGGAATCGGAATAGAAAGAAAAAATAATTCTACGTTTATAAATGTAAATATGTATATCACTGGCATAATATTTTTAAATTGTCATCGGTTTCTATTCTGTCGCTTTCAAATCCACTTTTAGGCCCCACACTCTCTCAAAGCTTGCAGTATCTGTTCTTTCACTCTGTCGATCCAATCTTTCTTTACAGACAAATCAATACCGGTATACTGTTTCAGTTTTTCCGTTTCATCCCATCTTTTTCCTTTGGAAAAAACTTCATAATAACCTTCAAAAAAATCTAAAAATAAGTCAATAAAACAGATAGTTGATGAAATACCGTTATATTTGAAACAGAATAAGACATTATTTATGGAAATCGTTATTATTTTAGGATTAATTTTTTTAAACGGCATTTTATCCATGTCGGAAATTGCCATGGTATCTGCCCGTAAAAGTCGTTTAGAGACAGCAGCTAAAAAAGGAAGTAAAACTGCAAAAACCGCCCTGCGTCTGGCCAATGAGCCGGATCGTTTTTTATCCACGATACAAATCGGGATCACCCTGATCGGTATTCTGACCGGTTTATATTCGGGAGAAGCTTTAGCCGGGGATCTGGCCCGTTGGCTGGAAACGATCGGTATCCCCCAGGCCCATAGCCTCACTTTAGCGAAAGGAATCATCGTTATATTAGTCACCTATCTGACCTTAATATTGGGAGAACTGGTACCGAAACACCTGGGTATGAATGCACCGGAAAAAATCGCCCGGTTGATCGCCCGGCCCATGGAAGTACTGTCCAAAATCGCCTCTCCTTTCGTCTGGTTGCTTTCAGCCAGTACCCAAGCAGTTATCCGGCTCACCGGACTTCATGCTTCTACCGAAAATAAAGTGACCGAAGAAGAAATTAAAGCAATCATTCAGGAAGGTACTGAAGACGGTGAAATCCAGGAAGTAGAACAAGACATTGTAGAAAAAGTTTTCAACCTGGGCGACCGTAAAATCGGTTCTATCATGACTCACCGCAGTGACCTCATTTGGCTGGAAATCGGCGAATCCGCCGAATCGATCCGGAATAAAGTGAAGGAGAACGTGTATACCGTGTACCCGGTAGCCCACGATGAACTGGACCATATCGAAGGAGTGGTGTACCTGAAAGACCTTTTCAGCCATTTGGATGAACCGGATTTCAAATTGGCCGATATTTTACGCCCGGCTCAGTTTTTCCCGGAGAATCAAAGCGTGTACAATACACTGGAACACCTGAAATCCGATCACATCAAATACGGATTGGTGACCGACGAATTCGGTAGCATTCAGGGTATCGTCACCCTAAAAGATATCGTAGACGTATTGCTGGGAGAAATCACCGAAAGCCACGACGAACCCGAAATCATCCGCCGCGACGACGGTTCGCTATTGGTCGACGGCCAATGCTCGTTTTACGAATTTTTGGAATACATCGATATGGAATGCCTGTATCCCGAATACGATTATAACACCATCAGCGGCCTGATCCTGCATCTATTGGAACACATTCCCCATACCGGCGAGAAAATTTCCTGGCACGAACTGGAATTCGAGATTGTCGATATGGACGGTGCCCGTATCGATAAAATATTAGTATACAGCAAGCAATAAGGTTGTCCCGAAGCAACTTCGGGACAACCTCTTACCGACCTAATACTTCCAGGTCATAGACACGATTTTTCCCGCTATGTGCTCTTTTTTCCGGATAAAAGTCAGGGTATTGTCCAGATTTACCTCAAATTCGAAGACGCTTCCTTCACGCTCCTGCCCAGGCAAACTGACTCCGACAAACAGTTTTACCGCCGATAATACGGTCTCTCCCGGATATTGGGAACTTTCTCCATATTGAGGGACCAAATACAGGGCCGTAATTTCAGCTCCACTTCCAAACTCATTATAACAAGATACAGACCTTCCATTACCGGTATCATAACAATACAGCTCGTTGCCCACACCATAAAATATCGCTGAAGTGGTAAAAGAAACGGCAAAAGGCATATCTTCCTGTACCGCAAAACCGATTTTCTCTTTCTTCAAGGGTTTAAATCCGGACGGGGACATCAACACTTCGACAAAGTAATGGTCAGAAGTAGTCTTTTCCTTAAAAACACAATAATAGTGTGGATAATCCGTTCCGGCAAATCCACGGTCGGCATATACCAGATACAGATCGCGGAAATACCCTTCCGGCACTTCCACTACGCTGAACGAATTGGGCGGCCAACTTGTTTTCTGCAAAAACTGACTATGCTCGTTATCATAGAAGATATACTGCATCATCCCCATAAAAGTATACTCGCTCAACCGATAGTCCTGATCTACCGCATAGGCAGGCTGATACCAACCGACATAAGTCGACCGCTCATGAAGCTGTCCGTTGTTAATGATAAAATCATTGTATAAGTCTCCAAAAGCTGTCTCGTCATAATTAAAATAATTGGAATATCCGTATCCGTCGGGGTGTAATGGGTCGGGAGTCTGATAAAACAGTTCCGCATAATCCTTGAATTTCGTAAAATCTACCGGATTCAAAGCGCATCCGCCTTGTTCGTCATGACACATTACCGTCACAAAAGCCGGAATCGAATATCCTTTAAACATATAACATACCCGATAAGGGTTCCTCCCCAGATGTAAACCCGGGTTCACTTTCTCGTATACATCCTGTACCACTTCTCCCGATCGTTCCCAATAAGCCAGATTCGCATATCCGTTCAAATCACTTAAAACCAGTAATCCCTGTCCCAGTTGACTTTCTACCACCAATTTAAAAGGAACTTTGGTAAATATACCTGTCGATTTCTGAATCACTACAAAATAAGCTTCATATGTATCGGGATACAGATTTACGGGTGTCTGTATATTCAATTCTTGAGACAGGGTATCTATTTTTCCATTTCCCCGGTCGACATACCACAAATATTCCAAATCGTCAGCCGACACAGGCATCGTTTGGTTTATAACAGGCGACATACCCAAAATGGAGAATTGTGTCACCGTCTTGGTAGCCGCAATCCCGGTTACAGAGATTTCGTTGATGTTCCGATAAGTGTAATTTCCTTTGTCTTCCTGACAGGAAGTCAGAGTCAACAACAACAGTCCGATATAAATGATTGATTTCATCGCTTCAGATTTTAATTGATTTACCATGGTTCTATCACCTGATTATGCTCATCCAGTACAGGATAATTCTTAATAAAAAAATTCTTCAACTCCTGTCCCACTCCATAATACCAGAAATTGAAATCATTGTTCAGTTCATCCACCGAGGGGAGATCTTTTCCGGCAATCTGAATCAGACGCTTATGTTTCACCCGGCTCCACTCTCCGAATATCCAATCCTGCCAGGATTCCGGTTTTTCCAGCTGATTGGAAAACAGAATCTTCACAATCTGCCTCTCTTTGTCGCCTAATTCGAAATCGGCACTTTCAACCAGCTTCAAAGCCAATACAAAACTTTTAGACTGTAAATCAGCATCCTGATTGTAAAGTGTCACCGGAAAAACCGCTTCATAAGCATGAGCCGGAAAGATTGCTTCAGAGGGCAAAGAATAATGCTTCTCCGGTACAGCTGTCGTCAAATCATCGACTACTTCAACCCGAAAACGACGTTCATATTCGGTTGCTAAACCGGAACATTTCACCGGAACGTTCACGACAACCTTATCCTCAAAGGAATAAATAAACGAATACAGGATCTCATCAACTTCTTTCTTCTCATCGATATAAAAATACACAGAACCGATAGGATCCTCGAAGTCCTGTAATTTGTCCTCCCGACAAGCAGCAAATACCGGTATCAGGACCAACAGCGTATATAATTTCTTTTTCATAAGCCACTGAATTTAAATAATATTACCGAATTCTTTCTCCATATCCGGGACAGGAACCTGATACACCGGATCGCCGGTCTCCCGGATTTCTACTCCGTTCACCCCCGTAAACGAAGTCATCCCTTTTCTTTTCATGTAAAAGAACAACTGTCCCTCTCCCAAAAAATCTTTCGCATATTCTTTATAAATCTCATTTTCCAAATCGATCTGAGGATCCCGGGAGTCCAATATCGGGATAAACCGATGTCTTCTGACCTCATTCAGATATCCGAAACGGGTTTCAGGCTCTTCAGCACATTCTGCAGCGATATAATACACCTCACTCAAACGAATCAACGGCAAAAGCGAACCCGTGAAATATTTATTCAGAAACACTTCGTTTTCATTTTCCCGGCTTCCGAATTGGTTCTTTTTCCTTAAATCGGTAGATCCCAAAGAAGCGACCTCGAACAAGGTTTCTACTCCCGCCGAGGAGATTTTCAATTTCGTACTTCCGGCATTTTCAGAAAACCATTTTTCCGTTTGTTTTTTCAACAAGGTATTTTTCAGATAAATCCCTGAAATAATTTCTGAATAACACAGCGTGACTCCCATCGCATTCATTTCTTCCTGGGTCGTAAAATGGTAATCGGCCCCGATCACCTTTGTTGCATATTCCAACGCTTTCGATTTATCGCCTTTATAGAGATAAGCCCTGGCCAATAAAGCCGACACCCCATAATAATTCAACCGGTACTCCCGGTTTTGCCTGAAACCATTGGCTGTCATAAAATCAAATTCTCCATCTGGAATCCCTGTAAAATAAGGATCATTTACTTTCAACAAGTCAAAAGCCCTTTCCAGATCACCGATAATCCGCTCTAATGTTTTTTCTACGGTCAATTGAGGAAAAGGAACTGTAACCACAGCATCGACATAAGGAATAGCCGGTTTACTCATTCCTCCGGCCGGTGACGGACCGAACAAGCGCAGCAGATCTAAATGTAACATCGCCCGCAAAGCCCGGGCTTCAGCCTCTACAATCTCATAATTTCCTTCCGGGAAAAGCCCCCGGTTTCCTTCAAGATGTTTCAGTATATTATTACAATTCGCAATCTGAGTATAAGCTTTTTCCCAAAGAGGTTCGAACAAAGTTTTACAATTGTTCCAATCATAACTGACCGCATACAAATAGGCCGATCCTCCTCCCGTCGTATTCGAAATCGAATAAGTCTGTGCCAACACATCGACTAATCCGAACTGTAACTCCCCACCATACAATTCCGGATCACTTAAATTCAGGTATACCCCCATCAAAGCATTATAGAACCCCTGATCTGTCGAAAAGAGTTCCTTTTGTTTGACTTCCGTCTGCGGATTCACATCAAACCAACGATCACAGGCTGTCAGGCAAATCAAAGCCAATATATTCCATATCCATATTCTACCTTTCATCTTATCCTCCTTTCTTAAAAACGAATTTGTAATGAAGTTGTAAATGTCCTTGCAAAGGGATAATCCAATCCCCGTTCAGCTTTCATAGTCGATATCCGGAATAAATCAGTCATGTAGAAAGCCAATTTCAGATACTTGATACGAAGTGGTTCCAATAGCCGGGGATTAAATTCATAAGCAACATTCAAGGACGTCATATTCAAATAATTATTCTTTTGTACAAAACGGGAAGTCGGACGAGTAACCGAAGCATCTTTCACATCTTTAAAAAAAGTTTCGTCCCCCGGCTTATGCCATCGGTCATATAACACCCGCCGGTCACAATTATAATGTTTATCAGCATTTTCCACCCGATCTACCAAAGTTTGATTGTATGCCTTCTCTCCTAAACTATAATTCACATAAGTATTCAGAGAAAAACCACGGTAAAAAATGCCCAAGCCCAGATTTCCGTATAACCGGGGATCGGTCGTTGCCTCGGCAACATAGTCATCTGCATTCCAATCATAGGTTCTTTTGCCATTTTTATCTAAAAACAATTCTTTCCCATTCGCAGGATCGATACCCAATGAACGTACCACCCAAATTGTATTCAGCGATTGGCCTTCGACATAACGGGCCATCACTTTATTCTCTACCTGTTTGTCTTGCTCTTCATTAAAAGCTTTCAGTGAATTAGAGATTTTCTTCAATTTATTATTATTCTGGGCTCCGTTAACACTCAACATAATATTGAAATCTTCTTTTTTCACGACAAATCCCCGGAGAGTAAACTCCCAGCCTTCATTAACCACTTCCCCCAGATTTTCTTTATAAGAAGGAAAACCCAAAGAAGGAGGCAGAGTCACATCGGTAAGACTATTTTCAGACAGTTTGTGATAATAATTGAAAGTCAAGGTCAACCGATCTTTCCACATCCCCAGGTCCAGTCCGAAATTCTTCTGTACTGTACTCTGCCATTTCAGGTCATCGTTTCCTAAAGCCAGCATCTCGGCACCGCTACCGTAGCCATACCATTTGTCGGTAATAAACCGATAAGTCGTCATCGCCTGATAAGGATTAAAATTCTGCCCTCCGGTCACCCCATAGGAAGCCCGGAGCCGAAGTAAACTGACCCATTCCAGCTTTTTGAGAAATACTTCATTATGCAAGTTATATCCGACGCCGGCCGACCAGAAAACAGCCCAGCGTTTGTCGGCTCCGAACCTGGAAGAAGCATCTGCTCTAACCGAAAAGTCGGCGAAATAGCGATTGTCATATGTATAATTCAAATTCCCGAAAAATCCGGCCATTCGGCTCAACTCACTGTTACCGGTCGGTTTCTTTTCAGGATGATAGTCCAATCCGAACCCGGGATCATTCAACTCATCCGCAGGAAAACCCAACACACTATATCCATGCGAACGCAAATCCGTAGAAGAAACGTTATACCCACCGTTAAAAGTAACGTAGTTCTTCTTTACCATTTTGGTATAAGATACACCCAATACAGCTTCATATCCGATGCTTTTAGAGTTCACAACATCGTAAGTTCCCCGCCGGGCCATATCTTTCTCCCGTTTAAAATCCGTATGAAAGGGAGATTTAAATACCTCTTCTTCCTCATTCCTCACAGACACAGAAGCAGAAGCTTTTATCCTTAATGCGTCTGTTACCCACCAATCGATACTGAAATGATCGGTCAGAAGATTATAAACCGACTGATCTTTATTATTCAAAGTAGTATTCCACAAGGGATTATACACATCCACCCCCGGATCGTCCATGATATAAACATATTGTCCCTGATCGTCGCGATAGCGGTAATACGGATTCAATCGGGTATAGGAACTGAAGCTCCCATAAGGTGAATTGAAAGCTTTCACATAATCATACGCCAACTGGTTCCGGAAGGTGAACTGTTTCAACCGGTATTGTAAATCCACATCGATGGCATAACGGTCACGTCCGGATTTTTTCATTACCCCATCCGAAGGGTTCATATTCAGGTGAAAAGCATAGCGAAAAGCTTCGTTTCCTCCATCCAATGTCAGGGAATGCTGATGGGATATTGCATTCTGCAATGGCTGTGACAGCCAGTCAGTATCGTAACCTTGCTGAATATTCTTCAACCGCCGGTTATAAGCCTCATCGAAATATCCAAAATATCCTGCTGCCACCTCCAGGTCCAGTTTTTCGCGGGCATTCAGTAAATCATAATCTGATAAATCAGGTGTCGTCAGGCTCAGATTCAGTGCATAAGCCACATTGATCTTTCCGGGTTCAGGTGCCCGGGTCTCGATCACGACAACACCGTTCGAAGCCCGGGAACCATAAATGGCGGTAGCCGAAGCATCTTTCAGGATCGTCAGAGTTGCGATCCGTCCCGGATCGAGGTCGAACACTTTTTCCACGCTCATCTCAAATCCATCCACGATAAACACCGGCATATTCGGATCCCCCTCATACTCACTTCTGACATCGGGAATACTGGAAGCCCCCCGCAATTCAAACTTAGGCATTACATTGGGGTTAGAACCCGCCTGATTGTTATTCACTAACTTAAAGGAAGGATCCATCGAGGTGATGACCGAGAAAACATTCGTACTACTGATTTTTGCAATCTGATCTTGAGTGATCTGAGTAGCAGAACCTGTATAAGTTTTCTTGTTGGCACTATAATAACCGGTAACGACGACATCGCTCATCATCTCTACCTCATTCTTCATCACAATCTCCAAAAACGGCTGATTTTTATAAGCGATCTCCTGCTGCTGCATGCCCACGAACGACACCACTAAGATCAACGGATCGGTAACGGGAATTTCAAATTTGAAGTTTCCATTCACATCGGTAGCCACGCCAAAGGAGGTGCCTTTCAATTTGATTGTAGCTCCTGGTAAGGCTTGTCCTGCCTCATCTTTCACAATTCCCTGTACAACAATCTTAACTACCTGTTCTTGCTGGAGGTCTGATACAGAACGAATGACCACAAAATCCCGATCGATATCAAAGCGTACTTCCTGCCCGTCAAATATCTTTTTCAATGCTTCTTCAACAGAAACCGATTTCAATTCCACGCTTATTTTTTTATAAACATCGATGGCCGAATTATTATAAAAGAAATTCAAACAAGTCTGATCGGTAATTCGTTGCAATACCTGTTCGATAGTCGAATTTTCCATTTTCAAATCAATCGCGACATGCTGGGAATGAACTTTTGCCGAGACCTGCAACATGCCCAGCAAAACGAGTAATACTGTCCATTTCATTACAAATACCTTTTTTTTCAGCCATCCGTCTCCGAATAACCAGATACAACCTTTTTTTTTCATAACTTTGTCTTTTAGATTTACAATGTTCTTGTTTCATCGCTTACCGAAACAAGAATGAATGTGTGTAACCGGGAGAGTTGTGGGACTTTCCCGGTTATTTATTTTGCCAAAACAACAAAATCTTACCCTCACGCCTGTACTGCACCCGACTCGTCATTTCGATCATGTCCAGCAAATCTTCCAATGGTCTGAATTTCAGGATAGCTCCCGTAAAACACACTTTCCCGATTTCGTTATCAGCAAACTGTATTTCAACATCATACCAACGGGCAATCTGTTTACATATTTCGCCCAGAGGTGCATTTATAAATACAAATTTCCCTTCTTTCCAGGAAATATAGGGCTGTACGTTCACTTGTCTTTTCTGTATTTCGGACGAATCGCTTACAGCCTGTTCCCCCGGATAAAGCATCACCCCCCGATGCAGATAGTCGGAAAAAACCTCTACTTTTCCCTCCACCAGAGTTGTGTATAATTTCAATTCATCCGGATAGGCTTTCACATTAAAAGTAGTCCCCAATACTTTCACTCTCATTCCCTGAGTTTTGACAATAAACGGCAAAGCTGTATCAGGTTTTACCTCGAAGAAAGCTTCTCCGGTAAGTTCCACCACTCTTTCCCTGTCTTGAAAAATTTCAGGATAAGTTAAGCTGGACGCAGCATTCAACCAAACCCGGGTACCATCGCTAAGTGTCAGCCGATATTCTCCCCCTACCGGTACTTCCAATCTATTTTCCCGGACTCCTTCTATTGCTTTTTCTTTTGCCCGGTATCTTAATACCCTATTGGAGTCCAACCAAATATCATTCACTTCCGTACGCTTCAAATAAGTTTCCGCCATCTCCTCGCCCAATACTATTTTTTCCCCGGAAGCTAAATGCAAAATAGCCCGGGAGCTTCCCGCATCAACCCCATCTGTAACCTCGTCCAACCGATCGGCAAACCGGTAAGTTCCATAAATACCGAGCCCCAAAGCCACCAAAATCAAAGCAGCATATTGCCAGATCCTATGCCGTAATCTCTCCATCCTAGCCCGCCGGCTTTTCACCTTTTGCAAAGCCAGTTCTATATCGGGCTCAAAAACGATTTTCGCTTCTTTCGAACGAAGGGATATGGATTCGATTTCCTGAAACAAACTGCGATGTGCCTGATCTTCTGCAAGCCAGCATTGGAATTGTCGTTCTTCGGCCGTTGTCAATTCATGATTTAATTTCCGGACTATAAATTCTATTTCATCTTCAGGATTCCATTTCATACGTTCGACTCTTTTTATAATAGTACTAACGAATCCCAAAACAGGGTGAAAAGATTGATAATTTTAACAAAAAAATATTACACAATACTGAAAAGTAAATGGAGAAAAGCAGTTTATCGGCTGAAAAAATGCCGGCTTAAATAAAAGACGAGCAAGAGAGCATGGTAAGGACGTAATTTTTCTCTCAATATTTTATAAGCTATTTTCATCTGTGTTTTCACCGTATTGACCGAGAGATCCAAATAAGTGGCTACCTCCTGATATTTCATTTCTTCCAATACGACTAATTTAAAGATGACACGACACTGAAAAGGTAACTCTTCGATCATCCGGCGTATAATCTGTAAGCCATCGGAGTCAGAGGATATTTCTTCTGTATATGTTTTTCTCGAATCCACCTCATCCAATTTCACGTGTTCCTTTTTGTTTTTCAAAAAGGTATAACAGGCATTACGTACAGAGACATATAAATAATGATCCAATTGCTGGCTTTCGTCGATAAACTTTTTCCGGGTCCATATTTTTTCAAAAATTCCCTGCACCACATCTTCTGCCATCATCGGATCATTCAAAAAAGAACAGGCAAAACGACATAAATCCTGATAAAACAACCGAAACAAAGAATCGAAAGCAGATTCTTTACCTGCTTTCAATTCCCGTATTAAAATAGAATAATCTTGATTACGCATTATCTTTTCCCCAAGTCAGTACACAAAGATAATGATTTTATCCTATAGTGCTTTCCGGATTCGAACCAATTTCTCCAGCAATCCTTCGAGCAAATCCAGACGCAACATATTCGCACCGTCCGATTTCGCATTTTTCGGATCAGGATGAGTTTCGATAAAGATGCCGTCGGCTCCGACAGCTATTCCGGCTTTAGCGATGGTCTCGATCAACTGAGGTTGTCCGCCGGTCACCCCGCAACTCTGGTTGGGTTGTTGCAAAGAATGAGTAACATCGACAACGACAGGACATTGACATTCTTGCTGCATGATCTTGATTCCTCTATAGTCGACCACCAAATCCTGATAGCCGAAAGTAGTTCCCCGCTCGGTCACCATCACATTCTCGTTTCCGGATTCACGCACTTTATCGACAGCAAAACGCATGGCATCGGGAGATAAAAACTGTCCTTTCTTAATATTCACCATCCGGCCTGTTTTCGCAGCCGCTACCAGTAAATCGGTCTGTCGGCAGAGAAATGCCGGGATTTGAAGGATATCAACATACTCGGCAGCCATAACGGCATCTTCAGGACTATGAATATCCGTCACTACCGGTATTTGAAAATCTTTCCGGATCTTCGCCAATATTTTTAAAGCCTTTTCATCCCCAATTCCTGTAAAAGAATCCAAACGGGAGCGGTTGGCCTTTTTAAAAGATCCTTTGAAAACATAAGGAATCCCCCATTTATCGGTGAGCTCGGAAACATGTTCCGCTATCTTGAGTGCCATCTCTTCGCCCTCGATGACACAAGGACCGGCTAACAAAAAAAACATCTCTTGTCCAGTCATTTCATTCAATATTTTCATACATATAGGATTTTAGGGCCACACACCCATTTCAAGTTAATATTTCTTCTTCCACCAGGCTTTTAGCCGTTCCAATAGTTTCATTTCAGCGGCATTTTGCTGAGGTTTATAAAATATATGCTGTTTCAGCTCCTGCGGCATAAACTCCATTTCTACAAAATTACCCGGATAATCATGGGCATATTTATAATCTTTCCCATAGTTCAGCTCTTTCATCAGTTTGGTCGGAGCATTTCGCAAATACAAAGGAACGGGTAGGTTTCCGGTTTGTCTCACCGTCGCCATCGCTTCATCGATCGCCTTATAAGCCGAATTACTTTTAGGAGAGGTAGCCAAATAAATCACACATTCCGATAAGGGAATCCTGGCTTCGGGCATACCGATTTTATGGACAATATCGAAACAGGTATTGGCCAGCAACATCGCATTCGGATTGGCTAATCCGATATCTTCAGATGCGGAAATCAGCAAACGCCGGGCGATGAACTTAGGATCTTCTCCCCCTTCCAGCATCCGGGCCATATAATACAAAGCCGCATTCGGATCACTTCCCCGGATCGACTTGATCATAGCAGAAATAATATCGTAATGCTGTTCGCCGTCTTTATCGTACATCAACGGATTTTCCTGCAATTCTTTACGCACCGTATCGTTATCGATGAGAATTTCCGGTCCTGGCTGGGCATTCACCACCAATTCCAGGATATTCAACAGCTTGCGGGCATCCCCGCCACTAAAGGAAATCAGGGCTTCCTTTTCCTTGACAACGATATTCTTTTCTTTCAGATAAAAATCTGTCGTAACCGCACGGTCTATCAAGCCTTCCAGATCGGCTTTTTCCTGAGATTTCAGGACATATACCTGACAACGGGACAGTAAAGGCGAAATCACCTCGAACGAAGGATTTTCGGTCGTAGCTCCGATCAGGGTAACGGTTCCCTTTTCGACTGCGGCCAATAAAGAATCTTGCTGTGCCTTGGAAAACCGGTGGATTTCATCGATAAAAAGTATCGGATTAGGCGTATTGAAAAAACGCTGGCTTTCCGCTTTTTGTATCACTTCACGCACATCTTTTACTCCCGAACTAACGGCACTCAGGACATAAAACGGACGTTTCAGCTGTTCGGCGACGATCATGGCCAAGGTCGTTTTACCGACTCCCGGAGGTCCCCACAAAATAAAAGAAGAGACCACCCCGGATTCGATCATCTTACGCAACACTTTCCCTTTTCCTACCAAATGTTGCTGACCGATATAATCATCCAGCGTCTTAGGTCTCAATCGCTCTGCTAAAGGTTTATTCTCCATAAAAAATCCGTATCTTTTTACAAAGATACGGATTAAATCTTTCATTCTCCTGCATCCACTCTCATTTTTTAGAGGTGCCGCTCTCCAGAATACTCACAATAGAGAATAAACAAAAACAGATCGCTCCTAACCCGACCAATACCCGGGCCGGAACAAAAAATGCATTGTCATACAACCCTTCCTCAAACAGAAAGGCAGCTAAAAACAAACACAACAAAGCAGTCAGTACCGGAATCAACGGAATCCGGTTGGCTAAAGCAAAACTCTGTTTCCACACTTTGGCCAACAAAATTACTTTACTGGAGATGCTGAAACAAACCAATCCCAAGCCCATCATGATGAAACCGGTGGTATTGGCCACATTCCCGGCCATAGCAAGAATAACGACCAATCCCCAGATAAAAGCCACCGTTCCCATCACCAAAACCAATTTCGGCCAATTTTTACGGTCACTTTCTCCATAAGTATTCCGGATCTGTTTGGCGATACTGGCCACCAAAGCAATCAGGCTGGTACAAATACAAGCCAATCCTCCCATCACAGTACCGGCTACCAAAAAATAAGCCCCTTCACCGATCCGGGATAACAACACAATCGCCCAAACCCAGGCGGTCAAGGAAAACAATAAAGTCAAACCGATCAATACATTCTGTGTCATTACAGAAAAACCTTCTTTATTGACTTCATTCGTCGCATTAGCCGAATTGGCCGGTATTAAATAAAATTTTGTAGAAGAAGTTGCTGCTGTAGAAACGCAAGCTGTGATCAAACCGACTCCGGCCACGACATGGCCTGAAACAATGAAATTGGAATTTTCAGCAAAACCGAAAATCCAAATCCCCGATGCTATTGTTAAGAAAGCTACAACATATCCGAAACCGGGAATAATATATTTTAAAACCGTATGGAATTTATGGATCAATTGCCGGATAATAGTTGCAGCAGTCGCAAACAAAGCCAGACCAATAGCTCCCAGAAAAAAAACAACAGGTCCGGCAACCTGCCTGGCTCCATCGTCTCCATACAAAAAAATAAACCCGCCGAGAAAAAAACAAATAAATGCCATCACAACGGGAATTACCCGAAACAAAATACTGATACCGTGATTCATAATTCAATATTTGAAAATTAAACTCACACGGTATACGGAAAGCTCCGGATAAAAGTTCTTCGGTTATTTTGTATCGATTTATTAATGAACCGGTTCTATTCCAGCCCATCGCTAAATCGATACCTAAATATCTGATCCAATTTCTTTTATATCAAATCACATAAAGCAGCAGCTCCCGCAATAATTGCAGTCGTTGTATCGGCGACCGTCATGATAGAAGCATTGATCCCGTTGGCTTTCATATATTGACTGATCAAAGGCAGGAAATACTGTTCGGAAAGTACCATACCTCCTCCGATCACCAGCATATCGGCATTAAATCGGGTCATAAAGGGCACCATGATCTCTCCGAAAGAATTCGAAAATTCGCGGAAGACCTGCTCGGTCTCTGTTTTATATTTACCGGCCTGGTATAAATCGATCATTCCTTTCACCCCGTGAATCGCCTCTCCGGTCAATTCGGCAAAACGCTTTTCGAACCAGCGGGTAGAAACATAATCCTCAGCGATCACCCCACGGAACGGATAATTCCACAGTTCTCCTCCGATAGGCACTCCGGGGCCATAAGTAGCATAACAACCGTCTACGATAAAACAAGCTCCGAAACCGGTACCCAAAGTCACTCCGATCAAATGGCGGTCACGGCTTCCGTTCAATCTCCAGGCGCCCATACCGAAAGCAGCGGCATCGTTCGTAAATAAAATAGAAGAAGGCAGGATGCCTGTAACACGGCTCAACTCCTGACGGATATTCAGTCCTTTCAGAGAAGCGAATTTGTGATCGGCCATAGCGATCCCCTGCACAAAATCGAAAGGTGATGGCATAGCGACTCCAATTCCACGGATAATCTTACCTGCCGCTTTACCCATACACTCTTTCAACGCTTTTTCCCAAGCTGCCAGAATAATACCGGCACTTTGATTTTCAGCCACTTTAACTTCGGCATACGTATTTTCGATCAAACTACAGTCGCTCAAATTAACAAGCTGACAAGCAATGTGTGACCCTCCGATATCCACACCCAGCACATAAATATCTTCCATTATCTATTCTTTTATAAGTTTAGTAATTCATTGAAGTACAAATGTGAAAATTTATTTCCACATATCAAATTTCTATCCTTTAAATATTCAGCCGGTAATGATCCACCATTTCCAGCAAGGCAGCCCCATAACGTTCCGCGACCTTTTTCCCGATCCCCGGTATAGCCAGTAATTCTTTCCCTGTTGTCGGCAGCGTGTTGGCCACCCCCAGCAAAGCTTTCTGCTGCAAAACGGTATAGGCCGGCAATCCCAGACGCATCGCTTCCTCCTTCCGCCACAAACGCAAGGCATTGTATAATTTCGGATGCAAAACATCTTCTCCGACCTCCAGTTTTTCGGTGGTCTTCCTGGCCCGGGGTTTCGGTTTTTCCAATACAGCCTTCGCTTTCGCCATTAAATAGGCCTTCACTTCAAACCCTTCTTTCACAGCCTCCAGAGTCTCTATCTTCACCCCCACTTCCAACCTCAATTTTTCCAAAGCTTCCCCGACTGTTTTACGTACGTCTTTATTATCGATTTCGGGTTGTGCACTCTCTAAGAAAGCTACGATATGCCGGCCGGTCTGTTCGCTGAAGTAAGCAACTCCTTTAGCTATCCTTTCCCCGACCTGCCGATCGGTATCGTAATTTGCAGCCCCTTCGATCAGACGCTCCAGCTGCATCTGAAATTTTTCTCCCACCTCCGTCAATTCGCTATGACACAACTCCCTGACCTCCCGGCAACGCTTGGTTAACTCGGGGTATAATTTCCACAAATGTTCTCCGAATACCCAAGCTACATGTTGCAGGCGTTTAAGTACACCACTATAATCGAACAGTTCTTTCAACAACTGTAAATAATAGGCCCTGCGTGCATCTTCCAACTGCATCGGTCCGGGCTGATTCCGGGAAACTTCATCCGTAAAATGCTTCACCACCTGATCGTTGATCAGAGCCTCGGGACGTAAAGGTGTTCCCAAAACCAACCCTTCCAGACTTTTACACCGGCTCAAAGCGACATACACCTGCCCATGCGTAAAGGCAGCTCCCGCATTGACAATAGCTTTTTCGAAAGTCAACCCCTGACTCTTATGAATGGTAATCGCCCAGGCCGTTTTCAAGGGATATTGTTTAAAACTACCTGCGACAGTCTCTGAAATTTCCTGTGTTTCAGCGTTGATACTGTATTTGGTATTGGTCCACTCTTCCCGGGTTACTGTAATCGCGTCCTTTTCGTCCCCGCATCTCACCAGGATATTGTCGGCACTGATCGCTGTAATCCGTCCGATTTTTCCGTTATAATACCGCTTCTCAGCCGACGAATCATTCTTCACAAACATAACCTGAGCCCCTTTTTTCAATACCAAATGCTGATCTGTCGGGAAAGCATATTCGGGAAAATCGTCTTTCACCTCCGCCGAATAGGTATAAGCCCTTCCTTCAAGCGCATCCAGTTTGCGGTTATTGATCTGCTGAGCCTGGTAATTATGAGTTGTCAGCGTAATATATCCTTCGGAATCATCCGGATTGAATCCGGGTATATATCTGCTGTTCAAGGCCTTCAAGGTAGCCAGATCCACCTGGTTATCCCGGATCTTATTGAGTAAATGGATGAATACCGAATCCGACTGCCGGTATACGTGAGTCAATTCGATACACTGATACGCGACCGTCTGCAATGCTTTGCTGCAAAAAAAGAAAGGAGACGGATAAATATGCTTCAATATCCCCCATTCCTCTTCTTTCACGACAGGTGCCAATTGCTGCAAATCGCCGATCATCAACAACTGTACCCCGCCGAACGGTTTGCTCCGGTCTCTGTAGCGGCAGAGCATATCACTCACCGCATCCAACAAATCTGCCCTGACCATACTGATCTCATCGATGACCAGCAAATCCATGCTCCGGATAATATTGATTTTCTCCCGGCCGAATTTATGGTTAAACCGTTTCTCACCCGAGCAGTTTTCTTCGGTTCTACCCGGAACATAAGGTCCGAAAGGCAATTGAAAAAATGAATGAATGGTAACTCCCCCGGCATTGATCGCTGCCACACCGGTAGGAGCGACAACAATCATTCGTTTAGGCGAACGTCGCTTCAACTCCCGTAAAAATGTCGTTTTTCCTGTACCGGCCTTACCGGTCAAAAAAATACTGGTACCGGTATATTCCAGAAAATTAAAAGCAAGCTCTAATTGGGGATTCGTTTCCATATCGACGCAACATCATAGTGCAACAAAATTACGAAATTTAGGGCCATAGCCAAAAATAGTATTTCCAAAAGTGTGTAAATCTCAGTAATTTTTATTTTTGTAATGACGAATTTCAAAATTTCCGACAATTTTACGATAGTGTTCCCCCAATAGCTCATCCCCGTCCCCGTAGGCTATAAAAAAAGCCGGATAATATCCGGCTTTTAAAAAGTGAGCGAAAAACGGGACTCGAACCCGCGACCCCGACCTTGGCAAGGTCGTGCTCTACCAACTGAGCTATTTTCGCAGTCGCTGTTGTTTCGCTTTTGCGAGTGCAAAGATAGAACAGATTTTTTATTCCCGCAAATTTTTCGGTAAAAAAATTAGAAAAAAATCACCGGAATCCTTTTGTTGACGGGTGTTTTGAGGGATAAAAAGCGGAGGAACAAACTGTTATAAATTTGCTCCTCCGCTTTGAAATTTTTCTGCCGATTAGTAGTTTCTTGCGAAGATTACTCGGCGCTCAGAAGGCTTGCCTGTGAAAATGCAGGTGCCGGGTGTTGTGTCGCCGTCCAAAGGAATGCATCGGATTGTGGCTTTTGTCTCTTCTTTTACGCGCTCTTCTGTCTCGGTGGTACCGTCCCAGTGTGCGAGAACGAAGCCACCCTTTTCGATAAGCTCTTTGAACTCGTCGTAAGAGTTCGCCTCGAAGATGTGGGAGTCGCGGAAGTTGCGAGCCTTGGTGTAGATGTTGTTTTGGATATCTTCAAGAAGGTTTGCAACGTAGTCGACGATTCCGTCGAGCGAAACGGTCTCTTTCCCGAGTGTGTCGCGGCGCATGACTTCTGCCGTGTTTTCCTCCAAGTCCTTCGGTCCGATGACGAGGCGCACAGGCACACCCTTCAGCTCGTAGTCGGCGAATTTGAATCCCGGGCGTTTGTTGTCGGCGTCGTCGTATTTCACGCTGATGCCTTTTGCCTTCAAGCCTTCCACGATGCCTGCCACTTTTTCAGAAACCATGGCGAGTTGTTCCTGCTTTCTATAAATAGGGACAATCACCACTTGTATAGGAGCCAGATGTGGTGGCAATACAAGACCGTTGTCGTCGGAGTGAGTCATGATAAGAGCGCCCATAAGTCGTGTCGATACGCCCCATGACGTTGCCCAAACGTAGTCGAGTTTGTTTTCCTTGTTGATGAACTTCACATCGAAAGCCTTTGCAAAGTTCTGTCCGAGGAAGTGCGACGTGCCCGATTGCAGTGCTTTTCCATCCTGCATCATTGCCTCGATGGTAAATGTCTCGAGAGCTCCTGCGAAACGCTCATGTGCTGTCTTCACGCCTTTGATCACAGGCACGGCCATATATTTTTCAGCGAAGTCGGCATATACGCCGAGCATTTTCTTAGCCTCCACGAGGGCCTCTTCCTTAGTGGCGTGTGCGGTGTGTCCTTCCTGCCATAGGAATTCGGCGGTGCGCAGGAACATGCGTGTGCGCATTTCCCAGCGGAACACGTTTGCCCATTGGTTGCAAAGGATAGGGAGGTCGCGATATGAGTGTATCCAGTTTTTATAAGTGTTCCAAATGATGGTTTCCGAGGTTGGTCGGATGATGAGTTCTTCCTCGAGTTTGGCTGCGGGGTCGACAACCACACCGCTGCCGTCTTCTGCGTTTTTAAGACGGTAGTGTGTCACTACGGCGCATTCCTTTGCGAATCCCTCCACGTGTTCTGCCTCGCGGCTGAGGAATGATTTCGGGATTAGAAGAGGGAAATATGCGTTGACGTGTCCGGTTTCTTTGAACATATCGTCGAGAGTGCGTTGCATTTTCTCCCAGATGGCATAGCCATAGGGTTTGATAACCATGCATCCTCTGACTGCCGACTGCTCGGCGAGGTCTGCTTTAACGACCAGGTCGTTGTACCATTGCGAATAGTTCTCGCTGCGTTTTGTAAGTTGTTTTAGCTCTATTGCCATTTTCTTAAAAATATTTTGTCACAAAAATACGGTATTTTTCTGAATGTTACGGAATGTTGTGCTAAAAAACTGTGCAAACGCGACTTCCCCGGGGCGATGATTGCGCGATATTGCGATTTTTCACAAATAACGTCCGGCGAGTTGGACAAAATTGGTATATTTGTATTGGCTGATTCTTGCGTTGCCGCGTTTGTTGTGGCTTGGCGCGGGGTAGCATGATATAATTGCACGATAATGAGATTTGGTGTTGGCAGGAAAACGTTGATGGTTGTGGCCGGAATTGTGTGGACAGTTGTCGGCGTCAACATCCTGCGTATCGGGATAGACTGCTGGGTGCAGGTGTCGGGCGGGTTTGTGCTGATGTTGCTGGGGGCGGTTGCGGTGTTCGCGGCGTTCCACTATATGGTTTTCAGCAGGATGTTTCATAAGCACAAGCGTAGGATTTCGCAAAAAGGCGACTCCAATTGCCTGATGGGCTTTTTCGACGCTCGTGGTTGGATTATTATGGCGTTTATGATAACGTTGGGTGTGTCGATAAGGCGTTATGAGTTGATGCCGCTGTGGTTTATCGCTCCTTTTTATACTGGGCTGTCGTCGGCATTGGTGCTGACGGGCATCCGTTTTTTGTTCAGCAGCAAGTTTTGGAGCAGAAAAAGTGTGGGGGGTGAATAGCTGTCGTGTACGGCTTTTCAGCCGTGTGTGTGGTGCATGGTGAAAGCGACGATGAAAAAACTTCAGTGTGTAATATGATGTGGAACAAGCGGTTATGATAAATGAGAACGGAATGTGTGAAAAAAGATGCCTGAAAATTTGGAGGTGGATGAAAAAGTTGCTACCTTTGCACACGTAAACGAAACATCGCGGGATGGAGCAGAGGTAGCTCGTTGGGCTCATAACCCAAAGGTCGTAGGTTCGAATCCTGCTCCCGCCACTAAGAGAGGCTCACCATTTGGTGGGTCTCTCATCTTTTATATGCTCGGCATAGGCATGTGCGCCGCTCATCCGTAGTGGCGTACCTCCGGCACGCAGGCTGCTGGGGCATGTCGAGTCCCGGCGCGCTCTGCTGTGCTCGCGCATTGGCTACGTTGGCAGGCATGCGCTCCGATAGTCTGGATGCGCCCTGCGCGATTCCGCGCCAAACAGGTGTGTGCTGCCGTCACGCATGCCGTGCCGTTTCCCGGCTTATATGCCGCTTTGCCGCGATGGGGAGGTTTCTCCGTCGGCGCATACGCAAACAGGGCGGAGTCAGCTGCTTTTACAGCTCTCCGCCCTGTGTTGGGGTTTAGGTTGGCGTTGTCTTATTTCGCCTTTGCTTCCACGTCGGGAGCAATGAGTTTGTAGCCCTTTCCGTGGATGTTGATGATTTCGATTGAAGGATCGTCCTTCAGGTGCTTGCGCAGTTTGGTGATGTATACGTCCATGCTGCGGGCGTTGAAGTAGTTGTCGTCAATCCAGATTGTCTTCAGGGCGAAGTTGCGCTCGAGGATTTCGTTTACGTGAGCGCAGAGCAGGCTCAGCAGTTCCGACTCCTTGGTTGTGAGTTTTGTGATTTTATCCTCGATCATCAACACTTGTTTCTGAGTGTCGAAAGTGAACTTGCCGATCTTGTACATCGTGATTTCCTTGCCTTTCTTGCCTTTCACGCGGCGCAGGATAGCCTCGATTCTAAACACGAGCTCTTCCATGCTGAACGGCTTTGTGATATAGTCGTCGGCACCGATTTTGAAGCCTTCGAGGATGTCCTCCTTCAGTGATTTTGCCGTAAGGAAAATGATAGGCACTTCGCTGTTTACGGTTCTTACTTCCTGTGCGAGAGTGAAGCCGTCTTTCTTAGGCATCATCACGTCGAACACGCACAAGTCATACTTACCCTTCAAGAAAGCCTTGTAGCCGGCTTCACCGTCGGGAAACAAATCGGCGTTGTAGCCTTTCGCTTGAAGATACTCTCTCAGCAGCATGCCGAGGTTTTCGTCATCTTCACATAACAAAATACGCAATCTTTCTTCCATGATTATTCATTTATTAATGGTAATGTAATTATAAATTTCGATCCCTTGTTGAATTCGCTCTCCACGCGGATTTCGCCTTTCAGCTCGGTCACCATCTTGTGCACGTATGCCAGTCCGAGGCCGAATCCTTTCACGTCGTGGCGGTTGCCGGTCGACACGCGGTAGAACTTTTCGAACACCTTTTTCAAGTCGTCGCGTTTTATTCCGATGCCGTTGTCGGCTATCGAGATTTCGATTTTGTCGCCAGGAAGGCTGCGTGTCGCCACGGTGAGCTGCAGCGGGCAGTCGTCGCGTCGGTATTTGACAGCGTTGTCGAGCAGGTTGAAAATCACGTTGGTGAAGTGCATCTCGTCGACTTTCACGTCGGCAATTTCGGCGTCGAGTCGGGCGTCGATGCGTCCGCCGTATTTCTCAACTTTGAGCTTGAAGGTGTTTACGATGTTTTGTATCAATTGGTTGGCGTTTACTTCCTGCAGTTTGAGGGTGGCTTTCTGACGGTCGAACATCGACATCTGGAGCACCTTCTCTACTTGGAAGCGCAGCCGCTTTGTCTCGTCGTTGATTACGGTTGATATGTGCTGCATCATCGTCGGACTTTTGCGCATGGTGTCGTCGTTGAGCATCTGCGCTGCGAGCGAGATGGTTGATATCGGAGTCTTGAATTCGTGGGTCATGTTGTTGATGAAGTCGTTTTTCATTTCCGACAGTTTCTTTTGGCGGAATGCGATTACGATGGTGCACAGGAACACTACAAGCAGCACGAATGTGAATCCGAACGACGGAATCATGAACCGTACGGATGAGAATATGTATTTGTCGCGCTCGGGGAAGTAGACGTATAGATAGTTGCGCCGCGACTCGGTGTCGTTGGGAAACAGCGTCTGTATGAATACGTCTTCTTTGTCTACCGTTTCGTCGTAGCCGTTAGTCTTGTAGACAATGTGGCCTTTGCGGTCGGCTATGGCATATTCCCATGCGAGTGGAATGCCGTTGTTGCCGAGCTCGGTGCGAAGGTAGTTGTTGACCATAGCTGAGTCGGCGCGCTCTGTGATGGGGCGGTTGCTCGACTGGTTGAGTATAGTGAGTATCACTTCGTTGAGCAGACCTTTCTGATAAAGGAATTGCTTGCGCAGGTTTTCCTGAAATTTGCGCAGCTTGTCCTGCTCTACGGGAGTGCGCCGGTTTGTTGCCGGAAGGTCGGACTCTTGCGAGAGGGATGTGTTCATGAAGTTGTCTGTCTTCAGGAATGAGTTTGAGTCAAATATCCCTGGCTCCAACATCAGCAGCTCTTCCTCGAGATAGTTTTTTGTCTCGTTTTTCTCCAAAGCTGTCGACAAAGAGTAGAGGCTGCGCTTCACGCCTTCCGAGAAGTGCTGTTCGCGCATCTTCACCATCTCCTCCATATATACGAACTGCATATACAACAGGCCGACAAATGTCAGCGCCATTATGATGGTCAATATCCAAATCGTACTTTTCTTCATCGTTTTTACACTTTTTTTGATATTGCAAATATATGAAACATATCTTAAATCCGACTCTTAAATTTATTAATTTTTTATTTTTTAATTAAAATGCACGATTGTAAACTGTTTTTAACTTGAAAATGCGGCGGTTGGACGGAAAAGTGTGATTTTTAATGGAAAACGCTTCCTCCATGTGGAGGAAGCGTTGTGCCAGGTTTCTGAATTGGCAGTTTTAATTGGCAATGAATCCGCCTAACTGGTATGGCATTTGCTGCTGATAGGTGTAGGCTCTTGCAAACTGCTTCAAAAACTCGATTGTTGATTTTCTTGGTTTAACGGAAGATTGTTGTGTTCCGTTGCATTCTTTTGTAATCAAATGAGTAGAGTTTTTCTGCATAGGCAATATTGTTTAAAGTTCATACATATCAGTAACGCATCAGTGTGGCGAATTATTATATAACAGGCAAAAAAATAATGGGTTGCACACATGCGCAACCCATTATTTATGATAAATATCAGACTATTTTTACTTAGTGATGCCGAATTCTTTCGCGATGCGGTCGATTTTCTCGTCTGCGCGTGCCTCTGTTGCTTTATATTCATCGGCGGAAGCGAGAGTGTCGTGAACCTCGATGTAGAATTTGATCTTAGGCTCTGTTCCAGACGGGCGGACAGACACTTTCGTGCGGTCGGCTGTGTAGTATTGGAGCACGTTTGACGTAGCCGGCATGTCGAGTTTCTTTGTCTCGCCTGTCGCCACGTTTGTCTCTACGAGCGATTGGAAGTCTTTTACGGTCACCACTGGCGATCCGGCGATTTCCTTCGGTGGGTTCTCGCGGAATTGTTTCATCAAGGCGATGATTTCCTCTGCGCCCGATTTGCCTTTGCGCACCAAAGAGATGCCTTTCTCGCGCGAGAAGCCGTACTTCATATAGATGTCGATCAGCATGTCGGTCATGTTCAAGCCCTTGTCTTTTGCCCAAGCTGCGATTTCAGCCATGAGCGAGATTGCCGACACTGAGTCTTTGTCGCGGACGAAATCCTCGGCCAAGAAGCCGTAGCTTTCCTCGCCGCCGCCCAGATAGCGGGCTTTGCCTTCGTTTTCGCGCATCACGTTGGCAATCCATTTGAAGCCGGTGAAGCAGTCATACATCTTTATGTGCTGAGCTTCGGCGATTGTGCGGATTGTCTCGGTTGTCACGATTGTCTTCACGATGTATTCATTGCCGGTGAGTGTGCCGAGCTCCGTGTTGCGGGTCATCAGATAGTTGAGGAAAATCATCACAATCTGGTTTCCGTTGATGAGCACATACTCGCCGTTGTTGTCGCGGATCACGAGGCCGATGCGGTCAGCGTCGGGGTCGGAAGCCATCACTACCTCTGCGCCGGTTTCCTTTGCTTTCTCGATGGCCATTGCCATAGCCGACGGCTCTTCTGGGTTTGGCGAAGCGACGGTGGGGAAGTCGCCGCTGAGCACTTCCTGCTCAGGCACGCCGATGATGTTTGTGAAGCCGTAGTTTGCAAGAGAGCGGGGAATCAGTTTCAAGCCGGTTCCGTGGATTGGCGTGTAGACAATCTTCATGTCGTGATGTCTCTTGATTGCCTCTGGACTGAGCGACAGGCTTTTTACTTTTTCAAGGAAAATCTTGTCAACTTCCTCTCCGATGATTTCAATCTTCGACGGGTCGCCTTTGAATTTGATGTCGGCAACGTCGGTCACCTCGTTGACATATTTGATTGTGTTCACGTCGTGAGGGGCAATCATCTGCGCGCCGTCGTCCCAATAGGCTTTGTAGCCGTTGTATTCTTTCGGGTTGTGAGATGCAGTGATGATTACACCGCTTTGACATCCGAAATGGCGGATTGCAAACGACATTTCCGGAGTAGGGCGGCAAGAGTCGAAGAGATACACCTTGATGCCGTTGGCCGAGAAGATGTCGGCAACGATTTCGGCGAATTTGCGGCTGTTGTTGCGCACGTCGTGACCCACCACAACCTTGATTTCCGGAAGGTCCTTGAACGCCACTTTCAGATAGTTTGACAAGCCTTGGGTGGCGGCGCCAACGGTGTATATGTTCATACGGTTTGAGCCGGCGCCCATGATTCCGCGCAAGCCACCAGTGCCGAATTCGAGGTCTTTATAGAACGACTCGATGAGTTCTGTCTTGTCTTCGCTGTCGAGCATAGCCTTTACGGCAGCGCGTGTTTCTTCGTCGTATTCAGGAGAAAGCCATTTCTCGGCTTTTTCCGTAACTTGTTTTAGGAGTTCGTTGTCCATAATATTTTTAGGTTTTATAAGATTTTTCTAAAGTGAACAAATTTAATGATATAAAAGGTAATGACCAAAAATAAACGGGTCATTTTTCTTCGTTGCCTTCTTTTCGGCTCCGTTGCGGCAATTCTTCATCGTTCTCGCGCAGCTTTTTGAGGCGCTCTTTGTGTTTGAGCGTGAAATGCAGCAGCACGATTACGAGCAGCGACACGCCCATCACTCCGAAATATTGCAGATACTTGCCTGCAGCCACCTGTCCGCGGCCTACGTAGGCCATCACCATCAGATAAACAAGCAGCAGCAGCGGCAGCCATGTGGATTTTTTAGTTTTCATTGTCGGTTGATTTTATGACTTTATATTTTGACTCTTCCGGCACAAACGCATCGCTGAGCAGCCGTCGGTAGATGCGTATGCACGCCCATGCGTCGATGGCGGCGTAGGATGTCTGGGCCTCGGTGAGCGTCTCGGCGTCCCAGTTCGACAGCTGTTGCGACTTTGAGATTTTCATGTCAAACAGGATTGCGTAGATTTTCTGCAGGCTTGAGCAGCCGAAATTATAGTCGGGCACAAGTTTCTGCAGGTCGATGAATCCCTGGGGGTGGAAGTCGTAGTTGTGGGCGAGCATCGAGAAGTCGTCGTGGAGCGACAGTCCGATTTTTGGAATGTCGGGGTTGTCCATGATTTCGTGCAGAGGCTCGAGGTCGTCAATCTTGCGCACGCGGAACAGGAAGCACACATCGTCGGCTGAAATCTGAATCAGCGAGACGTGGATAGGCACTCCTTTTCTGAATGTGGGCTTTGATTCGGTGTCGAAGCCGAGGATAGGATATTTTTTCAGTATCGACACCGCTTTGCGTGCCTCGGCGGCGGTGTTTACCACCTTGATTACACCGGGAAACTCCACTCGGGGCAATTCTGCCAGTTGTTCTTTTGTTATGGTGAGAGAATAACTCTTGTCTGTCATCTTTTGAATTTTGGTGCAAAGGTAGGTATAAATAATATATTTATGTCTAATTTTGTGCCCGATTATGGAAAAATTCAGTTGGAAAGGCCACGGCGCGATGCTGCTGGCGAATACGAGTTGGGGCTTGATGTCGCCCCTTGCCAAGGTTGTTATGGCTGGCGGTGTGGTCACGCCGTTTGTGCTCACCGATTTGCGCATTTTCGGCGCGATGGTGCTGTTCTGGGCAGTGTCGCTGTTTCAAAAATCGGAGCACGTGCCGCCGCGCGGCATGCTGCGTCTGTTTGTCGCGTCGCTTCTTGCCATAGTGTTCAATCAGGGCAGTTTCATCTTTGGGGTCAAACTGTCGTCGCCTGCCGACGCGTCGATAATCACCACGAGTATGCCTTTGTGGGCAATGCTTCTTGCCGCCGTATTCCTTCGTGAGCCGGTCACGGGGAAAAAGGTGGCAGGCATAGCTTTCGGGGCTGGGGGCGCGTTGATGCTCATTCTGGGCAGTGGAGCCACTGCCACGGTAGCCGGCGCGCATCCCATACTTGGCGACCTGCTTGTGCTTTTCGCCCAACTGAGTTATGCCACCTATCTTGTCCTGTTCAAGAATTTTATATGCCGCTATTCGCTTGTGACGGTGATGAAGTGGATGTTTACCTATGCTTTTCTCTGCACGCTTCCGTTCTCATATTCGAGCCTTGTGGCAACCGACTGGCTTGCGCTTGGATGGGACGATGTGCTTGCCGTGGCGTTTATCGTGGTGTTTGCCACGTTTGTGAGCTATATGTTTATCATTGTCGGGCAGAAGAATCTGCGTCCCACGGTGGCTGGAATGTACAACTACGTGCAGCCCGTAGTGGCGTGTGCCGTGACGGTTTGTCTCGGGCTCGACTCGTTCAACGTGATGAAGGGGCTTGCCGTGGCGATGATTTTTGTGGGCGTGTTTCTCGTCACAACGAGCAAGAGCCGCGCCGACGAGTGCCGCGAGGCACGACGGTGACATGAAACGAAATCGGCGTCGTGCCTGTGCAGACACGACGCCGACCATATTGTGAAGCGTTAGATGCTTGCTGTTAGTTATTCTTTAATAACCTTCCAAGCCTGCTTGCCATTGTAGGTGGTCTCTACCGATTTGTAGCCAGGGGCAACGAAGTTGGTGTGTGCGCCTTCGGCAGTGTTGTCGGCAGGATTGAAGCCTACGAATATGCCGCCCATGATTTTGATGGCGCATTTGCTACGATATTCGTCTTTACAGTTGATTAAGTATGTTGCATCACCATCACATTCAAATACACCTCCGTAAATGTTGAGATTTGCTTTTGCAGAAGCCAGATATTCGGCCGCCACATAGATGCACTCTGATGTGGATTCCTTTGGTGTTCCTCCTGCGGTGTGGAAATATCCGCTGTGGATATTGGCAGTGCCATTGGTAATTTTGATGGCATTGTTGGCCATACTGCCACCTTTTGCATCAAATGTCAAATTGCCGCTGATATCAACAGAACCGCCATTTCTCACTTCTATGACAGCTGATGGGTGGTTCGGGCGGTTTGGTGCTGCTTCCAATGTGCCGTTTCCGAAGATTTTAACGCCAGTTGCGCTTATTGACAGTAAGGTGTTGATGTTGTTTGAATCATCGTTGGTTGATTTGAAAACTGCGCCGTTTTTCATTACCAAGGAAGTGTTTTTGGCTGGAGATATGGATGATGCGTATTCTAAATCTTGTCCCAACGCCACGATCTTGCCTCTTGTGGTGAGTGCGGTTTTGAGTCCTTCGGCTGTTGTAGCCTCCACAGCCGGCACAACTTTCCAGATGGTGCGGCCGTCGGCAGCTGTGCCGTTGGGGATTGAAGCATAGCCAGAGGCTACGAAGTTGGTGCCGTTGCCTTCAGCCTTGCAGTCGCCAGGGTTGAATCCAATGAACGTGCCGCCGGAAACGATGATTTTAGCTGTTCCGTTTTCGCGGTTCGCGTCATAGCAGTTGAGCACGAACTCATCGGCTTTCTCTGCGTCGGGATATTTCTGTTGCACCTCGAATGTTCCGCCTTTTATTTCAGCAACACCTTCAAGTACATAGACTGCGTGGATGTTGCCGTTGAAGTGTCCGTCCTCGATAACAAGATGTCCTCCGTCCTGAACATCGACAGCGTAGCAGTCGTTGGCTTTGGCGATGTATGCACCACTGGTAATTGTCAGCGAGCTGTTTTCTCTTACAGAAAGCAGTGACCAATCGGAGTCAGAGTCACTCCAAATATTATTTTTGTTGCTGATTGAGAGGTCTCCGAGATTGAGCGTCTCGCTTTGTCCGCCTGAAAGGACAAGCGTTTTTTCGGCGTCAACGCTCTGGCCGTTGGCAACGGCAGCTTTCAAAGCAGCAAATGTAGACGCACTTACCACTTCGTGTGCGAACTCGCCGCTGAATGCCGGTTCGATGACCACATTGAAGTCAACAGAATTTGTGAGTAGCGAGCCGTAGATGTTTGTACGGTAGTTGCGTTGCAATGGGACATTTGTGAAAGAGCGGAATGTGGACTTGCCGTTGTAACCGAATGTCATATCAACGGTTTCCTTGGTGTCGCTGATGGGAATATATGCCATCAATAGATATTTATAGCCGGCAACAGGGAATGCACCGTCATCTGCTGTAGGTATAGCTTTCATTTTGAATGTGCGTGTTGCCTCAGTGCCTTCCATCTTGCCTGTTGCCAAGTTCAAGATGTCGCCAGCCGTTGCTTTGACTTGTGTCTGAGTAAGATTGAGACCAGCTATGGTCGCAGCGTCAAAGTCGTCGGTTCCGATGTTCACCTGCGCGAACGGACGCGTAAGTTTGACGTCAACATTTTGGTTGCCGCTTACGGTGATTGTTTCTTTCTTGAAGAAAGCGTCGCAGATGTCATTGTTGGAATACACATTTGTATACTTTATTTTGACTGTCTGAGTCAACGGGTCGAATGTGTAAGGCTTCTTTGCGGAGTTGTCTGCGGCCCAGAAAATCACGTCGTAGGTCTTGCCTGTGGTCAGTTTCAACGAGACTGTCTGCTTGAGATTGTTCATTTCGGCTTCTCCCACAACAGTTGTCTCGTCGCCGAATACCTTCAGAGGTGTTGATTGCCCAGCCTCATACACTGCATATTGCAGGTGTTTCGCCGTCAGTCCGTCGGCAAACGCACGGGTTCCCATCTCCGAAGGCAGTTGCGCTGTGAATGTCACGGTTCCCTCGTCGCCTGTCTTCAGGCCGTTGTCCATCTCATCGTTACACGATGTCACGAGCAGCGCCGCGGCTGCAATCGTGAAAGTGGAAAGTAGATACCTTTTCATTGTTTTGGTTGGTTTTTGTTTGGTTATGTCTATAATTTAGTTTTGTTTGGTCAAGTTTGTCGGATGTTTCGGGGCTGTGTCCCAATATTGGCACAAGCACCCGCGCTTAGCGGAACGCCGACAATGCGTCGCGTTGCGAGGGGCTTGTGATTTTTATAATTATTGTTTGGGAATGGAATGTCGTAATGAGAGAAAGAACAGGCACAATGCGTCCTTCAGCCGAAATTGTGCGCTTCTCGGCATTGTTGAAGTTATGAATTGTAGCATTCATTGTCGTTTCTCTGATATTTTTTTGCAAATATAGGGGGGTAATCAAAAAACCAAATAAATTCCCAACTTTTTTCACAAAAAAATTACACTAAAATCTGCTGAATAGCTTAAAATGAGCTATTTATGAGTCTTTCACCTCAATAGAGGTAATGATTTGGCAACAGTTCCAATTTCTGCAATATGCATACGTTTGCTGTCAAACAACTCTTCTCCGCTGTAAAGGTACAATAACTACATGAAATAACAATCGTTAAATTTATAATGATTATCGCAAAATTTAATGTATATTTGTAGCAAAATTCGGTGAATTTATGAAACTAAACAAGATAAAAGATGTCTTAGATAGCAAGGGTATTTCACAAACCTGGCTGGCAAAACAGTTAGGCAAGAGCTTTAGCACGGTTAATTGCTATGCTCGGAATAAATATCAACCCGATTTAGAGACACTTCTTGAAATCTCAAAGATTTTAGAAGTTGACCTCAAGGATTTGATTACGGACGAGAACGAAAGAGTGTAATGACCTCGTAGTTTCCTGTCTTAGTAAATATGTTGTAGAACTTCTGATAATAAAATATTAGTTGAATATGGGCATAAGCAAAGATTTAACAGAAGAGGATGTCAAGTTCCGCTATATCAACGAGGCCATTACAAGCAAAGGATGGTCAAAGGATAGCATTTTTATGGAACAGAAGGTTAAATTTACTGACGGTAAAATTAGTCTTCATGGCAATCTTGTGCATAGAGAGAAACCTAAGTTTGCCGACTATGTGCTTTATGCAAACAAGGCAACACCCTTAGCCATTGTAGAGGCAAAGGATGCTAATCATTCTGTTTCTCATGGATTGCAACAAGCTATGACTTATGCCCAAATGCTTGATGTTAAGTTTGCATATAGTTCTAATGGGGAGGGCTTTGCCGAACATGACTTCTTGACAGGCAAGGAACGCACTTTTGCCATGGATGAGTTTCCGACAAAAGAAGAACTTATCGAAAGATATAAAAATGAGGCTAACGATGGAAACGGACTTAACGAACAAGAGCTGGCTATCATAGAGCAGCCTTTTTGCACTGGTCAGAATATTTTTCCGCCACGATATTATCAGCGCAATGCCGTAAATCGTACTGTCAATGCTATAGCAAAAGGGCAAAATCGTGTCCTTCTTGTCATGGCAACTGGCACAGGCAAGACATATACTGCATTTCAGATTGTATGGCGTTTACTAAAAAGTGGGTTGAAGAAGAAAGTGTTGTATCTTGCAGACCGCAACATATTGGTAGACCAATCCATACAGCAGGACTTCAAGCCATTAGAAAAGGTAACGCACAAGATAGATTACTCAAAAGACAAGAATCACTTGGAAGAATTGGGTTCTTATCAAGTGTTCTTTGCGCTATACCAGCAGTTGATTGGACAGAATGATGCCAAGAATTATCAAGAGCTGTTCCCTAATCCCGACTACTTCGACCTTGTTATCGTTGATGAGTGTCATAGAGGTAGCGCAAAGGATGATAGCAACTGGCGAAACATCTTGGAATATTTTTCTTCAGCTACTCATATCGGTATGACTGCTACGCCAAAGGAAACGAAGTATCAGTCAAGTATTGGCTAATTTGGCGAGCCAGTCTATACTTATAGTCTTAAAAATGGAATAGAGGATGGTTTCCTCGCTCCTTTCAAGGTAATCAACATTACAACAAACATCGGTGACGAATGGAGACCGACAAAGGGGCAAAAGGACATCTACGGTAACGAGATAGAAGATCGCATCTATAATAATAGCGACTATGATTATAACATTGTTATAGAAGACCGCATAAGGGAAGTTGCGCAGGAGATAACCAACTATCTGAAAAGTACAGATCGAATGGCTAAGACCATAGTGTTTTGTGCTGATGAAACTCATGCGGAACGTATGCGAATGGCTTTGGCTAATGCCAATGCTGATATGTGCAAGAAAAATCCCGACTATGTGGTTCGTATAACAGGTAGTGATGAATACGGGAAAAGTAAATTAGATTACTTTATTTCTGTTTCTTCTAAATATCCTGTCATAGCAACAACAAGTAAGTTGCTTTCAACTGGTGTTGATTGCAAAATGACAAAACTGATTGTTCTTGACCAACAAATCGGCTCTATGACAGAGTTCAAACAGATAATTGGTCGTGGCACTCGTCTTCGTGAGAAAGAAGGAAAAACATACTTCACAGTAATGGACTTCCGCAACGTAACACGATTGTTTGCAGACCCAGATTGGGATGGACCGATTGAGATAGACCCTAATTATCCGCCTAAACCACATATTTGTCCTGTATGTGGACAGAATCCATGCGTGTGTCCCCAATCGACACCAGAGCCCTGCCCCGTATGTGGTCAGATTCCATGTATTTGTCAACAACCGCCCAAACAACCTAAGCCAATAGTCAACTCGGACGGTTGTACAGTAAAGGTTATCAACAAGGTCGTTTCTGTATATGACACAAATGGCAAGTTGCTTCGCACGGAAAGCATTACGGACTATACAAAGAAAAGTATCATAGACACATACGCAACGATAGACACATTTACTTCCAAGTGGCAAGAAACCAAGAAGAAGTCAGACATAGCAGAAATGCTCAAAGACAGTGGCATTGACCTTGCTGTATTGAAGCATGACCAAGACATGGACGATGTGGACGATTTCGATTTCATCTGTCATATAGCCTATGGAAAGAAAACACTTACACGGCATGAGCGTGCCGAGCAGGTGAAGAAACGTGATATATTCAGCAAGTATGGTGAACAGGCACGACTTGTGCTTGAAGCCTTGTTGGATAAGTACACCAAGGAAGGTGTGTCTGAATTGGAAAGCCTTACTGTGCTTGAAAATGACCCATTCCGCAAATTGGGTTCAAAGGCAAACATCGTGAAGTTCTTTGGTGGCAAGCAAGGCTATCTTGATGCCGTAAAGGAACTGGAACAATACATATATAACATAGCATAAAATAGAAACAAAATATGAGTTTGTCAAATTTCGTAAAACGAGTACGCAATATAATGCGCAATGATGCCGGTATCAACGGTGATGCGCAACGCATAGAACAAATGGCGTGGATGCTGTTCTTGAAAGTCTATGACGAGAAAGAGAATGATTGGGAGCTGGACGATGATGATTACAAGTCTATTATTCCAGAAGAATGCCGTTGGCGCAACTGGGCGCATGACGATGGTAGCGGTAATGCCTTGACTGGTGACGAGCTGCTTTCGTTTGTCAACAACACATTGTTTGTGAAACTCAAAAACATTGAGGTCACACCAGATACCCCTATCCGTCAGGCGATTGTAAAGACCACATTTGAGGATGCCAACCAATATATGAAAGATGGAGTTCAACTTCGTCAAGTGCTGAATGTGATTGACGGTTTGAACCTTGGTGACTATGAGGAAAGTCATGCTTTCGGTGAGATATACGAGACTATTCTCAAAGAAATGCAGTCGGCTGGTTCGTCTGGTGAGTTCTACACCCCAAGAGCCTTGACCGAATTTATGGCAGAGATAGTCAATCCACAGATTGGCGAAAAAATGGCTGACTTCGCTTGTGGTACAGGAGGTTTCATCACAAGTTGGCTGGGGGAATTGGACAAGAAGGTAAAGACTGCAGAAGACCGCAAAGAGTACAATCAGTCTGTATTTGGCATAGAAAAGAAACAATTCCCGTATATGCTATGTGTGACAAACCTGTTGCTGCATGGTATTGACACGCCATTGGTATATCACGACAACTCGCTTACAAAAGATGTACTCAACTATACAGACGAAGACAAGTTTGATGTGGTATTGATGAACCCACCATACGGTGGCAACGAGAAGTCTGATGTCAAGTCACATTTCCCTTCTGATATGCGTAGTAGCGAGACAGCCGACTTGTTTATGGTGCTCATCATGTACCGTCTGAAGAGGAATGGACGTGCGGCGGTCATTGTGCCAGATGGTTTCCTGTTTGGAGCGGACAACACAAAGATTGCCATCAAAACAAAGTTACTTAGAGATTTCAATTTGCACACCATAATCCGTTTGCCAGGCAGTATCTTTGCCCCTTACACTTCGATTGCCACGAACATTCTGTTCTTTGACAACTCTAGTGCGGAAGGTGCTCCAGAAGGTTACTCTACAAAGGAAACGTGGTTCTATCGTTTGGATATGCCAGAGGGGTACAAGCATTTCTCCAAGACAAAGTCCATGAAGTCGGAACATTGCGACCCAATCCGTGAGTGGTGGAACGACCGTAAGGAGATTATTATTGCTGATGGTGACGAGAAATCTCGTTGCTATTCGGTTGAAGACCTTATCGCCACCGATTGCAACTTCGACTTGTGTAAGTTCCCGAAAGAGGATGAAGAAATCTTGCCTCCTGCCGAACTGCTTGCGGACTATTTCAAGAAGCGCAAGGCTCTTGATCATGAAATTGATAAGACATTGGCAGAGATACAGCGTATCCTGGGGATAAATGTAAATGTGGACGAATTGTAAAATGTGGGACGATGTCCCACATTTTATAAAAAAGTGAGACGCTGTCTCACTAATTCAGAAAAGGATTGGATAATATGGAAAAATCTGCATTAACAAACATAACAGAAAAGCTGACTCAACCAGAGAAAAACTTTGTCTCTGACTTGAAGTATTTAGCCGGTGAAGCACGTCGGCAAGCCTATCGCAGTGCAGACCATCTATTGGTGGTTCGCAACTGGCTTATCGGTTGGCGTATCGTGACACAGGAACAAAATGGAAAGGAACGTGCGAAATATGGCGAACAAGTCTTAAAATTGGCCTCCCAAACCCTTACAGAAGAATACGGCAGGGGGTTCGGACTGACAAGCATAAAGAACATGCGCTCTTTTTATCTGATGTTCAGTAAATTACAAATTGGTCAAGCAATGCTTGACCAATTCAAGCTCATAGACGAACCAATTCGTCAAGCACCGCTTGACGAATCTACGATACCATTTTATCCTAACCTATCATGGCTTCACTATGAACGCTTACTGCGTGTAAAAGATGCGGATGCAAGGTTGTGGTATTTGAAGGAGGCGGCTCGTGAGCAATGGGATTACCGTACCTTGCAGCGTAATATCTCCTCACAATACTATTACCGATTATTGCAAACCCCTGAGCATCTGCGCAAAGAGGTAAGTGACGAGATGCGTTCGCTGACTTCAGATTTCGAAAAAGACAAACTCTCTTATCTCAAGAATCCCGTGATAGCAGAGTTCTTAGGATTACCACAGAACCCTGCCTATAGTGAATCGAAACTGGAAACTGCCATTATTGACCATCTGCAGACTTTCATCATGGAGTTGGGCAAAGGCTATGCGTTTGTGGCTCGCCAACAGCATATCAAGACGGACATGGGCGATTTCTATATCGACCTTGTGTTTTACAATATCATCCTAAAGTCCTATCTCATTATTGATTTAAAGACTACGCAGATAACTCATCAGGATGTGGGACAGATGGATATGTACGTCAGAATGTATGACGAGTTGAAGAAAGAGGAAGGCAATAATCCTACTATCGGTTTGGTTCTGTGTTCTGACACTAGCAAAGACCTTGCACGTTATTCTATATTGAAAGACAGCAAGCAGCTCTTTGCTGCTAAGTATCTTACTTATCTTCCTACAGAAGAAGAGTTGAGCCGAGAAATCCGTGAGCAGAAAGAGTTTTTTGAATTACAAAAGGGAAAAGAGGCAGAAGATTAGAAATAGCATATAATTCGCCAACAACTTGTTGGCGAATTGATGCTTTACGATAAAACTTATGTTATGAACGGAAAACAATTAAAGAACAGCATATTACAATGGGCGATACAGGGAAAACTTGTACCGCAAGACCCTAATGACGAGCCTGCAAGCGTTTTGCTTGATAAGATTCGTCAGGAGAAAGAACGCTTGATCAAGGAGAAGAAAATCAAGCGTGACAAGAACGCATCTATTATCTACCGTGGTGAGGACAATTCCTATTATGAGAAGATGCTTGCTACAGGGGAGGTGAAGTGCATTGATGAGGAAGTGCCGTTTGAGATACCGCAAGGGTGGGAATGGTGCAGAATGGGAGAACTTATATCCTATCAAAATGGATATGCCTATACATCATCAGAATTGAATAAGGAAGGAAAAGGTTTACCTGTTATTAAAAGCGGAAATTTAATGACCTATGAAGTAGTACTTAAACCTAATAATGACTATGTAGAAAATCCCTCAACAAAGATGTTGGCTAGTGCTATAAAAAAGGGAGATTTATTGATGTGTTTGTCTTCTCAATCAGATAATCCAGAACCATTGGGTAAAACAGCAATATATAAAGCCAACAATACCGCCTTGCTAAACCAACGAGTTCTAAAAATGCGTCCTTGGCTTGAGGATATGTTAGAGTATATGTATTACGCTATAAACTCGGAATATTTCCATTATACAGTTTCTCATCAAGGAGGTGGTTCTGCGCAGGCAAATTTGAAATTAGGGCATGTATTATCTATGCTTATTCCTTTAGCTCCATTAAAGGAAGAAATTAGAATCGTAGATAAAATAAATACAATCATGCCATTGGTTTATCAATACGAAACAACGTTTCTGAAACAAAAGAAGCTAAATTCGGAACTAAATGAAAGATTAAAGTCTGCAATTCTAAAAGAAGCAATACAAGGCAAGCTTGTACCACAAATAAACGAGGAAGGAACAGCGCAAGAACTGCTTGAACAAATAAAGGCAGAGAAGCAGAAACTCGTTAAAGAGGGCAAGCTAAAGAAGTCTGCCCTCAATGATTCTGTTATCTTCCGTGGTGACGATAACAAGTATTATGAGCAGATAGGGAGCGAAGTAACTGAGATTGAGCTTCCTTTTGACTTTCCAAGTACTTGGTCTATTGCTCGATTAAATGCTGTTTGTCAACTTACAGACGGCTTGAAAACCATTGGCAAGCAATGCTTGTTAGATGCAAAATACTTACGTGGTAAAAGTTCTGAAACAATAGTAGAACAAGGTAAACTTGTATATAAAGGTGACAATATAATGCTTGTGGACGGTGAAAACTCTGGTGAAGTTTTCATCGTACCACAAGATGGCTATATGGGTAGTACATTCAAGCAGTTATGGATAAGTTCCTCAATGTACGAACCTTATGTTTTAGCTTTTATACAGTTCTATAAAGAGACATTGCGCAACTCTAAGAAAGGTGCAGCAATTCCACACCTCAACAAGGAGCTTTTCTATGGTCTTATAATTGGCATTCCGCCATTTCAAGAGCAAAAAAGAATAGTCCAAAAGATAGAACAATTAACGCAGTTGCTCAAATAGTTTTTCTATTTGAGCAACAATGCGTTGTTGCTCTTTTTGAGTAGGTAAAGGAAATAGCTTATCTTCCAAGTAACCCACAACAATACGTTGTTGATTAGCGGTTCCCTTAAACGTTGCTTCATCTATGAAATACGGAGACTCTAAGAAATACAACAGATACCACCTATCTATTGTATTTCCATAGGGTCTCAATACCTTTAATTCTGTTGTTCCTGCCCCGATTCCATTGGGTAAGTCATGGAAAATTGCAGACTTCCTGTTTTGAAAACATGGCGTGATTTTTGCAAAAGCAACATCACCATTCGCAAAATGAGTAAATCCTTTTTTGATAGTTCCCCATTTGGCAGTATCAAAAGTAAAGTCAGATTTATAGCCAGCACTAATTTTCTCCATAGGAATAAAAGCTACCAACTTCTCATCTTCGGCTTCATTCTTTGGGTTTAATTGGAAAACATCACGAATCCTTACCCATTGCCAAGTTTCAGGAATTACAAATGGTATTTCATCAGTTATATCCAAACACTTTTTGCCTATCTGCTCATAATACTTGTTACGGACTTGTATTTTTCAACAATTCGAGATTGTTCCTCTAAAGGAGGCAATGGAAAAAACAAATCCGTCAAATCGTCTTTATTAAATCCAGCTTGGGCACTTCTAGAATGGTCTTTTACCAAATATTGGTATATGCTTGACTGATAAAACAAGAATAAATACTGTTTATTCACGAACTCAGAGTCAAAAAGAGGAATTACCTTTGCCATCGCTACATTATATGCTCCATCTTTAGCCCAAAAGACTTTACCTAAAGAACCGCCATACCTTGCTAATATAATATCTCCTTCTTTTGTTATTTTATTTGCCTTTTCTTTGGGTATATAAACAGGCATAGGATTTGAACCATAATCTCTAATTTGATACAGTCTTATATATCCTGATTTAGGATTATCAACAAACTGAGATTTAGGTGGCTGTGAACCACCTGATATTTCAAACAATTGATTGTGCCTAACCCAACACCATGTTGAAGGTATTTCAAATGGAATCTTATCGTCAATACACTCCATACATTCAGTTGACTTCTCCCAATACTTGTTATCGTCACCACGGAATATAACAGAAGAAGCTAAGGCTGACTTCTTCAACTTACCCTCTTTAACGAGTTTCTGCTTCTCTGTTTTTATCTGTTCAAGCAGTTCTTGCGCTGTTCCTTCTTCGGCAATTTGCGGAACAAGTTTTCCTTGTATAGCTTCTTGTAAAATGGATTTCTTTAAATCTCTGTAAATGTCTGTATCAATATCGTGTAACTGCTCCTGTAAATTAGAAAAATGATTCACTAAATGCAATGTGTATTCTATTTTTGAAACAATTTTAGTTTGTTCCGCAAAAGGTGGAATTGGGACTAATGTGTTTGCAATTCTAAAAATAGCCAACTTAGGTTGCCCAACTTGCTTTGTGTTGTCTCGAAATTGAGATTGTGCGTATCCAGAACGTACATAATACAAAAGAAAGTATTTATTGATAGGAATATTTGTTAGTTTAACTGCGTTTTCTGTCAAATTCATGTTGTCAAACATTTTAGGAACAAGACCAGCTTTACCAATTGTAGAACCAACGATTGTTAGATACAAATCGTCTTTTCCAATAGTGTAATTTTGAATTTGATTATAAACATCATCAGTAATATACTTTAAATCCTTACTTACAATTGTACCATCTTGCATATCTGAAACACGGATGTAAATGTGATCAGTTTTATTATCTGTTAATTTATATCCAGCAGGTAGTCTTTTACCCCCTTTAATATCAATTAAATTTCCAAGCCTCGCCCAACTCCAAGATGTAGGTATCTCAAACGGTATCTCCTCATCAATGCACTTTACCTCCCCAGTGGCAAGCAACTTCTCATAATAGGAACTCATAGAACAATACCATGCCTATTTATTAGGACAACTTAATGTTTCACTAATAAACGAATAGAAATGGAATTAGACAAATTTGAAGAGTTCCTAAGCCAAGGCAATATGGCTAAGAACACGATTTCGGCATATCTGTATGCCGTAAAGGAGTTTGGCTCTCGACACAAAGAGTTGAACAAGAGAAACTTGTTGGTTTACAAGACCTACTTGATTGAGACTTACAAACCAAAGACGGTGAACCTCCGTATTCAGGCGTTGAACAAGTACCTTGTATTTGTAGGCAAGACTAAGCTCCGCTTGAAGTCGGTCAAGGTACAGCAACGTTCTTATTTGGAGAATGTCATCAGCAATGCCGACTACACCTTCTTGAAGAACAAGTTGAAGAAGGAAGACAACTTGGAGTGGTACTTTGTGGTGCGTTTCTTGGCTGCGACTGGTGCCAGAGTGAGCGAACTTGTGCAAATCAAGGTTGAGCACGTGCAAGTAGGCTATTACGACATCTACACAAAGGGTGGCAAGATACGGCGTATCTATATCCCCAAGACGCTGCGCTCCGAAACCGAAAAGTGGTTGCAGACACTCAACCATACAAGTGGCTATCTCTTTCTCAATCGCTTTGGCGAGCGTATTACGACAAGAGGCATATCACAGCAGTTGAAGAACTATGCGGTGAAGTATGGCTTGAATGAAAAAGTGGTGTACCCTCACTCGTTCCGCCATCGTTATGCCAAGAATTTCTTGGAGAAGTTCAACGACATTGCCCTGCTTGCAGACCTTATGGGGCATGAAAGCATCGAAACGACACGTATCTATCTGCGAAGAAGTAGCTTGGAGCAACAAGAAATCGTAGATAAGGTTATTACTTGGTAAAATGCCTATAAAGGTTCATAGGAATAAGAGTAGAAAGAGATGCAGGTCTCTTTCTGCTCTATCCATGTAAAACGTTTTATCATATGACATGCATATATTAACGACAACAAATCTATATGTCAGTAAATCATGTTATCATCATATATGCAATTCTTTATTTACGATAGGTTGGGCCAGATACTCGATTTTGGAGAAGTATCCCCCGACAGGCAAGTACTTTCGAGAGTAACTCGAAAGGTTTTAAGTTACTCAAAACATACCTTGCTGTGTCTTTATGGACACAATGTTTTGGCAAGAATAAATCTAACACCATTGAAAACACTGCGGAGGTTCGCCCAGTGGCTGGAGGCGCAAAGCCTCCAAGGAACGGCTCATTTTCTTTTATGCTAAAGAATGAAAACGAAAAAATCCCGAAGAATGAGTCTCCTTGAATGTCATTCCTCGGGATGAACAAAAATGTATTCCTATATGTCATACGTTTTATATGTCATACGATAAAAATGTAAAACGTATGACATCAATGTATATATGCTTACACGCTTCTTTGCATTGATATTTCTTTATCAAATTAAAAAAAACGGCGTTGCTGCCGGATGCGGCTGTAAAGCCAGTATCCCGATAGCGGAATGCCTACGCCGGCAATGGTGTACAGAATCCAGAAGCAGTCGGTCTGCGCATAGTCGTGAATCACCATGTGGCACCCGATCTGCCGTGGGTCGAGTCCGTACCACCATATTTTCAGCAGGCTGACCACCTTGTATGCCGACACGTGCCAGATGAAGATGTAGAGAGTGTGCTCGCCGCAGTACTCCAAAAACTGGATTATGCGTCCCTTGAGGTGCGACAGGTGGTAAGAAATGTTGTATGTCATCAGCCATCCGGCGACTCCCGTCACTGGCAGCGACAGCACGTCGCGGATGCGCACCGACAGGCTCATGCCACGGCATTCCAGCCATGATCCGGCAAGCACGACAGCCGCTCCGGCAGCGGCGAGCCACAGGCTGTGTCCGATGCGTTGCTCATATTTGCGGTACAGCACGCCGATGCTGAAAAACAACACGCCCATCGTGTCGCGGTAGCCACCCTGCACGAGTGTGACAATCTTTACTCCTTCGCTCGCTTTGAACAATGCAAAGCCAAGAGCGATGAAGAAAATCACCAATGGAATCGCCACTGTGCGTCCGCGCAGCCGCTTCACGTTGTTGAGCATATAGTAGAGCACCACGAAGGCGATGCTTGCCACGAGCAGTCCGCGGAAAAACCAGAACGCTCCGGCGAGAAACTCATCGTAGCCTCCCATGGAGAACACTATGTTGGTGAGCCGCTGCCAGAATTGGTGGATGGAGTAGGGATGTGTGGTGCCGCCAGTCCAGTTGCCGTAGACCTCGTTGAGAATGCCTATCTTGAACAGCAGGTTGTGGATGAGCAGAAAGAAGATGCTCCATTTCACGAAAGGCACGTAAAGACCCTTGAAGCGCTTCACGATAAACGGCCATGGGTTTTCCACCGTCTCGTGCTTGAAGAAATAGCCCGCGGTGATGAAAAACAGAGGCATGTGAAACAGGTAGATGGCGCGGTTGAGCATGCCGGGCATGTCGGCGTGGGCCATCACCACGAAGATGATGGCAAAGCCTTTGGCTATGGAGATGGCGTTGTTGCGTTGTTGTGCCATGCTACATGAATAATGTTCCTATCTGGTAGACGGCAAAGGCTATCAACCATGCCACAAATGTGTTGTAGACCAGAGTGAACGCTCCGTAGCGCCAGCTTCCCGTTTCGCGCACAATGGCTGTGATTGTGGCGATACACGGCACGTAGATGAGCACAAAAATCATGAAGCAAGCCGCGACAAGAGGAGTGAAGTCGGGCACTCCGGTTTTCGGGTTCGGCTTCTGTATGCGTTCTGCGAGAGCCGCCTCGTTTTCGGAGTCGCCGCTGTAGAGCACGCCGAGTGTAGAGACAACGGTTTCTTTTGCCACCGTTCCCGAAATCAGCGACACGGTCATTTTCCAATTGAAGCCAAGCGGTTCAAACACTGGCTGCACCAGTTTGCCGAGGCGTGCGAGACACGAATTCTCGGTGGTCGCCACTTTTGTTACGTTTTCCGGAGTCACGTTGGTGTTGCCATCTTGAATCATTTCCGTGCGCGCAGTCGCTTCCTGTTCCTCCGTTGGGCGTGGGAAATAGCTGAGCATCCAGATGATGAGACTCGCCACGAGGATGATGCCTCCCATCTTTTTCAGATACTGCTGTCCTTTGGCCCACATGTGGCGCATCGTGGCCTTCATGGTCGGGATGCGGTAGGGCGGAAGCTCCATCACAAACGGTGTCTCATCCTTCTTGTAGTGGAATTTGCGCAGCAGTTTTGCGGTGACCACCGCCACGATTATGCCGAGCGCATACAGGCTGAGCAGTGCCAGGCTGGCATGGTTGGGGAAGAACACGCCGATGAGCAGCAGATAGATGGGCAGACGCGCGCCGCACGACATGAACGGGTCGATGAGTATCGTAATCAGACGGCTCGAGCGGCTCTCAATGGTGCGTGTGGCAATGATTGCCGGCACGTTGCATCCGAATCCCATCACCAGCGGTATGAACGATTTTCCGTGGAGTCCTATCTTATGCATTATTTTGTCCATTATGAAGGCGGCTCGCGCCATATATCCTGAGTCTTCCATAAACGAGATGAAGGCGTAGAGGATGAGGATGTTGGGCAGGAACACTATCACACCGCCCACACCGCCGATTACGCCGTCGATGAGCATATCCTTTACCGGACCGTCGGGCATGTATGTGCTGATGAGGTCGCCAATCAACCCCACGCCGGCGTCTATCCAGTCCATAGGGTATTGTCCGATGGTGAAAGTGGCCCAGAACATCAGCCACATTATGAATATGAAAATCGGAAATCCGAACAGCCTGCTTGTCACAACGGCGTCAATCATTGCCGTGGTTTTGGCCTCTTCCTTGTCCTCGGTGTGGAGCGTTTCGCGGAGCGCGCCCGACACAAATCCGTATTTTGAGTTGGCTATCACTGTTGCCATATCCTCTTCGTGCGATTTCTCGATTTCTGCCACCAGTGAGTCGCGCAGCGCTTTGATTTCAGCGTAGTGGGGCAGTGACGACAGCATAGTCACCACTTCCTTGTCGCCCTCAAGCAGTTTTATCGACAGGTAGCGAGCGGAGAACCGCATATCGAGGTCTGCCTCGCTCTTGAGCTGCGACTGGATTTGCTTTATTGCGTCCTCGATGTCTTTCTTGAATCCGATATGCACGTGGCGTACCACGTCGTTGCGTCCTTCGTAGACGCTTATAATCGTGTCAAACAGTTCGTTTACGCCTTTCCCGCTTTTTGACACTGTGGGCACCATCGGCACTCCGATCATCCTCTCCAGCGATTCGTAGTCGAACGTCACCTTGCTTCGTTCCAGCTCGTCGTACATGTTGAGGGCAATCACCATGCTGCGGTCCATGTCGATGAGCTCGGTGGTCAGATACAGGTTGCGCTCAAGGTTGGATGAGTCGACCACATTGATAATCACGTCGGGCACCTCGTCGTGGAGGTAGCGCCGCACGTAGAGTTCTTCGGGGGAATATGCCGACAGAGAGTAGGTGCCGGGCAGGTCGACGATGTTGAACGAGTAGCCGTTGTACTCCATTCGCCCGCTTTTTGCGTCGACGGTGACACCGCTGTAGTTTCCTACGTGCTCCTTTGCTCCTGAGGCGATGTTGAACAGCGAAGTCTTTCCGCAGTTCGGGTTTCCGATGAGTGCCACGTTGATGGTGTGGCGTTCGGTGTCGAATTTGTTTATAAATCCGCAGTCGTCTTCCTTGATGATTGCGATGTCTTCATTGGGCACGTCGGCGGCTTGTTGCTCGCGCACCACCTCTATCAGGTTTGCCTCGGCGCGTCGCAACGATATTTCGTAGTCGAGGATTCGGTATTTTATAGGGTCGCGCAGCGGAGCGTTCTGCTCAACGAGGATTTTCTTGCCTCTGACAAATCCCATCTCCATCATACGCTTGCGAAACGATCCGTGACCCAAAATTTTGACAATCACGCAACTTTCGCCAGTCTTTATGTCTGATAGCCTCATAATGTCTTTATCTTCTGTTTTTACGGGTGCAAAGGTAAAAATTATTATTCAGAATAATTCCAAATAACCGATAAAATTGTCAGCATTTTTTGTCGTTGCTTCTCAGAGCGTTGTGGAGCAGGTTGGTGAACTGGTAGTTTTTCAGCCCCCAGCGCGGCGAGATGAGCAGGTTTTCGGGCGACTGCGACACGAATCGCTCAATGGCGATGTCGCTGCGCATGCGCTTCACTATCTTGACACACAGTGATATATACTCGTCTGCCGACCATCGTGCCACGCTGACTTCGCCTGCTGCCACTTGCCTGGCAAGGCGCGTGCCGCGGATAATCTGCAGCTGGTGGAGCTTGACGGTGTCTATTGGCAGAGCCGACACTTGGTCTACGGTGTGGAGCATGTCGGCCTCCGACTCTCCCGGCAGTCCGAGGATGAGGTGCAGTCCGCAGGCTATTCCGGCTGCGTGTGTGCGGTTTACGGCGTCGACGGTGTCCTCCCACGAATGTCCGCGGTTGATGACGTCGAGAGTGCGGTTGCTGGCGGTCTCGGCTCCGTATTCCACCATCACGAATGTGCGTTGCGAAAGCGATGCGAGATATTGCAGCAGAGTGTCGGGCATGCAGTCTGGTCGGGTGCCTATGATCAGTCCCACCACGTCGGGGCAAGCCACTGCCTCCTCGTAGAGGTCTACAAGATGGCGAAGTTCGCCGTAGGTGTTGGTATAGGCTTGAAAATAAGCCAGATACTTCATGTCGGGATATTTCTTTCCGAAGAACGTGCGCCCTTTCTCAATCTGTTCGCCCACCGACAGCGACGGGCGGCAGTATTCGGGGTTGAACGTCTGGTTGTTGCAGTATGTGCATCCGCCGGTGCCTTTTGAGCCGTCGCGGTTTGGACAGGTGAAGCCGGCGTTGATGGCAATCTTCTGCACCTTGAAGTCGGGGAAACGCTCGTGGAGGAAGTCGGCGAAGTCGCGGTATGGCTTGTGCATTACAGACGGGTGGTTTTGTTGAGCAGGTACATGTCGAGCACAGTCATTGCAGCCATGGCCTCCACGATAGGCACAGCGCGCGGCAGCACGCACGGGTCGTGGCGTCCTTTGGCTTTAAGCACGGTGGGGTTGCCCGAGGCGTCGACTGTGTCGACATCGCGCAGCAGTGTTGCCACGGGCTTGAACGCCACGCGGAAATATATGTCCTCGCCGTTTGAAATGCCGCCTTGTATGCCGCCTGAATGATTGGTCGATGTGTGGATTTTTCCATTGTCGGAAGTGAACGCGTCGTTCATCATGCTGCCACGGTTGCCAACACCGTCGAATCCCATTCCATACTCAAAGCCTTTGGCGGCGTTTATGCCCATCATGGCGTATGCCAGTCGGGCATGCAGCTTGTCAAACACGGGTTCGCCGAGTCCTGTCGGCACTCCTTTGACCACACAGGTCACCGTGCCGCCTATGGTGTCGCCTTCGCGTCTCACCTTGTCGATGAGGTCGTACATCCTTGCCGCCGTTTCGGGGTCGGGGCAGCGCACGGCGTTGGTTTCCACCAGCGCTGGGTCGTATTTGCGGTAGTCGGGGTCGAGGCTGATGTCGCCCACCTGCGAAGTGTAGGCGTAGATGGAGATGCCGAGCTGATCCAATGCTTGGCGAGCGAATGCTCCGGCAACGACACGGGCAATAGTCTCGCGCGCGCTCGAGCGTCCGCCGCCGCGATGGTCGCGCAGCCCGTATTTTTCGGTGTATGTGTAGTCGGCGTGCGACGGACGGAACGTCTGTCGGATGTTGCCGTAGTCGGCTGAGTGGTGGTCGGCGTTTCTCACCTCGAACCCTATGGGGGAGCCTGTTGTCACGCCCTCAAACAGTCCCGACAGCACTTCTACGCGGTCTGACTCTTTCCGTGGCGTGACGATTGCCGACTGCCCCGGACGGCGGCGGTCGAGTTCGTGCTGCACACGGTCGAGGTTGATTGCAATGCCTGCGGGCATACCGTCGACAACGCCGCCCACGGCAGTCCCGTGCGACTCGCCGAACGACGTCAGCCGGAAAATCTTACCAAATGTGTTCATCGTTGAGATCCTCGTCTTTAGGTGTGACAATAATGTCGGCTGTCGAAGCCCCGACATATTCAATCAAATACTTGGGGTCGATTTTCAGTTGCAGTCCGCGCACACCGGCGCTCACATAGATGAAGTTGAAATCAAGACACGAACGGTGGAAAAACGTGGGAAACGGTTTTTTCATACCGATTGGCGAGCATCCTCCGCGGATATAGCCGGTGGTTGGCAGCAGATCCTTCATGTGGAGCATCTCCGCCTTCTTGTTGCCCGACACCTTCGCTGCTTTCTTGAGGTCTACCTCGCAGCATCCCGGCACCACGCAAACAAAATGTTTGACCTTGTCGCCTGTCAGCACAAGTGTCTTGAACACTTGCTGAATGTCTTCGCCGAGTTGGTCGGCGATATGCTGTGCGCCAAGGTCGGTTTCGTCGACCTCGTAAGGCACAAGCTCGTATTTTATTTTGGCGCGGTCAAGCAGACGCGCCACGTTGGTCTTTCCTATTCCAGCCATATTGATAAATCTTTTTCTGTCTTCTATGCTTATACAAAGATAGTGCATAAAGTTGAAAGAATGGATATGAAAGATTAATTTTGCACTTTGAATATATCAAAACTTCTTGTCTATGTTGATTGCTTTGTCTGTGATGTTGGCGGTGTTTGCCGCATTGATGATTTTCCGACAGGTGCATTCCCGCCGTCAGAAAGCCGTAGCAGAAATTGTGGCAGAGCGGTTGCATGTTTCGGATTTGGAGAAATATGTAGACAGTGAGTACTCTGGACGATATGTTGACGCCATCCTGTGTGAAGAGTTGAAGTCGTCGATGCTTGATGTTTATAATAGGGTGTGTGATGTTGAAAGAAGAAGCCGGATTCTGATGTCTTACAATCCTTCCATAGCAAAATTCAAGGATGATTTTGAGAATCTCCACAGCATTGTGGATGCTCACAACAATCGCTTTAAAGACGACAAATTGCGGGAGCATAAGGCTTTTTTCGACACCGTTCTTGCATATCCTCTCGACGACCAGCAGAGGCGTTCGATTGTGTCGGAGGAACAGAATTGCCTGGTGGTGAGCAGCGCCGGTAGTGGCAAGACGTCGTCGATAGTTGGCAAGGTGGAGTATCTTATTCAGAAAAAACACATCAGTCCGGAGAGGATACTGCTTATCAGTTACACTCATAAGGCTGCTGCCGAGCTGACGGAGAGGATGCCGCATCCGGGCCTGCGCGGATACACATTCCATAAGTTGGCGCTTGATATTATTTCTGCTCAGTCTAAATGCAAGCCGTCTATTTGTGACAATACCGATGCTGTTTTTGTGCGAATCTATAGGGAACTTGCCCATAATGCCGACTATAGGAAATGTCTGGTGGAATATTTCGCTGACTATTCCGACTTGATGGAGCTTGACGAGGACGAGAAATCAAAGAATGTCCGTAGGTTGCAGTTGGGCGAGAGCACCGACAGACGGTATTGTGCGCTGTTTCCCGACATGGACGGAAACGAAGTGCATGTGCGCAGTGGCGAGGAGAAGAAAATCTGCTTTTTGCTGACGTCGCTTGGTGTGGATTTCCGATATGAGGAGCCGTATGAGCATCAAGTGGCTGATGAGCGTCACGTGCAGTATCGTCCCGACTTCTCGATTCACTATATGGACGGCGGAAAGCCGTGCAGACTCTATCTGGAACATTTTGGCGTCGATGAGCATGGTATGGTGCCTACGTGGTTTGCCAAAGACCGTGGATTGACTTATGAAGAGGCCAACGAACGCTATAATGACGGGATTACGTGGAAACGCGAGGTGCATAAAAAATTTGGCACACGTCTGATTGAACTGTCGAGCGCTGACTTTGCCTATGAGAAAGCGCGCCAAAGGCTGAAACGTGAACTTGTCGCCGCGGGTGTCGCGATTCGGGAGGTGCGGAGCGATGAGCTTTTCGACAGAATCCTGCCGGAAAACAGTATGCGCGAGAAGGTGTTTATTCGCTTGACCGCCACGTTTGCCACCCTACTGAAGACGAGCTGCCGGTCGATGGCTGACGTTGCCGCTGATGTCGCGCAAAGAGGCGACAAGCGCAGCCGTTTTATTGTTGGAAAGGTGTTGGAACCGGTTGTTGTGCGCTACAATGAAATATTGAGAAGCGAGGGAAAGGTGGATTTCACAGACTTGATTGTTGGTGCAACGGCATTGTGCAATGCTAATGGCGGAGGAAATTATGACTGTATCATCGTCGATGAGTTTCAGGATATCTCGATGGACCGCTATAACTTCCTGTTAGCGTTGCGCCGTGGCAATCCGCAGGCGCAACTGTATTGTGTCGGTGACGATTGGCAGTCTATCTATCGCTTCTCGGGCAGCGACATGAATCTCTTTTGTCATTTCGACCAATATTTCGGAAAAACGGATTTAAACAAGATTGAGACTACATATCGTTTCGGAAATCCGCTCGTGGAAAAATCGGCGGCGTTCATTCAGCGTAACCCTGCTCAGATAAGGAAAAACATTCATCCGTTTTCATCGGACGCAAAAACAGAGATCGTGTTTCGTGAATACAGTAGGGGAGATGCCGTGGGCGCTCTTGAGCGAATTGTGACGGAGATTCCTTTGGGAAAGTCCGTGTTTTTGCTTGGACGATACACTTATGACGATTATTTGCTGGCTAAAAACTTCCGGCAGAGACGTAGTGGCAATTCTCTTTTTTATACGATTTGCGGACGTGAGGTGGAGTTTCTTACCATGCATCGTTCGAAAGGCTTGGAGGCTGACTATGTGGTGCTGTTGAACTGCAACAACGGTAGTTTCGGTTTTCCGTCGACTATTGCCGACGATCCCGTGCTTGGCTTCGTGATGAGCGACAGTGACGGTTATTTGTTTGGCGAGGAGCGACGCTTGTTTTATGTGGCGATGACACGGGCGAAGGTACGGACAATTGTGATGTATGACAAAAGCAAGCCGTCGGTTTTTGTTTTGGAGTGCATATCGCCTGAACGCCTTGCGGACAAGCCAATTGAACCGCATCCAAATGCCGGCAATCGCTGGACAAGGGCTGACGACAGAAAATTATATAAACTTTATTGTGGCGGAATGGGCTTCCGTGAAATCTCGCAGAAGATGGGGCGCAGCCAAACGGCGATAATTATGAGGCTTGAAAAGCTGGGGCTGATTGATGCCAGAAAACCGGTCCGGAAATTTTGATTAATTTTGCACTTTGAATTATGAGAATAAAGACTGAGGCAGACAGGTTGCTGGCGATGATCCGCGATGGTCGGACTATGTCGGCTGGACAGAAGGTGCGCTTGGCGGTGATGCTGAGTGTGCCGGCGGTTGTGGCGCAGTTGTCGTCGATTGTGATGCAGTATATCGACGCATCGATGGTTGGAAGCCTCGGCGCTGAGGCCTCGGCGGCAATAGGCTTGGTGTCGACAACCACATGGCTCTTCGGCGGACTGCTGAGTGCCGCGGCTTCGGGTTTTTCGGTGCAGGTTGCCCACCGCATCGGTGCCGGCGACTGGGAAGGCGCGCAGCGCGTGTTGCGGCAGTCGGTGGTGGCGGTGTTGGCGTTCAGCCTTCTGCTTGCATCCATCGGTGCCGGCATCAGCAGTAGTTTGCCTGTTTGGCTTGGCGGCGCCGAGTCGATACATCGCGATGCGTCGACTTATTTCCTGATAATATCCTTGTTTCTTCCAGCGCTTCAGATGCAGTTTCTTGCCGGCGGCATGCTGCGGTGCAGCGGCAATATGCACGTGCCGAGCATGGCGGGAGTGGCTATGTGCGCCCTTGATGTGGTGTTCAACTTCCTGCTGATTTTCCCTTCGCGTACGGTCGCTGTGGCTGGATTCGATGTGTTTCTCCCAGGTGCGGGACTAGGTGTTGAGGGTGCGGCTCTTGGCACGGTGCTTGCCGAAACGGTGGTCGTGGCTTGGCTGTTGTGGTATCTGCGTCACGGCACGTCACATCTGCGGCTTGCAGGGCTGCGCGGATGGAGACAGTCGATAGCCGACACGCTCAGAAAGGCGGTTAAAATCGGTTTCCCGATGGGTTTGGAGCATGGGGTGATATGCAGCGCACAGATTGCGATAACCACCATTGTCGCGCCGCTGGGAGTGTGCTCCATCGCAGCCAACTCGTTTGCCATCACAGCCGAGAGCCTTTGCTATATGCCAGGCTATGGCATTGCTGAGGCTGCCACCACGCTTGTGGGGCAGAGTGTCGGTGCGCACCGTCGCGACCTGACGTGGAGCTTCGCTAAAATCACTGTCGGAATGGGCATGGCGGTGATGGCGGTGATGGGTGTGCTTATGTATGTCGCTGCTCCCGAGATTATCGGGCTGATGACGCCTGTTGACGAGATACGCCGGCTTGGTGTAATGGCGTTGCGCATCGAGGCGTTTGCCGAGCCGATGTTTGCCGCGTCGATTGTGGCGTATGGCGTTTGTGTCGGTGCCGCCGACACGCTGAAGCCTTGTCTGATGAACTTCCTGAGCATCTGGGCTGTGCGCCTTACGATGGCTGCATGGCTTGCTCCAACAATGGGACTGCGCGGTGTGTGGATTGCCATGTGTGTTGAGCTGACGTTCCGTGGCGCCATCTTCCTGGTGCATTTGTGGCGCCGACGCTGGATGAAGGCCGTATAAAGGGGTAAAAAAGGTTGAAAGTTCGGTAATTCGGATAGGTTGGTTTTGCGGAAAAACACGTAAATTTGCAGACAGCATAGAACATTAAAAAACACAGTTATGGAACTGATAAAAGATAAGGAATTCGGCGGCGAGCGACCGCTGTTTGAGTCGCACAACCTACACCTCGACAATGTGGTGATACGCGAAGGCGAGTCGGCGATAAAGGAGTGCAGCAACATCAAGGCGACAAATTGCCGTTTTGAGGGCAACTATCCGTTCTGGCATGTGCACGGGTTCGTGATTGATCGTTGCCATTTCGATGTGGGCGGACGCTCTGCACTGTGGTATAGCGACCATCTGCGGATGACTGACACGCACATCGACGCGCCGAAAATGTTTCGCGAGATGCACGACATCGACATTGAGAACGTGGTGATGACCGATGCCGACGAGACGTTCTGGCGATGCAAGGGCATACGTGCTAAGAACTTGCGGCTGCAAGGAGGAACGTATCCTTTTATGTTCAGCAGCGACATTGAAATCGACGGCTTGGTGTCTGACTCCAAATACGTGTTCCAATATGTGAGCAACGTAGTGGTGCGCAACGCGAGAATCACAACCAAAGATGCCTTTTGGGAGGTGGATAATGTGACCATCTACGATTCGGAACTCAATGGCGAGTATCTGGGATGGCATTCGCGCAACCTGCGCCTTGTCAACTGCCACATCTCTGGCGAACAACCGCTCTGTTATGCCGAGAATCTGGTGCTTGAGAATTGCACGTTTGATCCGGCTTGCGACCGCGCTTTCGAGTACAGTTCCGTGAACGCAACAATAAAAGGAAGCATAGGAGGCGTGAAAAATCCGCGCAGCGGACGCATCGAGGCTGACTGCCTCGGTGATGTGGTGCTCGACGGCAACATCAAGATGCCGGCCGACTGCCTGCTGATTGAACGAAACAAAAAATAATTGCCTGTATGAAATACGACTTCGACAAGACTATCGACCGGCGTGCCACAAACTCTTACAAGTGGGATAGCGCTCCCGAGGGCGTGCTGCCTATGTGGGTGGCTGACATGGACTTCCGCACGGCGCCTGCCATCATCGACGCGCTGCAGAAACGCGTGGCGCACGGAATCTTTGGCTACACCCGTGTGCCCGACGCCTACTACGATGCCGTGACATCGTGGTTCAGCCGGAGGCATGGATGGGACATCGACCGCGAATGGATAATCTACACATCAGGAGTGGTGCCGGCGGTATCGGCGGTGATAAAGGCTCTGACCGTGCCGGGCGACAAGGTGATTGTGCAGACTCCAGTCTACAACTGCTTCTTCTCGTCGATACGCAACAACGGCTGCGAGATTGTGAGCAATCCTCTGCGCCGCACCGCCGACACCTATAAGATGGATTTCGACGCTCTTGAGCGTTGTGCCGCCGACCCGCGTGCCAAAGTGATGCTGCTCTGCAATCCCCACAATCCGGCTGGGCGCGTCTGGACTCCCGACGAGCTGACGCGGCTTGGCAACATCTGTTTGCGCAACGGCGTGACGGTGGTCGCTGATGAGATTCACTGCGAACTGGTGTATCAAGGGTTCAAATATACGCCTTTCGCGTCGCTGTCGGACGCTTTCCTGCACCGGTCGGTGACGTGTGTGTCGCCGAGCAAGGCTTTCAACATCGCCGGACTGCAGATTGCAAATATCGTGGCGTTCGACAACGACCTGCGAAGCCGTATCGACAAGGCGATAAACATCAACGAGGTGTGCGACGTGAATCCGTTTGGCGTGGCGGCGACAATCGCTGCCTACAACGAAGGGGAAGAGTGGCTCAACCAGCTGGTTGACTATCTGCATGGCAACTATGAGGCTATGGCGGAGTTCTGCCGACGTGAGCTGGCGGAATTTCCTATAACGCGTCTTGAGGGCACATATCTGGTGTGGATGGACTGCAGCAGCCTTGGCATGTCGTCGGATGCGCTTGAGCATGCTCTTCTGGACGACGCCCGCCTATGGCTCAATGCCGGCACGATGTATGGTGCCGAAGGCGAAGGCTACATGCGGTGGAACATCGCTTGTCCGCGCAGCGTGATGCTCGACGGACTCAACCGTTTCCTTAATTTCGTCAGAAGCCGCTAACCGTCTCTTCTTCTATTCCAAATCGGCCATCAGAATCACTCGTTGCCATACGACACTGAGAAATTCCAACGGCCGATTATTCAATTGACTTGACTTGGTTATAGCTGCCACAACCAATATGTCTCTCGGCAAACTGTTTGTCGTGAACTTCATGCTAAATCCGTATCCTGCCGTATAATCACCCAATGCCCGGACTTCTGTGAACCCTCACGGTGAATGATGTCGTTGTCTTGCATTTTCTTAAGATGCTTAGATACGGCGCTCCTGTTGATGCCCAATTTGTTAGCCATTTCGCGTGAAGTGATGCTTGCGTTCTCGGATATAAGACGTAAGATGGCATTCCGTGTTTCTGGTCCACTTTTCCGGTCCACCTTGCTTGTTTCTGGTCCACCTGCTTGGTCTCCCTTTTCTTCTTTGAATGTGAAGTCATCATCCATCGCCTTCTTGTATTCAGTTATTTCATTTTTAATGTTTTTGATGTGCTCATTCAGCATGAACATTTCTTGTTTGTTGGCATTGTTGAATTATTTGCTGTGACTTTATTTTGAGCCTATGGCTATACACACGGGGTGGGGCACGTGGATGTCGTGGCTGGTGTCGGAGAGCATGCCGGTGTCGGGGTCGATTGCAAACACTTGGATGGTGTCTGCGTCACGGCAGGCACAAAGCAGGAAGCGTCCGTTGGGCGTTATGGCAAAATTGCGTGGATGCCGCGCTGTGGCCTGGTAGCCAGCGCGTGTGAGCATCCCGCTTTCTTTATCCACGCTGAAGATGGCTATACCATCGCCTTGCAGACGGTTTGACGCATAGAGGAAGCGTCCGTCGGGTGTCAAATGGATGTCGGCGCTGCCGCGGGCATGGCAGTCGTCGGCGGTGACGGTTTGAATCTGTGTCAGCTTGCCTTCGTGGTGGCTGAACACCATCACTTCGCCCGACAGTTCGGTGATGAGGTAGGCATAGCGGCCTTCGTCGTCAAAAGTGAGGTGGCGTGGCCCTGAACCTGCCGCTACATATAGGGTGCTGTCCACTTCAAGCCCGTCGCATGCGGCGTTGGGCTTGAGCGAGTAGATGCAGTCGTTGCCGAGGTCGCAGGCGAATGCGCGCCATTCGTAGGGGTCGGCGGTGACGCAGTGGAGATGGGCTGACTGCTGCCTTGTTTTGTCGGGAGCTTTGCCTGTGAGCGAAAACGTCATCACCTTGTTGGCTTTCTTGATGCTTCCGTCGTCGGCAAGTCTGAACTCCGTGATGCTTCCGCCCGTATAGTTGGCGGTGTAGATCAGATTTTTTGTCTGGAAGATGTTGCACGGCGCTTTGCCGCCCGTCGCCACGGCGTTGATGCAGGTCAATGGCTTGTCGATGCCTTCATAGCGGAATGCTGCAAGGGCGTCGTCGTCGGTGCCCGACTCGTCGACGGCATAGACGTTGTCGCCGTTGTCGGAGAAAATCACAAACGACGGGTTGCGCGCCGGAGTAACGGCGGTGAGTTCTGCCGTTCCGCTTTCTTGGTTGAAGCGATATTGATAGATGCCTTTGCTGTCGGTGTCGGTGTAAGTGCCGACAAGCATCGGCAGCCATGCCTGCGAAGCCGCGGCGGCAAGGTCGAGCATAGCCATTGTTGATAGTGTGCAGAGTGATATTGCCATTGTGTCAGTGTTTTTGTTGCCGTAAAGTTACGCAAAAAAATGCACTGATACGTTTTGTCTATCATTTGATTTTTCAAAAGGATGTGTTGTTCGTGAGAGGTTGGTGTTATTCATGACATATTTATGTTGTGCGGTTTCTTGGTTAGAATATTTACATTTAATTGGCAAAGTTACGACAAAAAGAGTATATGAAAAAATTTCAAGTCGAAATTAATCGAATTGTCGGCAGGAAATCGTTTTATATTTAATATATTGAGGTGTTGCATGTTAGATAAAACTATGCAATGTTGAAAATTCAAGTTTAAGAAGCGTTGTTGTCATATAGACATACTTTAAGATTTTTGTGTCTTATATCTGTTGTTTTGTTGAAATTTATCAAATACTAAGTTGAGAATATCATAAAACTCTTGTAAATCAAACAGTTCTTGTGGATATATCATTGCGGTTTCTAACCAAGAAACCGCAATGATATATAAATTAAATTCGGATGTTTCCATAAATAATTGTGTGTCAGATGTAATATCAGACTATCAGCCAAGTTTGTTTAAGTATGAAAATAGAAAATCGGCAAAAGAATTGCGGGTTTTATCGCTATTTTCAGGTTGTGGGGGAATGGATATTGGTTTTGAAGGTGGATTTATTTGTCATAGGAAGTCAGTAAATCAAGAAAAAGATTGGATTGAGCACGAAATCAACAATGATTGGGTGCGATTGAGGAAGAATCGCTTCAAAACAATTTTTGCCAATGATATTCTAAAAGAAGCTTTGTTGTCGTGGGAAAACTATATGAGCAGATATAATATAGGTTCTGATACATTTTATTTTCAGAGTATTGTTGAACTTGTAAAACTGCATAAAATAGGTGCTTTTTCATTCCCTGAAGATGTGGATGTTGTAACAGGAGGTTTTCCATGTCAGGATTTTAGTGTGGCAGGGAAAAGACAAGGCTTTGAGTCTAAAAAAATGCATGATGGAACGATTCGAGAAACAGAGGCGCCCTCAGAAGAAACAAGAGGAAAATTGTATTATTGGATGAAGCAGGTGATAGACATTGTTAAGCCAAAAATGTTTATTGCGGAAAATGTCAAAGGCCTTGTCAATTTGGGAAATGTGAAAGATATAATCCAAAGAGATTTTTCTGAAGCAGGGGAGAAAGGATATATAGTGCTTCCTCCTCAGGTGTTGGATGCTGGAAATTATGGAGTGCCAGAGACAAGAGAGAGGGTTATATTCATTGGAATTCGAAAGTCTGCTCTTAATGAAAAAGCATTAAAAATATTGGAATCAGACAATATCCCACAAGAGTATTCTCCATATCCAATGCCAACACACAACCATTCGGCAAATGATAATACATTGTTGCCACCTGTTGTTTGTCGAGATGTTTTTAAAGGAATTAAAGAACCGGAAGATAGTGGAGATTTATCTCAGAAATTTTATTCAAAGGCAAAATATATGGGAAAACATTGCCAAGGACAGAGCGAAATTAAATTGGATGGACTGGCTCCGACGATTAGATCTGAACATCATGGCAATATTGAGTATAGAAGATTGTCAACGATGCATGGCGGACAGAATGAAGAAGAGTTGAATCAAGGGTTATCGGAGCGTCGATTGACACCAAGAGAGTGTGCGTTGATTCAGACATTTCCCCCTGATTATCCTTTTGTGACATATAAGAGAGGAACAAAGGCGTTTCGTGTTAGTCCGTCTGGTGCATATAAAGTGATTGGTAATGCAGTGCCTCCTGTTTTGGCTTATAATATAGCGAAACGGATAGAGGATATTTGGTCATTGTATTTTGGATAATTATGGGTAAAGAAAAGGCAATAACGGTAAAGCGAGCCGATTGTGACATGGTTAATAACGCTTTTTTTGCGCTGATGAATAAATCAGTTCAAATGCTTAATGATTGGGCAGGAAAAGATTCGGGTTTGTTTAAAAATGCCACAGCATTTGAAATTGAAAAAATTTCGACTGAAACTATTCGGAAAGCTTGTTTTGGCACACCTTTTAATCCAGAGAATGTAAGATTGGTATCAGGACAAAAGTTCCCGGACATTGTCGCTGACAATCATTTCGGAATAGAAGTCAAGACAACGACAAAAAATCATTGGACATCGACAGGAAGTAGTATTGTAGAGTCAACGAGAACAGATGATGTTGAAAGGATATACATGTTGTTTGGAAAATTGGGAGGCAATCCAATAGAATTTGAATGTCGTCCATATCAAGATGTGTTGTATGACATTACTGTGACTCATTCTCCAAGATATCTGATAAATATGAAATTGCCTTGTGGAGATTCTATTTTTGACAAGATGGGAATTCCTTATGAAACATTGCGTAATTCTGAGGATTCAATAAAAAACGTACGCCATTATTATCGTCAGAAGGCGTTGAAAGAAGGTCGTAAAGAGATGCCGTGGTGGTTGACAAAAGATGATGACGGAGGAGTCTCAAATATGAACTTGAGAATGTGGAAAGACGTTGTGATGACAGAAAAACGGATGTTGATAGACCAAATGCTTGTATTGTTTCCTGAAATTATTAATAGTGAATTTGATGATGCGGCATTGTGGCTATGTACAACGAAAGGAATAATCAATACTCATTTTAGAGATATATATACAGCAGGTGGAAAATTGAAGAAAATAAATGGTGTAGCATTGAACAGAACATTGCCAAGAGTTCTCTTTTATGTAGTCAACGATGCTATGACGATAAAAAAATTGTTGGTGGAAAATTGTGATTTTAGGGAGTTTGTTGAAGAGTTCAATCCATATTTGTTGCATGGGAAAGACGCTTTTGGAAATTGGATTAGTCAGGTGCGAGATATATTATTAAAAAATTCATTGGAAATACCAATAATGGAATGGATATGTACTGGAAGTAAGTTGAGTTAAAGTTACGCAAAAAAAGTGCAATCCTAAAATCCTCTTTTGCGTAATGCGCGCCGTAAATCCTTGTGTTTCCTATGCAGCATCGCTATAAAAACAATACCGGCGACAACCATTGTCGGTTGTCGCCGGTATGTGTGTGGGGTTGTCGACGAGAGTTAGTCGTTCATTGTCAGGAGCAGCTCCTCGTTGCTGCGGGTTTTCTCCATACGGTCCTTGATAAACTCCATTGCCTCGATAGGAGTGCGGTCGGAGAGGAACCGGCGGAGAATCCACATGCGGTTGATGGTGTCCTGGCTGAGGAGCAGGTCGTCGCGTCGAGTGCTCGACGAGATGATGTCGACGGCAGGGAAGATGCGTTTGTTCGACAGCTTGCGGTCGAGCTGCAGCTCCATGTTGCCAGTGCCCTTGAACTCTTCGAAAATCACCTCGTCCATCTTCGAACCGGTCTCGATAAGTGCGGTTGCGATGATTGTGAGCGAGCCGCCGTTTTCAATGTTTCGTGCGGCGCCGAAGAAGCGTTTTGGCTTTTGCAGCGCGTTGGCGTCGACACCACCGGTGAGGATTTTGCCCGATGCCGGCGACACGGTGTTGTAGGCGCGTGCCAGACGTGTGATTGAGTCGAGCAGGATTACTACGTCGTGTCCGCACTCAACCATGCGTTTCGCCTTTTCAAGCACCAGTCCGGCAATCTTTACGTGGCGTTCGGCCGGTTCGTCGAATGTGGATGCGATTACTTCCGCATTCACGCTTCGTGCCATGTCGGTTACCTCCTCCGGACGCTCGTCGATGAGCAGGATAATCATGTATGTTTCCGGATGGTTTTCCGAGATTGCGTTGGCAATGTCTTTAAGCAGGATTGTCTTACCGGTTTTCGGCGGTGCCACGATAAGTCCGCGCTGACCTTTGCCGATAGGAGAGAACATGTCGACGATGCGTGTCGAGATGTTGCAGGTGGTGCGTCCCGATGTCAGGTCAAACTTCTCGTCGGGGAACAATGGCACAAGGTGTTCGAAAGGCACGCGGTCGCGCACGAATTCTGTGGTGCGCCCGTTGATTGAGTCTACGCTGCAGAGAGGGAAGAATTTTTCACCTTCTTTCGGCGGACGGATGTTGCCTTCCACCACGTCGCCTGTCTTCAAGCCGTTTTGCTTGATTTGCGACTGCGACACGTAGATGTCGTCGGGCGACGACAGGTAGTTGTAGTCGGAGGAGCGGAGGAATCCGTAGCCGTCGGGCATCACTTCCAGCACGCCTGCGCCTTTCACGATGCCTTCAAAGTCGTAGAGCGGCTGTTGAGGCTGTTGGCGCTGCTGCTGTTTTGCCGCGCGCTGCTGTTGTTGCTGCTGGCGGCGGTTTGCCTTCTGGTTTTTCTGTTGCTGTTGCTGTTTAGGTTCAGCCTGGAATGCCGCAACTTCGTCTTCGGCAGGCTGTTGCTGTTGTTGCTGGTCTTGCTGCTGGCGTTGCGAGCGGGGCACGAATTTCTGTCCGCCGCTGAACGGGAAGAACGAGCTGAATCCGATGTCGTTTTTCTTTTGCTGTTCGGCAGGTTTTTCTTCTGCCGGTTCTGCCT